>Ga0222715_10000066_pt1 | contig 106144 bp, 97 predicted proteins | sample C33_9DmetaG_FD_165056 | JGI IMG/M metagenome (GOLD analysis project Ga0222715, IMG submission 165056) | Estuarine water microbial communities from San Francisco Bay, California, United States - C33_9D | ecosystem: Environmental > Aquatic > Marine > Unclassified | place: USA: California...
GAGCTGAAAGAGCGGAAAGGGGAGAAGACGAAGATGCAGTTCCTAGAGAAACACGTTTACAAAGATTAGGAAGAGCCACAAGAAAACTAGGTAGCGACACTTTAGAAGGATTAAATACAGCTCGAGGAGCAATAGGTACTGCTTATACTGCTGCTAAAACAAGAAGAGCTCAAAGGGCAGAAGCTAAAAGACGTGAAAGACTTGGACAAGATGTATTAGTTGAACCAGAGTTACAACCACTCGGTCATCAGCCTGCTGTTGCACCTCCTAGAGAAACACGTTTACAAAGATTAGGAAGAGCCACAAGAAAACTAGGTAGCGACACTTTAGCAGGACCAACACCAGCAGTAGAAGCACCAGCACCAGAAGCACCAGTAGCACCACCACCCGCAAAAACATTTGGTTTAAGACTAAGATTACCAACTTCTAAATCCTCTAGTAGTAAACAACCTTTAAAATCAACAACACCCAAAGAAAAATCACTTTCTGCTAGACCTCCAATGATAGCTGAACCTAGTTTTACTAGTGCAGAACAATCTAGAACAGGAGTACAAATGACCGCAAACGCATCTGACCCACAAAAAAGACTAGCTTCTATAAAAGCTAGACAAACATTTACTTTACGTTCACCTTCATCTTCATCAGCATCTCAATCACTATCTCCATCTCCAAGTCAATCTCCAAGACCACAATTAGGAGGGAAAAAGAAAAGAAAAAAAGTAACAAAAAAAAGAAAAAATAAAAGAAAAAGAAGAACTAATAAGAAAAATTTATTTTTCTTTTTTAAATAAAAAAGAAAAATTTATTTTTCTTTTTTAAATAAATAGTAAGTTTATATAATTATAATATACTAATTATATAAATTATGAAATTAGAATTATTTATAGGAATAATAGTGCTAATTTTTGTAGCAAATATATATTTTGAAGGTAAAATTTTAGCAAAAATTAAATCATACAGTAAATATTATAAAATGGCTTTTATTGCTTTTGCTGGATTATGTGTATATATTTATTTAAAACGATCTCCTCAAAATAGTAAAGAATTTTTTGCAAATGCAAATGGATATATTAAATATCTACCTGTTGATAGACAAACAACATCTATGTTGGCACCAATTATAGATTTTACAGGAAAAACAATCGGAGATTCAATAAATAGTAACTATAATCAAGTTAATCAAAATCCCTATAATAATTTAACAGCACAACAAAGAAAAATTCTTAATGGTTCAAAATCAACAAAACGTTCTGTTAGTGAAACAAAAAAGAAATTTGTTGCTTCATCTCAAAACTGGCAGTGTAAACATTGTGGATGTAAACTACCAGCATGGTTCGAAGTAGATCATGTAAATAAATTAGAATATGGAGGTTCAAATAATGTAGATAATTTAGTAGCATTATGTAGAGATTGTCACGGTAAGAAAACTGCTCTTGAAAATTTATAAATAAATTATTTATTATTATATATAATATATTAATAATATAATCATGAGTTCTAAAGAAAAAAAATTAACTTTTAAAGAATTTGCAGATAGAAGAAATAAAATAGCTGGAGATATTTTTTCAATATTAATGCAAAAATATAAATTTATCAGAGATTATTTTGCAAATATAATAGATATTGTTGTTAATTCTCCAAATTATAAATATTATGTTAGTATTTTATTGACTTTAGTTTTTATACTTTTAGTAATTTTAACAAATTTAATTAATGTTCCTGATAAATACGTCCAAATTATTTCATTACTATTAGGAGCAATTATTATAAGTATTTTTTACTTTTTTGTTTATAGAAATCAACAAGAAACAAATGATGGCTTAGCCGTTAAAGGAATTCAAGGTTTTTTTCAAACAGATTTATATACTAAAGAACGTAAAAAATTAGTAATAGAAGAAGAAATAAAAGATAAAAAAGGTAATGTTGTTGACACAAAAAAAAAATTTAATGCTACTAATTTTAAATATACTATAGGAGAACCAATAAAAAACTTAATAAAGTTTTTTTCATACTTATTTTTAAGCATTTTATTAATAGTTCTAACAATAGTTTTTATTTATAATATGTATAATAATTATCAGTATTTGTATTTTTTTACTAAAATATTTTTAGGATTTGCAATAGCAATTACAATATTAGCTATTATTGCTAAGAGTTTTTCAATTGTAATTAAAGATTGTGAACAAAGTGATCTTAATAAGAAGGATTTTTTTGAGCGTATTAAAAGATTTTTATGTATTATCAAAAACACTATCTTTTTTATTCCTTGTTTACTTGTTATAATTGCCGATGAAATAAATAAAGATATTAAAGCTACACCATCTTCAGTTTATTTATTATTTATATTATTAATAATTTTTGTTTCTTTATTTATAGGCTTACCAATATTATTTCAATTTATTAGCAGTATGAATAAACATGATTTATTAGCTGGAAAAGGTCCTTATTATTTAGACAAAAGAAGAGTAATTGGTAAATATCAAGATTTTAGTAAAGAATCCATTAGAAATAAAATTACTCCACCTGCTAGTAAATATACATTATTTGATGAAGATCCTAGCCAAGAATTTAATATTAAAGCATTAATTGGATATTTAGGAGACAAAAAATTTCATTATAAATATACTTATAGTATTAGTTTTTATCTTTATTTAAATCCACAACCTAAGAATACAAGTTTAGCGTATAATAAAGAATCAGAATTATTTAATTATGGCAATAAACCACTAATATTATATGATGGAAATAAAAGAAAATTATTAATCAAGTCTAAAACACAAACAACTGAAGGAAGTCAAACTGATACTATTTATGAAACTAAAAAAATTAAATATCAAAAATGGATGTTATTCACTATTAATTATGAAAATAATACAATTGATGTATTTATAGATGATAAATTAGTAGGTTCCAAGAAAAATGTTCCACCTTATTTTGATGATGACAAAATTAGTATTGGAGAAGATAATGGTATTCAAGGAAGTATAAAAGAAATATTTTATTATGATACTCCTCGGCCACCAAGTAATATTGAATTCATGTATGATTTAACAATAAAACCTACTGAAGGTGAAGTAAATTTTGTAAAAGATAGATTAAATGATAAATTACAAAAAAACTTTCCATTATAATTTGATATTTTAGTAAATATTATAACCAGAAAAATAAAATAATATAATAAAAAATATTATATTACTTTATATTAAATAATAATGCAAGTATCTAATATTATCATTATAACAGTATTAGTTTTAATAGTAATTTTTTTAATTAGCAGAATATTCTTTACAACAGATATCATTTATGACATTATGTGCGATGCGAATCTTTTAGCAAATACTCAAGAACCAGATTCAACAGTTCAATCATTTTTTGTAACAAATCAAAATATAATTTCAAATAAAGATTTTAATGAAAATAATACTTCTAATTTTATGTTAACTGTTTGGTTCTATGTTGATAATTGGGGAAACGCTATTTCTAATGAAAAAAATATTCTTTATGTTTCTACCAAAGCTAACTCAAAAACTGTTCCAGAATTACAAAATAATTTAATTGGTATGAGTTCATCACATGAAGCACTATCTACTGAACCCATACCTTTCAAAAATTTAAGTATTGGTTTAGATAAATATGAAAATAACTTATTTTTAGATATTGAAACATATTCAGAAAAAGATGGTTCCGCCGGAAACAAAACAACATTTACAAGATATTTAATTAAAAACATTCCAATCCAAAAATGGAATTGTTTAACTTTATCTGTTGATACAAAAACATTTGATGTTTATCTCGATGGTAAATTAAGAAATTCATTTATTTTACACGGAATCTACAGAAATAAAATGGAAAATAACAAACGCAAAAATATCTACATTGGAAATTTAGGTGGTTCAAATAATGGATTTGAAGGTTTCATAACTAGAATAAGATATCAACCTAATGCTGTAAACCCTCAAGAAGCATATAACATTTACAAAGAAGGAATTAGTGCTTCTCTCGCCAAATCTATTTACAATAAATATGGATTGAAAGTGAGTTTTTTGGAATATGACACAGAGAGAGGGTCCTTTACTATCTAACCATAATGGTAACAATTTTTTAAACATATTTTTAAAAATTTGTTATGATAAAAATATATTCTAGGAATGAAACTACTTAAATATATAATATAATTTATTATAATGAAGTATAAAATTTATATGTTTTATTGTGAAAATTGGTTTGAAGAAAATGGCTGTAAAAGTATTTATATAGGAAGTAGTAAAAATGTATGGCAAAGAATGCATCATCATAGAGATTCTTTAGAAAATATTAAAAGTAAAAGTAAAAATTTTCCTCTATATAAATGTATGCAAGAGAATGGTGGATATGATAACTGGCAGGTAATAATTTTAGATGAAATATTTTGTAATAATTCGAGAGAAGCAGAAGAAGTAGAACAAAAATACATAGATTTATTTAAATCAGATTTAAATGGTAAAAGAGCATTTTTATCAAATGAAGAGAGAATAAAAAAAAAATTAGAAATAACACAAAATTGGAGAAAAGATAACCAAGAACATGTATTAAACTATGCAAAAAATTATTATAATGATAATAAAAAAGAAATTTTAGAAAAAAAAGTAGAATATGGTAAAAAATATAGAGAGAATTATAAAGATGCTATTTTAGAAAGAAGAAGAAAAAAACAAACTTGTGGTTGTGGTGCAACATTTAATCACTTTCAACAGCAACGTCACTTTAGAACAGAAAAACATAAAAATTGGTTAAAATGCCAGGAAGTTTAGAAAGATTTTAAAGTAATTATCATTATTGTTTCAAAAAAAATTATAAAATTATAATATAAATATAATAATAATGGATAACGTTAATGATTTATTAGGTAAAGCAAAAAAAAATATTGTAGCTTTTACTCCTTATGGAACTGAAAAATTTTTTTCCTCAGGAAGCGAATTCTTAAATTCCAATACTTTAATTGCAAAAGCAACTTTCTTATTGCTTATTATTATTTTATTTGTATTTTTATTTTATGTATTTAGTAGAATTATTATTTTCTTTTTAACTCCACCTGAAAATCCTTTTATTATTAAAGGTATGAAAGATGCTACACAATCTATGACTATTCCACAAACATTCGCTGATAAAAATTCAGTACCAATTTATAGAAGCAAAAATGAATACGATGGTACTGAATTTACTTATGCATTTTGGATGTATGTAAATGATTTAACATATAATGAAAATAAAGATTTTAAACATGTTTTTCATAAAGGTTCTTCTACACAATCTGACGATACTTTAGATGGAGTATATGGTCCCAATAATGCTCCAGGTGTTTATTTATATACTGGTAAAAAAAATATTTCTGATAATTTATTAGAAAAATACCCAGTATTAGGAATGTTAATTAGAATGAATGTATTCCACAATAACGATAATAAAACTAATCCTTATAAATATTATGATGATATTTATGTTGATGGTATACCTATTAAAAAATGGGTCTGTGTTGTTATTAGAGTCACTGGACAAAATATAGTTGATGTTTATGTTAATGGAACTTTAACAAAAAGACATAAATTAACTAATATTGTTAAACAAAATTATGATAATATTTATATTAATCTTAATGGTGGATTTGGGGGCAATCTTTCTAATTTAAGATACTATAATTATGCAATTGGAACATTTGAAATATATAGAATTACATCAGAAGGACCTGATTTAACTATTGCAGAAAATACAAGTATTCAAAAATCTAAACCTTACTATTTATCTTCTCAATGGTATTTTGATAATACTGATCCTTTAACTAATTAAAATTAAATACATAAAGAACCAGAATTATTTATTATTGATTAATATATAATTAATAATAAATATGGTATACACTAATATTGTAGATGCATCTAGAACTCATTTTATATTAATTTCGTCTAATTATAATGATGATTTAAGTTTTATTGGAACAAAAATTAATATCAAAACTTATATTCCGAGAGAAATAGCAACAGATAGTAACTACTATCAATTTGGTAGCTCAGTATTTAATGAAACCGATTTTTCAAGTGAAGTATTTAAAAACAGAGTTATTTTTTCTGCTAAAATTAATGATGATAATAAACGTTCTTTTACACTTTTAACACAACAAAATTTATTTCATAATATTAAATTTATTCAAAAAGATAATGATTTTAATAAACCTAGAGTATTATTTACAAAATATAATGTCACTAACAATATTACTAACAATAATCAATATTTATTCAATTCTATAGATAATGTAACTGATCTATCTTTCATTAATATTAATGATATTTCTCTAAATATTAATAATACTGATAATGAAGTTATTGGAATTAATGATTCTACATATTTAAATTTAACTAGATTATCCTACTTTTTTAATATTTATAAACCATTTGTTAATAGTGACTACTTTAAATTCAAATTTTCTGATTTTATAGATTTGAGTTTTATATTACAAAACAATACCAATATTTCTGAAATTTCTAATAATTTATTACAAATTAATGCTAAAAATATTAATTTAAATAACAATTTTGCTTCTAACAATTTAATTAATTATGATGAAAATAATTTCACTAATTTATTCAATTTTGATTATTTTGGTCCAATACCTACAGATTTATCTGCTATGGATGTATCTACTGTTTTTCCTTTTCAATTTAATGAAAATAATAAATATAACTTTGATAATGTTCTTTTATACAATAAAATTGATAATATTTCTACTATTCAATATAATTTAAATTATCCTAATTTTTCATCAACTTCTGATACTATTGACTCATATACTGATATTTGTATTAATTTTATTGTTTCAAAAGGTTTTGATTATTTTTCAAAAAACTATGGAAAAATTTATTTAACTAGTGATTTTACTTATTTAAATTCCAGAATCTTAGATTTTAATAATAATTTTTATTCAACTAATACTATTAATTCATCTGGATTAGATAACTCTATGGTATATTTATCATTAGGTAATGCTATTACGGGTATCACTCAAAAAAATTTATATACACATATGAAACTTGATATTCAATCAGAAGAAGTAACAACAGATACTCAGAGTTTCAAAAAATTAGGTAATTTAAATAAAATATATTTTAGTAGTTCTGTTAATTCTATTAACGTTGCTAATACACTTAAAAATAGAAATTATTTACTAGAAGAAAACTACGATTACAATTACACTAACATACTTTATAATAATATTCAAGAATCAAATAAAAAAAATCTTGATTTTAATTTACTAGATTTTTATCATAATTATAATTCGGATTTTTCACAAAATATTTATAATCATCGTTTTAATTCATTAGGTTTACTTAATAATGAAATTAGTAGCAATAAATTTGATGTTAGTTATGTTAATACTAATAATCAATTTTTTATAACAAATAGAACCGATATTTCTTATTTAGATTTAGAATATAAATTTAGATTCAATACAACATCTGTTAATTCATCAACTGCAAATACTGCTTTATTTAATCAACCAATTACTAATAATTCTTTAAATTATGACTTTAGATTCAACTATAATTCCACATTTGACGTTGATATATTTTTCACCTTAAACTATAACTACGGTTCTGATATTAATGATTTGTCTTTTGAAACTTTAAATGATTATTCATCTAGATTATTACTTAATTTTCATAAAATTATTTTAACAAGTAATTTTGTAACTCCTGCTGGAAGTGATTTTACTAATGTCGATTGTGTTTTCATTTATTATGACCCATATAATGATAATACTCCAGAAGAATATAGATATCCATACAATAATATTGAAATTAGTAATAATCCCAGTATTGATACATTATCTAGAGCAATTGAATTATTACCTGGTGCTAACACATCTGTTACTAATACTACATTTATTCCTGCTAGAAATGGAAGTAACTTATCTAGGAAAAAAATTCAAGGATTAATTGGATTAAATGATATTCCTGCACTTTTATCAATAGAATCTTATGATGAAAATTCTATAATTGGTAGAGGATTTTTAAATCAATATCAAATTGAAGAAGAATGTAAAACTGATACTCAAAGAGTTGAAGATAAATTAAATTCACAAAAACATATTTCTGTTAAAAATCCTTTAGTTAATAATTTGAATACTAATAGAGTTCCCAGAACAAGAAATTTTGCTAATATTGTTAGAAATAGAAGACAAAATCAAAATTTATCTACAGCAGAAACTTGTGAAACTGACCCTACAACTATACAAAATTATACTACTCCTTTTACAAATCCTTTATGGAGAAGAAGATAAAAAAACCATAAATATTTTTTTAAAATTGATAAAATATTTATGTAAAAAGTTTTAAGATAAAACATATATTAATATTAAATGACATCTTCAAATGAAGATGAACCACCTAAAAAAATACCCATGAAGTTTAAATTGTTTAAACTATATGATTTTAATGTATATGATGGATTTAGTAAACAAACTGATTTTGATAAATCTAATTTTGACCCATATAAAGATAATAAAAAATTTATAATTCAAATGTTCGGTATTAATTCTTCTGGACAAACCGGTTCAATCTTAGTAGAAGATTTTAATCCATTCTTTTATATCAAGGTTGGCGACAATTGGACTGATTCAACCAGAACTGAATTTATTGGACATATTAAGAAAAAAATGGGAAATTATTATGAAGATTCTATTGTTGAATCTAAACTAATAAAAAAACAAAAATTATATGGTTTTGATGACCATAAATTACATAATTTTGTTAGAATTAGTTTCACTAATAATGGAGCATTTAACAAAGCAAAAAAAATGTTCTATAAAGACACCTTTGAAAATGGTTATTTTAATCGAGAATTAATTAAAGACGGATACATATATCAAAATACTAATTGTTATCTTTATGAAGCTAATATTCCACCTTTACTTAAATTATTTCATCTTCAAGAAATTAGCCCTTCTGGATGGGTATTACTTCCTAGTAATAAAGTCAAAACTGTTAATAAAAAAACTACACATTGTGCATATGAATATATTATTAGTCATAAACACATAAAAAAAGCAGATAAAGATGATATTGTTAAATATAATATTTGTAGTTTTGATATTGAAGCTAGCAGTAGTCATGGTGACTTTCCTGTTCCAATTAAAGATTACAAAAAATTGGCTACCAATATTTTACAATATTATAATGAATTACAAGATAAAGAAAATTATGATTGTGAATTATTTGAAAAACAAATTTATGCTGCATTTGGTTACGAAGATATTAATTACATAGATAAAGTTTATCCTAAACTTAAACAAATTGGTAAAGAACAATTAAATAATATTTTTGATAATTTCATCAAATATATTCCTGCTAATGATAAAACTAGAAAAGATTATACATTAGAAATTGAAGAATCTGATTCTGAATCTGATAATGATGATGATGAACCTAGTGAATCTATTAAAAAAATTAAGAAAGTAAAAAAATACAATAAAAATGCAAATATTTTTGAAATTATTACTGATGATAAATGTGAATATGAAACAAAATTATTAGAATTAAACAAAGCATTAACTAAATTTTATCCACAATTAGAAGGTGATATAGTCACATTTATTGGTATGACTTTCATTAATTATAGTGAAAAAAAACCTTATATTAGATATATTATTGTTAAAGGTGGATGTAAAATTCCTGATAAATACAAACAATGGGTACAAGAAAATAACGTCAAAATAATTGAAAAACCTACAGAAAAAGGTGTTTTATTAGAATTTACAAAAATTATGCAACTTGAAAACCCACACATTGTTACTGGATATAATATTAATGGTTTTGATTGGGACTTTATGTACAAAAGAGCAAAAGAAATAGGTTGTACTCATGACTTTTTAAAATTATCAAGAAATAAAGATGAAGTTTGTATTAATAAAGATTGGCGAACCGGAGAAGAAGATATCGCCAAAAACAAAATTATATTAGCAAGTGGAGAATACAATTTAAGTTATGTTAACATGCCTGGAAGAATAATTATAGATATGTGTGTTATTTTTAGAAGAGAATTTACACTTAGTTCTAACAAATTAGATTATGTATCATCATATTTTATTAGTGATAGTGTTAAAAAAATAGAAATTAATACAGAAAATAATACAACAGAAATATTCAGTAAAAATTTAACTGGTTTAACAATTGGTTGCTTTGTTAAATTTGAAGAAATCAGCCATTCTGTTAATAGTTATAAAAAAGGTAAAAAATTTGAAGTATTAGATATTAATTTAACTAATGCATCTTTTACTATTCATAGCGCTGAAGAATTAGATCTTATTAATTATAAAATTAATTGGGGATTAGCCAAAGATGACGTATCCCCCCAAGAAATATTTGAATTATCAAATAAATCTGATTTTGATAGATTTACTGTTGGTAAATATTGTCTTGGTGATTGTGATAATGTTATTTGGCTATTACTTAAAATTGATGTTATTACTGATAAAGTTGAAATGTCTAATTTATGCGATGTACCACTTAATTTCTTACTTCTTAGAGGTCAAGGAATTAAATTACAAAGTTATGTTTCAAAAAAATGTGGAGAAAAAAATACTTTAATGCCTGTTATTGAAAAAGAACTTGATGATGATGGTTATGAAGGTGCTCATGTATTTACTCCTAAAACAGGGTTATATTTAGAAGACCCTGTTGCTTGTGTTGATTATAGTTCTCTTTATCCTTCATCTATGATTAGTGAAAATTTATCACATGATAGTAAGGTTTGGACTAAAGAATATGATTTAAGTGGAAATTTAATTAATTCTACTGGAGAACAAGATAAAGATGGCAATTATATTTATGATAATTTACCTAATTATACTTATGTTGATGTTAAATATGATACTTACAAATATTTTAGAACTACTGCTAAATCTGCTGCTAAAAAAATTGTAGTTGGTTATAAAATTTGTAGATTCGCACAATTTCCAGAAGGGAAAGCAATTATGCCAGCAATTTTAGAAGAATTATTAGGTGCTCGTAAAGCAACTAAAAAATTAATGACTAAAGAAGAAGATCCATTTAAAAAAAATATTTATGATAAACGACAATTAAGTATTAAAGTTACCGCTAATTCATTATATGGTCAATGTGGTGCTAAAACTAGCGCGTTTTTTGAAAAAGATGTCGCCGCAGCTTGTACTGCTATAGGTAGAAAACTACTATTTTATGGAAAAGATGTAATTGAAGGTTGTTATGATAACATTGAGATAACTGTTAGTGATGGTACAAAAGTTATAGTAAAAGCAGAATGTGTTTATGGAGATACCGATTCTGTATTCTTTAAATTTAATTTGAAAACTACTGAAGGAAAAAGAATTATTAATAAACAAGCATTAATTTATACTATTGAATTAGCAAAACAAGCAGGTGAATTAGCAACTAAGTTTCTTAAAAAACCTCATGATTTAGAATATGAAAAAACATTTTGGCCATTTAATTTATTATCTAAAAAACGATATGATGGTATGTTATATGAAGAAGATCCTGAAAAATGTAAATTAAAGTCAATGGGTAATGTATTGAAGAGACGAGATAATGCACCAATTGTAAAAGATATTTATGGTGGTGTCGTAAATATCTTAATGAAAGATAAAAGTCTTCCAAAATCAATTAAATTTGTTAATGAATCAGTACAAAATATGATTGAAGAAAAATATCCTATTGAAAAATTATTGGTTACTAAATCTTTACGAGGATATTATAAAAATCCTAAACAAATCGCACATAAAGTTTTAGCTGATAGAATTGGATTAAGAGAACAAGGTAATAAACCTGGCGCTGGTGATAGAATGAATTATGCTTATGTTAAAAATGATAATAAAAAAGCATTACAAGGAGAAAAAATAGAAACACCTGAATTTATTAAAAATAATAATTTAAAATTAGATTTTGGACATTATATTAGTAATCAAATTATGAAACCATTATTACAATTATTTGCATTAGAATTAGAAAATATTAAAGAATTTAAAGATAAACAATTTTATATTAAAGAATATAATGATAAAAAAACATTGACTTGGGATCAAGAATTAGAAAAATTAAAAACTAAATGGCCTGAACCTGAAAAATTTACTAAAAAATATGAAGAATTGCGTTGTAAAGAAGTTAAATCATTAATATTTGATAAATTTCTAAAAGAATTAAAATAATTTGTTGTTATATACAATGGCTTCTTCCGAAAATAAAGAAAAAGAAAAGGAAGTAGAAATTCAAAGTGCTGTATATTTCGATAATAACATAAATTTTTCAAATAATCAAAAAAATTTTATCAATACTATGATTGAATCTAATTCTGAAAGTTTAAAGGATTTTTACGGGGAAACTACACCCGGTTATGAAGTTTTTTTACTAAATCATAAAATTACACATGAAAAAGAAAAAATAATAAATGAAATTTTAAAAGTCGAATATGATTTAAATCCTTATATTGGTGATGCTTTTAAAAAACTTTTATTAAAGAAAGGTAGAAAAAGTTTTTATACTAACAAAAGAAGATTATCATATTTACAACCACGCCCCTCTACTCATACTATGACTACCAGAAGTAATACAAAAAGAAAAAGAAGTAGAGGTAAAACAAAAAAAAAGAAGAAAAAAAATAAAAAAAAGAAAAGAAAATCTTATAAAAAATAATTCTTAATAATTAAAATATCTCTCGTTAATATATTATGAAACATAAAAATTCTAAAAATATTACTAGTAAAAAATTAAATCAATTCTCAAAAAAGTTTAATAAAACACGCACAAATAAAGTTCTTAAAAATGTTAACACCAAAGGCTATTTTGAAAATTTAATTGTTAAATCCGACTACTTACAAAACAAAAAAAGAACATTTAAAAATATAATTAATCCTGAAACAAAAATTACTGATCAACATGATAGTGGTAGATGTTGGATTTTTGCTTTTTTAAATGTTATTAGAATTCCTATGATAAAAAAATATAAGTTAAAAGATTTTGAGTTTAGTCAAAATTATCTCTTTTTTTACGATAAATTAGAAAAAGCTAATTATTTCTTAAATTTTATGATTAAAAACAAAAATACTAATTTAAACGATTTAAAAATGATTTATATGTTAGACAATTTAACTCATGATGGAAGTCAATGGAATATGTTTGTTAATTTAATAGAAAAATATGGTATTGTTCCAAAAACAAATATGGATGACCACTTTCATAGTAAAAATAGTGAAGAATTAAAAAATTTCTATAATAATTTTTTAAGAACTGCTGCTCATACAATTAAAACTGCTAAATCTAGTGATTTAAATAATTTGAAAAATGAATTATTATCAAAATGCTACAAAATTTTGGTTTTATTTTTAGGAGAACCTCCCAAAAAAATAACTTGGGAATATTATAAAAAAGGTAAAAAAAAAGATGTTTATAAAACAGTTGAAGATATAACTCCATTAGAATTTTATAAAAAAATTGTACCTTATAATGCTTCTGATAAAATATGTTTAATTAATTATCCTTGTAAAAGTGCTCCTTTTTATAAATTATATAATATTGAATTAGCTTTTAATGTAAATGAAGGAAAACTTCAAAATTATATTAATGTACCAATTGATATTATGATTGATGCTGTTAAAAAATCTATTGATTCTAATGAATCAGTTTGGATAGGCATGGATACAGATAAATTTATATCTAGAAAACATGGAATTCTTGATATTAATGCTTTTAATTATAATGATATTTTTGGATTTGATAATATTATGGATAAATGTGATTCTCTCAATTTTAGACAATCTGCCCCTAATCATGCTGTAGTTGTTAAAGGATATAATTTTGATAAAGGCAAAACTAATGGATTTTTAATTGAAAATTCTTGGGGAGAGAAAACTGGCTTTAAAGGAAATTATTATATGGATATCGATTGGTTTAAAAATTATACTTTTGAAGTTGTTGTTGATAAAAAATTTGTTTCTAAAAAAGTTTCTTCTGTTTTAAATAAAAAACCTATATTATTACCTTATTTCTCTCCATTTGGTTCACTTTTATTTAAATAAAAAATAATAATTTAAAAATTATTTAAATTATTATTTAATGGAACAAACTATACCTATTAATTTATTAAATATTAATGATAATACTAATGAAGAATGTATGATTTGTAAAGAAGAATTATCATGTCAGCCTTGTTATACATTACCTGAATGTAAACACACTTATCATACTTCTTGTTTAGTAAGTTGGTTTAGAAATGGAGATAATAGATGTCCATATTGTGGTAATAAAGGAATTAATAATAAATGTATTAATGAAGATCATAATTATTCATGGAGAAGACAAAGATATAATTATTTATGTGTTCAAGGATTTGAAAATCAATATATTAATGATTTAAAAAAATTTATGAATAATAAAAAAAATATCGACAATCCAAATGCTATTAAATTAAAAAAAAGTTTTGAAAAAATTAAAAAATTGGAAGATACTTTGAGAGAAACTAATAATTCTTATAAAGCATATAAAGAAAAAATCAAAAAAGAGCCCGTTTTACATTCTGAATATAAAAAAAATGTTGGTCAATTTAGAAATAACAAATATAAATTATCTAGACAAATACGTCTCGAGAGATTTAAATTAATCAATAATAATTATATTGTCCCTCTTATTGTACCCAGTCCCGTAAATATTCATTAAATTTTTTATTTTTAAAATCTAATGAATGGTTGCTATTTATGATTATACTAATTTTCCAATTATTAAAGTCGATTTAAGTGGCTCTATTTCTAATAATACTGATTTTCAAAGTTTTACTGCACCTTGGTTACAATTATATACTTTCAAAAATAATTTTGAGTTTGAATTTGATACAAAAAATATAGGATTTGTTAACCCTATTTATTGTATATACACTGCTCTATTTATTAAATCAATTAAAAAACAAAATCCACAATATTTATTAAAAAGTAAAATATATGTTTATAACAGATACATTTTTAGATTAGCTAAATACATTTTCTATGTTGAAAAACCTGTCGCTCCTGTTGAGTTAATTTTAATTAATGAAGATAATACTCAATCTATTCAATACTTCAATCCTTGATTATCTGAAACTTACTGATAATACATTACTTGAACCATCTTGATTATTATTTAGAAAATTTCCAAATACTCGTCTTAATACATGTCTTCTAAATTGTGAATTTGTTAAATATAATCTCTCATTTGTTTCTGTATCTGTATATCTTATTAAATTTGTATCTGTTAAAACACTATGTCTACAATTTGGACAACTTTGATGTCTTATTAACCAATTTAATAAAAAATCATATTTAAAAATATGACCACAATTATCAATTATTCCAACATCATCATCCGGTTCAAATTCTTCTTGTGTAATTGCACACATAGTATCAATTGGATTTGGTAAATCTCTATATTTTAATTTTGTTATATTTGTTGCTATCGCATTAATTAAATTTTGTCTTGATAATTCTCTGTAATGATTATTTATTCTCTCTTCTCTTTCTTCATTTGTTTCTTCATTTTGATTGTTATCTTCTTCATTTTCTACTCTAGGTTCTGCATGATGTACATGTTGATTATTATTTTCAACATTCATTTCTTCATTATACACACGACGTCTTCTATTATTTTCTAATGGTACATAATTACGATTATTATAATTTCTATTATAATTATTCCAATAATAATAATAATCCAAATTAGTATACATATTAGAAATTATCTCGTTAGAACGATTAAAATAATTTATTGAATTATTTACAGTAGATATATAATTATTTATTGTATTAAAATAATTATTCATATTTGCGTCTTGTGAATAATAGTAATTTGATTCTGGGTTGGACATTAATATAAATTATATATATTTTTTAAAATATGTTTAAATATAAACCATATTAATATTATAATAATGTCTATTGATTTAACTAAATATAAAGATAAAGGATTAACAGGTTTAGCTAATTTAGGAAATACTTGTTATTTAAATTCTTGTATGCAAATGCTATCACATTGTTATCCTTTAAATGAAATGATTGATAAAATAGATGCAAATTCTATAAACAAAATTGACGATAGTATCTTATTAATAGAATGGAATAATTTAAGAAATTTAATGTGGTCTCAAAATTGTGTTATCTCTCCTAATAGATATGTCAATACAGTGCAAAAAATATCTAAAAATAAAAATATTGAACTATTTAGTGGATTTGCACAAAATGATTTACCTGAATTTTTAGTTTTTATTATTGATGCTTTTCATAATTCTTTAAAAAGAAAAGTTGAAATGAATATTACTGGAACTTCTCTAAATAAAACTGATGAATTAGCTAAAGAATGTTTTACCATGATTAAAAATATGTATTCTGAAACATATTCAGAATTATTAAATTTATTTTATGGAATTCATGTTTCATTATTACATTCTGAAGATAATACTAAAACCTTATCTATTAAACCTGAATCTTTTTGTTTAATTGATTTACCAATTCCCGAAAATATACATTCTTGTAATATTTACAATTGTTTGGATTTATATGTATTACCTGAAGCATTAACTGGTGATAATGCTTGGTTCAATGAAAAAACTAATCAAAAAGAAAATGTTAATAAATGTATTAATTTTTGGAGTTTCCCAGAAATATTAATTATCTCATTTAAAAGATTTAATAATTATAACAAAAAAATTAATACTATTATTACTACCCCAACTTATAATTTAGATTTAAGTAAATATGTAGTTGGTTATGATAAAGAATCCTACAAATATAATCTATTTGGTGTTTGTAATCATAGTGGTGGTTGCCTTGGAGGACATTACACAGCATTTGTAAAAAATGCTAATAATAAATGGTATCATTTTAATGATACTTCTGTTTCTGAAGTTAATGAAAATAATATTATCACTAACAAAGGTTATTGTTATTTTTACAAAAAAATTAAAAATTAAAATAATTGTATTTTAACTATTATTTTATATAATATTTATTTATATATAATAATATGAGTTTATTTAATAATATTACACAAGATTTTTTTGATACATTAAATAGTTTTGGCTCTAATCCCTTTGTTTTAGTAGTATTAGTTTTCATCATTCTTATTTACTATGTTATTTTTGCATTTTTAGGAAATTCAACTCCCGATTCAGATAATTTCCCAAAAGGAGGATTTCTATTTCTTGAAGCAATATTGTGGGCATTACTTATTTTATTAGTATTTATGAATGGATTAGCCTACTTTTTTAATATTAATGTTGTTACCGAATTGAAAGATGTTTTTAATGAAAAACCCGAAATACAAATTGAATCTACTCTTAACCAAAACAAAGATATTTCTGGTGCCTCTTATGATTTTAAAGAAGTTTATCACGTTCCCGGTAATAGATTTAGTTATCATGACGCCCAAGCCGTTTGTAAAGCATTTGATGGTGAAATGGCTAGTTATGAACAACTTTTAGAAGAACAAAAAAAAGGTGCTAGTTGGTGCAGTTTTGGTTGGACTAAAGATCAATTAGGTCTATATCCTACCAGTCAAAATCATTTTGATAAATTACAAAAAAAAGAAGGACATGAATATGACTGTGGATTGCCTGGAATTAATGGTAGTTATGTCTCTAATCCTCACATTAAATTAGGTTCTAATTGTTATGGATACAAACCTAAAATTAGTGATTTAGAAAGTGACCTCCTTAAAAATGATGAATTATATCCAAAAACTCATAAAGAAAAACTTTTTGATAAACGTGTTGAATATTGGAAAAATAGAGTCGGTAATATTCTAATTTCACCTTTCAATAATGATAATTGGTTTAAAATACCTTCTGCCTAAAAATAATCTACATCCAAATTATTTAAATATTTTATATCAACTGATCTTTTACTTATTAAATCAGTTGCTAACTTATTAAATGCATCTAAATTCGCCTCTATTATTGTTATCGCTTTTTCTAATCCAAAATTTATTAATTTTATTATATTTTCATCTATTTCTGATTTCGTATTTTCACTTAATGACAAATAAGGACTATTTGGTGTTTGAATCGTCCTTGTAAATTCACCATCATCATAACCAAATAATTCTATATATCTTCGCGCTAAATTATCCGCCTGTTTTAAATCTCCACTCGCACCTGTTGTTATATCCAAATCTCTCATCGAATTAAATAATTTTTCATTCGTATAATTCGTTTTTTCATAATCATTGAAAATTTTATCATACAAAATTATTTCTGCCGCACGACCACCCATCGTTACTATCAAATTTGCTAATAAATATTTCTTCGTTGGATAAGAATTAAACTTCTCCTTCGGCGTAAATAATGTATAACCTCCTGCACCATTTGTATTTGCTGTAATTGTTACCTTTCTTACATCAAAAAAATCTCTAAATAATAATGCCGTTATCGTATGACCCGCCTCATGATACGAAACTAAATTATCTGCATACTCATTCTTTTCTTTATTTACTAGCGGTAATCCTATCGTAATTTTCTCATATGCATCTACTAAATCCTTTGAATTTATTATTGTTCTATTTTGTCTTAATGCTAAAATTATAGCCTCATTTGCCATATTCTCTATATCTGCTCCTGAAAATCCTGATGTTAAAATTGCTATTTCATCTAAATCTGTACCCTCTTCTACATTCTTATCTCTCAAATGCACATCCAAAATCTTACGACGTCCCGTTATATCCGGCATTCCCACACTTACCTTTCTATCAAATCTTCCTGACCTTGTTAGCGCCGAATCTAAAATATCTACCCTATTTGTTGCAGCCAAAACCACTATCTTATCTGTTTTCTCAAACCCATCCATATTTGTTAAAATCTGATTTAATGTTTGTTCTCTCTCCTCATTACCACCACCACCAAATTGTTCCCCTCTTTTTCTACCTACTGCATCTATTTCATCAATAAATACAACACATGGTGAATTCTTTTTTGCATTATTGAATAATTCTCTCACCCTTGCCGCACCTACACCTACAAACATCTGAATAAATTCTGATGCTGAAACTTGAATAAACGATACTCCTGCCTCTCCCGCTACTGCTCGCGCTAATAATGTTTTTCCTGTTCCTGGAGGACCTTCTAATAATACACCTTTTGGAACCTTCGCTCCCGCCTCATAATATTTATCTGGATTCTTTAAAAAATCCACTATTTCTTCTAATTCATATTTTGCCTCATCACAACCAGCCACATCTTCAAATGATGTATCAATTTCTGAACTATCAATTACTTCTCTCGATTCTAATCTATTAGCATTCATAGGATTCATCGGACCTCCCGGAAAACCACCACCCCCTCTTTGAATTAATGCTAATACTGTCGTAATCAAAAAATATACTATCACTGCATTCACTAAAAAACTTATTGGATTTGCTCCATTTACAGAATTTGATGCACCTAATTGAACTATTTTGTAATAAATATCATTTTTTATGAGAGAATCAACAATTATATCATTTACTCTTGGTAATCCTGTTTCTAAAAAATGTAAATTACTTAAACTTGGGGCAATTCCATCATATTTATTATCAATTACTACCATAGAATTTATATCATCCGCCGTTTTAATTACACTTACACTATCAATGTGCTTTTGAGAGACTTCTGTTAAAAAATCATTTAAATTCCATTTATCTAACTGGTCTGCACTTTTTGCTAAAGTATTTATTAATTTTGATGGATCATAATCAGGAATATGACTCATCCTAATTACACTAAATCTTGGTTTTGAAACTAATCCAGTTGAAAATCCTGACGCCGACGCCAGTAGCAGAGAGATTATAAATTTAATCATAATAATAGTATTAAATTTATATGTTTAAGTAGTAAATTTTAAATGTTTTCTCTCTTTATCTGTTTTAAATTTCGTACGATTTCCTAAAAATTTAAAATATTTTTTAGAGAGATTATATTCTTTTGGCTTTTTTTTCTTCAAAACTTTTAATCTTACATACATTATCATTCCCACCTGCCATATTCTTTTATGTGGATATTTACCTGTTTTATATAATCTCTCCAACTTATTTATCGTATTTTTTACATCATCCAACGTTTTATACTTTATTGGTATTGTATCATTTGGATTCTTATCAATATATACATCAAATGATTTTTTTGGATCATTTGGATTATATAAAAATTGCTGTTTCTTCTTTTTACCACCTTTATATGTCTTCTTACAATTTTTATATGGAGCACAAGATGCTCTCATTGTAAATCCTTTTGGTTTTGAACTTAAACACTTTTTACGAGAGAATCTTCTTGGAAATGTAAAAACTTTATTATCTTCTTTTCTTAAACATTTCTTTGTTGAATTATTTGTTTTACAACAATCTATCATTAAAATATATTTATTTTTTTTTTCTACTTTGCTTTGATTTTTTTAAATCTCCTTTTCTTCTTTTTTTTGAAGAATTATTTTTACCTTCATCTACAACAGTTATTAATTTTATAAATACTTTTTCATCTAAAATATCTGAACCATCAAATTTTTTATTTAATAATGTAAATTTCTGATTCATACGATTTGGCTCACTTATATTAAATCCTGGTAAAAGTGCTAAATTTTTATAATCTTTTTTATCAATATTTAATTCACTTAATAATTTAAACATTTCTTATTATATTATGTAAATACTATTTATATATAATCTATTCTTTATTATATATCCTTTTTATAGATGATACATTCGTAAATGTTCTTTTACTTTTTACAAAATCCAATAACTTATTTGCCTCTTTCTCATCATCAAAATATTCTTTAAAACTATCTAGTAAAAATTTAAAACTCATTACATTAGCATGCTGAGTTTCAATTAAATTCAATCTACCATCACTTATTTTTATTATTGGTGATTTAATATTTTTATCAGAAAAATCTGTTATGATATTTGTTGTTAAATCATTTTTTTTATCTCTTAATTCTTTTACCTGTTCATTTAATTTCTTTTGTTGATTGTCTAAGACCACCCATTTTTTTATATTTTCTCCTAAACTCATTGATTTATATTAATTCTAAATAATTATTTAAATATTTAAAATTAATAATTATTTAATTTATCTTCTTCTGCGTGTACGTGTTTTGCTTGATTTTTTACTCGCTTTACGTGATTTTCTGTTTTTTAAATATCTGTGTAATAAAAATATACCCGCTGGGACACTTGCATCTGCTAAAAAAGAACCTCCTCTTTTTGATTTTCTTCTTTTAGTAGGTTTACGTCTACGACGACGACCTCCTGCCTGATTTTCCACATTCATCATATCTAAAGTCATTTATATATTATGACTAGAAAAAAATTATAATTTACTCATTTTATTATTATAACGAATTAATAAAACCAAAACTCCTAAATGTAATAAAAAACTTACTAAAATAAAAAATATAAAGAAAAATAAGTAAATTGATATTTCTTTAAAAACATAATCTAATAATGGTTTTAAAAAATTCTTTATTTCTTTCTTAAATTCTTTTGAATTTAGAGTTTTTAAACATTGGTCGTATATAAAATTATTATTCTTCATATTATTTAAATTAATAATTAGAATTTATTTAATTTATTTTTGCGTGTTATTTTATTTTCATTTTTATATTTTATTTATTAAATGAATAATAGTGTATTCGATTTAAACCAAAGATTCAATTTTTCTATTTTAAATTTAGGTAACCCTACATTAGCAAATAATAATAATTATGTTAGCAAAATTAGTCATGGTATGACAAATAAAAATTTATATATTCAATTACCTAAATGTACCACTAAACAAGGTATCATTAAAAGTTCTTCTAAAACATACACTGAACTTAATTTTTGTATTTCTCAAAAAAATGTTATCGACTTTTTTGAAAATTTAGAAAAATTCTGCACCGAAAAAATTTACAATAATAGAGAATTATGGTTTTATGAATCCTCTAATATGCAAAAAACCGATATTGATGAATTAATTTTATCAACCATGAAACCTTATAAACACGGAAAAAATTTCTTACTTAAAACCTACATCAAATTAGATAAATTAAATATTTATGATGAAAATGAAAATAAAATTTTAATTGATGATTTTGATAATACTCATGAATTCATTCCTTTAGTAAATATTAATAATATTAAATTTTCTACTAAAAACTTCAGTATTGAAATATTTTTAACTCAAATAATGGTGTTATTACCTTCTGACGAATTTGAAAAACAATTACTTATTAAAACAGAACAATCAAAACATTTAGTCAAATCTACTACATTAACACCAACTGAATCAATACTACAACTAACAAATAATCATGAATCTACTACTGAATCTAATACTGAATATAATAATGCATCTAATAATGAATCTAATAATGAATCTAGTGAAAATTCGACTTCTTTAACTACAGATATTCTGTCAGAATCTCAAGAAATAATTACCACTCCTGAATCTTCCCCTGAAATTGTTACAGAGGAAGATACTTCTTCTTTAGTAAAAGAACCCGAATCATCTCAAAATAATGAATTTAAATATTTAATGAATGATGATTTAGAAACAGTTAATATTTTAGATATTCCCGAAACCAAAGAAAATATAATAGATTTAAAATCACATGAAGAAATCTATTTAGAGATTTATAAAACCGCAAAACAAAAAGCAAAAGAAATTAGAAAAAATGCTATCGCTGCTTTTTTGGAAGCAAAAAAAATTAAAATTAAATATAATTTAGATAATCTTGATATTGAAAGTAGTGATGATGATGAAGATTTCTTAAATTTTGATAGTTAAAATTTAAATTTTAGAAATAATTAAATAATTATGAAATTATTTTATTATTTATTTTATATAAATGGCTGCTTTCAAGAAATTCTTTAAAGACTTGAAAAATGAACATGTTTTAGGAATTGTAGGTTTAGTATTTTTAGTATTTGCTTTATACCAATATTCTAACAATAAAAATGTATTCCAATTAGGAATGACACCTATGATTGCTCCCGCTCCCGCGAAAGGAACCAGTGATAAACCATCAGTTAAAGTTGTAGGCGCTTCTGGACAAAACGCATACGCTCCATATAATGGTGCTGCACAGTCTGCATCTAACTCCGCCACCAGTTCATCTGCTATGAATAAACCCGTCGCTAATCCTTCCGATTTACTTCCTAGTGATGCTAATAGTGCCTGGGCGGCAATGAACCCTGTTGGCGAAATGAAAAGTGTAAGCTTATTAAATCCACAGCAAGTTGTTGGAGTTAACACACAGGGTTCATCTTTAAGAAATGCTAACTTACAACTAAGATCTGAACCTCCTAATCCTAGAACTAACACTAATTGTCCATGGAATATTTCCACCATTGAAGATGATAAATTTAGAAAACAATTAGAAATTGGTACTGGTGCATAAATTTATTAATAACAAAATATTATAGTTTATTATTATAATATTTTATATTATAATGAATAATTTCATTTTTAATACTATTTTAACAATATTTATTATTATCATCGCTTACCGTATATATATTACTTCTGACTCTTTCCAATTAAGATGTATTATATCTGATGTTAATGGAAATAAATATTGCGTTCGCGATAGAAGTAAACTTGAAATCGCCGCAGATAAATTAGCTAATGTTAATGTTAAATTAAATAAACTTGTTAAACATTTAGGAGAAAAATATCCTGAAAAAGATAATGTTAAACGTTTAATTAAAGGATATAACCCTCGTAAAATTTATGAAACATTACCAACTAGTGAATATACTGCTTATAGTGAAAATAAAGGAGAAAAACTCGCATTTTGTTTAGATACTGAGAAAAATAGCAAAGGTCGCATCATAGATGATAATACTTTAATGTATGTTGCTTTACATGAAGTTAGTCATATAGCCACTAAATCAATTGGTCATGGTGATGAATTTTGGACTAATTTCAAATTTATGTTAACTGAAGCAAAAGAAATTAATGTTTATAATCCAATTGATTATAAAAATAATCCAGCCAGATATTGTGGTATGAATATTACAGATAATCCATATTATGATTATTGATTATTACAGATAATCCATATTATGATTATTGATTATTACAGATAATCCATATTATGATTATTGATTATTACTATATATTACATCATATAAATTATATTTACTCGTATTATCACCATGTATTGATTTACTCATAAAACTATATTTATTATAATCTAATTCTGGAAAAAATGTATCACATTCTATTATATCATCTATCAAAGTTACATAAATGTTTTTAACCACAAATATATTTGTTTTATTTAAAAATAAATCATATATATTTTCTCCACCAATTACCCATAATTCATCATAATTTTTATTATCTAAAAACTCTTTTAAATTTATCTCATTCTTAAAAGATCTAGTTATATTATTATTCTCATCTATATTATCAATTCTTAATGAACTGCTTAATATTAAATTATCCCGATTTGGTAGTGACCTGTTATTTAAACTTAAATAAGTATTTTTTCCCATTATTATCGCATTATTTTTATTACCAGTTGTTAAATTCTTAAATTTTTTTAAATCACTTGAAATCTTCCATGGTAATGAATTATCTTTACCAATTCCTTTATTATTACTATATGCAACTATAATATTTACGAACATTAATATATAAAATTATATGCTTGTATTTATATAGATGTCAGATATATTTAAAATTTATATTAATAATAATAATAATTTAACAGATTTGTACTTATTAATTAAAAATAAATACTTAGCAAATAAATTAATTGAGTCTATTGCCGAACTTCAATCTAAATATCTAAATGCAAAAGACTTTATCGCTTCTGATTTATTTAACACTATTTTTATAAACGATTTTAGCGATTTAGATATTAAATATATACAAGAATTTGATATTTCTATTTATTTTATTGATGAAAATATTTATTATGATGATACATTAGAAATTATTAAATTTAAATTCTTAAAATTTTATAATCAATCTATTTCACCACCTTTACAAGTTTCTTATGAAGAAATTTACATGTATGGATTAATCAATAAACAATACAATCCATCTGAATTATATAATACTCTTTCTGATAACAACACCAATAAAATTAGCAATGAAAATCTTAAACAATATTTATTAAATATTAATGAGCAAATACAAATTTATGAAAATATATTACAATTTAATCAAGGTGTTGAACCTGACTTTTTTGATTTTGATTCAATTAATTCTATTACATTAGATGAAATTAATATACTCACTCCTATTGGTCAAAATATTAACAACAAATTACCCCATTTATATACCACTAATCCTTTTCAAGTTAACAAATATTCTAATTATATTAGATCCATTATTAATACTTCACTTAATACTAATAATAGTAACCTTCTTTTTGAACATAATCTCGTTAATGATACCTTATTTATTTGTTTATTTCAAGATGTATTAAATTATTCTAAAAAAATATCTTTAGAAGAAGACATCACCATCAAATTATATTATCCTCTTATTTCTATTAATCAACTTAATAGTTTAGACCTCTTTAATAAAAATAAAAAAACATTCTTGGATAAAACCAATAAACATTTATCTTTAGAACTTTTCAAAAACAAAAATTCATTTATTGATACATTACATGATATCAATATTAATTATCAAAAATTTCAAGAACTTAATTACACCATTAATGGTGTTAAAAATTTGAATTTTAATATACACACCAAAATAAATCTCTCTTTATCATTAGAATCTTTATTCAAAATTATCAATAGCACTAACATTATGCCATTTATTAAATATAATCCTGGAAAAAAACACGAAAATATATATAGACTCTTTTGTAATAAAAAAAATAAAGAAAATAATAAAAAAATACCACTTCTCTCAAAAGAATTAATTATTAAATTCTCCAAAATTACCGGCAAAAATAACACTATTTCTATGATAATTTTTAACGATGAACCAATAGTTAAAGATAATATCAAACTCTTTATTATCGAAATAGATATTTATGGCACCATTAATGTTAAAATTGAATTATTTAATCATCTTAATATTCAACAATTAGACTCTATTATTGAACTTAATATTAATCCTGTACTTGATATTATTAAAAAAAATATTAATAATGATACCAATAATATTTCTTATTTTACATCTCTTATAGATAATAACATTGAACTTATTAATCTCAATTATACTATTAAAATTGAATCTAAACAAAGTATTAAACTTTTAAGTAATATCAAAAATTGCTTATATTTCTTTTTTAACATCATTAGCGATAAAACTAAAGAAAAAATCTACCGATACAAAAGAGTTTCTAATTATAATGAAATGAACGATAAAGATGCTTTCATCATTGAACTTATTAAACAAAAAGAAACTCCTGTTAAAATTATTCAACAATTAAAAGAAAATTTTAAACTATCATCTACCGAAGAAGCATCCAAAATATTTGAAACTACTATACAATCTCTCAATCTCGTCCAAAATATTTTTAATTACAGAAAATTAAAAATTAAAAATTCTCCTGGATTCCTTTTCAAAATAGACAATAATATTAACAACCAAATCAATATTTCAATTGAAAATATTGATAATATTAGATACATTTACTTTATTAAATTATACATCGACTCAATCTTTAAAATGTCTTTTAATGATATTAAAGATATTGATTTATCCATTTGTAAATCTAGCAAAAAAAAAGAACAACAATTTACTGAAGATATCGTTCCTGATGAAATCGCTGTTGATTTAAATCAAAAAAATATTGGTAATGTTCTCAATACTCCATTAGAAATTAATCTCAATGATGCTATTGATGCCGCTAGTTCAATTGATGATGAAGAAGAAGGTAACGATCTATTAGATATTTTGCTCGATGATGATGATGATGAAGAAGAAGAAGAAGAAGACCTAGATGTTTCTCAAAAAGAAGACTTAGAAATTGAACCTGATAATGATATTATTAAACCTGGAGAACTTAAAGATTTTACACCAAAAGATATTCAAATTAATGTTGAAGAAGAAGAAGAAGAAGAACAACTAGTTGATGATGAAGAAGAACCAAAACAAGAAATTCCAGAAGAAGAAGAAAAAGATAAATTAAAAAAATTTAAAGAATCTACCAGAGGTAATCCTATTTTAAATAGATTAGAAAAATTACAACCAGGATTATTTAAAGTTAAAACTTACAAACCTAATCTTGCTAAGGAAGATACTAATAAAAATTATGTCAGTTATTCAAGATTATGTCAGTCTGCTCGTCAACCAGTAATTCTTAATGAACAAGAAAAACAAAAAGTTTTAATTGATAATCCCACATATACATCTAATGATATTTTAGAATATTCTACTAACCCTGTTGATAAATATTATTATATATGTCCTAAATTTTGGGACCTAGAAAAAAATTCTACTTTAACACAAGAACAAGTTGAATCTGGCGATTATGGAACTATTTACTCAAAAGGTACAGGTAATATATATAAATTTGAAAATAAAAATAGAGAACCAGCATTTTTAAAAGATACTGTAGTAGATGAATTTGGTAATGAATTTTGTTTACCTTGTTGTTTTAGTAAATTAAAAAAACCAAATGAAGAAAAAGGTAATCGTACATGCAATATTACTAGTAAAGTAATGAAACAAGGAGATATTAAATATATCATTAGATCTGATAAATTCCCCTTGGAACAATATAAAGTTGGACATCTACCTATTAATGTTAAAAAATTTTTACAATTTGATTCTGATGATTGCATCAATCCTGATAATAATAATCTAAAATATAAATATACTTGTTTATTAAGATATGGAGTACAAAATGATAAAAATAATTCATTTTTAGCTTGTATTGCAGACGCTTTTTCTAAAGAAATATTAAAAACAAATATTACTATTTCTATAGATGAAATGAAAAATATTATAATTAAATCATTAACTATTGATAATTTTATTACTTATAATAATGCTAATTTAGTGCTAATATTTTTAAATAAAAATATTACCGAACAAATATTAGACTCATTTGATATTGCACAATTTGAAAATAATAGTATTTTTTACAATAAATTAGACAAAACCAATTATAATCATACAAATTTATACAAAAGAATACTTATTTCTTTTGAAAATTTTAAACAATATTTAAAAGGTAATAATTATTTAATTGATTATACATATTTATGGGATATTGTTTGTAAACCTAATCCATTATTATTTCCTAATGGAATTAATTTAATTATATTAGATATAACAAGTTATGATTTAACTGATAATGTTAAAGTAATTTGTCCAAAACAAAATTATTCTAACGAATTTGTAGATGATAGCAAAAAAAATCTTATTTTATTGATGAAAGAACAATATTTTGAACCACTTTACTTAATAAGAACAGAAGTAACTGATATAATTACTCCATTAATTTCTTTTGCATCTAAATCTAGTGAAACGAGATTAAATGAATTTAAAAAAGTTATTAATTTTATTAAAGAAGATCTTAATAATAGTTGTATAGAAAATGATTCTAAAAATATTAAATTTAAAAAGAATATTTCACTTGAAAATATAGTTAATATATTAAATAAATTAGGTTATGAAATCAATTTTCAAGTTATGGATTATGAAAATAAAGTTATTGCTGTTATTGTAAGCAATCATATTGATTATGGAGCATACAGATATATTCCTTGTTATCCATCTAAAATTTATGATTATTATGAAATTCCAATTAAATTTATTGATGAATTAACAGAAGAATTTTTTACTGACTATAATTCAACTAAAGAATTTTTACAACTTATATATGATTCAACTAATCAAATTATACAATGTAAACCTGTTTATAAAATTATTGATGATGATTTAACAATAGGCATTTTGACTAATGCTAATCAGTTTGTTATGATTAATAAACCTGAAGTATATGTAAAAGATGATTTACCAGAACTTTCAGATAAAAATTACTTATTTACAGATATTATTATACAAAATAAATTTAATGTTGATGAAGAAAGAAAACAAATGATTAATAATATTAAATTAGAATCTGGATTTTATAATTCTTTTAGAAATACTATTTTAAAACTCCTTTCTGAATATAGAAATTACAAATTTAATGTTAAATTACAAGATATAATTAAAAATAATGCTCTTATTTATTTCGACAAATTAAAACTTATACGTGATGAATTAGAAATTCTTGCTCAAGATTATATTATTTTTGCAGAATATGATCCTAATATACTTGCTAATATTCAAAATTTCTCTTTATGTATGAACAATTCCTCTTGTGATACTGATTTCTGTATGATTAACACTACCACTAATATTTGCAATCTTATTATTCCCAAATTGAATTTAATAACAAATGATGATAATTATAGTATTTATTTTACTAAACTTTCTGATGAATTTACACGTTATAATAAAACTAAACTTCTATTATTTAATTCATCTAATTTTATTTCATTTAATAACATAAAATATAATATTAATGAAGATGAAGTTATTTTAATGGAATCTGTATTGGCTCAGGAAATAAAATCTACTGGATTACAAATTAAAGATCCTTATTCTAATTATACTACATTTGATACTTATAATATTAAATCTTCTACTAAGGTTAATAAAGTTGATACTTCTAAAATTGCTACAGAATATGATGATTTTGACTTAGATAAAATACAACCTGATGAAAAAATTGTTTTAAAATTACCAAAAGAACAAGTTGAAAAAATTAGATTATTAGAAAAAAAATATTTACAAGAAAAACAAATGGAAGAAGGATTACCAGATTTAGAAGAAGATTTACCTCCACTTGAAGAAGTTCCACCTGAAATACAACTTGATAAAGATGTTAATATTGAACAATCAATTAATGAATATGTTAAATTAGTTGAATGTAAACATAAAAAAAATGCTATTAAAGAATTAGATTTAAACAAATTATTTATTGATAGAGTATATGAATTTTATTTTGATATAGATTCTAATAGAATTTGTTCTTTTGAATTATTATTATTTATTTTGAAACATTATCATTCTAAAACTTCAGAATTTAACTTATCTGAACTAGATATATTAGATTTAAAAAATTTATTAATTGAAGAATATTTTACTCATGAATATACTGAAGCCTTAATTTTAACTAATTTACAAATTAATAAAAAACTAGTTGAAAATTCATCTTCTATAGGAAGTGTAATTAAAACAAAATTAAAAACCTCTCCATTTTTAAAAACTCAAGAATTTAAACTATTATTATCTGAATTAATAAACAGTCCTGACTTTTTTATTACTTATATGGATATTTATTTAATAGCTAAAAAATTTACTTTACCTATCATTTTAATGTGCAATAGTATTATTAATTTATCAATAACTGAAAAAACATTTATTATTTTAAATAAAAATACTCAAAACAATAATTATTATTTTATTAAAGTGCCTAGTAGTTATCATAGAGGTGTGAAAAATTATAAACTATTATATTTCCGTAACTCATCTACTATTAATATTAGAGATGATTTAGTTGATACTGATAAAATACAACTTAAAACAGAAATTTTATTAGAATTAGAAAAGTATAAAGATTTAATTTTAAATGCAATTATTAATTTCGATTCTAAAAAAGTTGCTCCAAAAAATAAAAAACTCGCTGAAAAATTAAAAAAGTAATCTATAAGCTTTCCTTAATATAAATATATTACAATAACAATTTATGAAAAAAATATTTACAATTGTTAATTTATAAAATATTTTATATAGTTTACTATTTTCACATATATCATTTAGTTTAAAAATATTTAATTTTATTCTTTCTTTTAATAAAATTATTTTTTTAATTTTACTATCATCTATTACTTCCTCTTCACTTATTTCTTCCTCTTCACTTATTTCTTCATTTTCCTCTGTATTTCTCTCTTCTCTTTCAGTTTCTCTATTATTTATATCACTATAACCATTACTTCTTTGATAATTTAAAATTACATCAATATTATTTATAATTCTATAGTCATCAATTTCTCTTGATATAATTATTTCTATTTTATCATTTATTCTTTCCACTATATCACTTATAGTTAAATCACTAACTATATCATCATCTATAAATGAAATTTTTTTATGATATAAATAACCCATAACTAATTTTATTTTATAACCAACAAAGTTTTTTGAATTATTACATTTATAATAATAAATTAAAGATAAATAATTAAATATTATTTCATTATAATTATCACTTAAAACACTTAAATCTAAATTATAAAATTTATTTTTAAATACTGCACATAAATATCGTATTACAATTTTATCAAAATGTTTTGTTAAAAAATCACAAAATATTATATTACTTTTTAAAAGATAATTATACTTTGTTTCATTATCTAATGAATTAGTATAATTTTTTATTGAATTTAAAGTTAAATAATTTTCGTGTAATAAAAATAAATCTTTTAATTCAAAATTTGATTCATAATACATTTGATAATGTGTTGGTATTTTATATTTATGATTTTTACTATACATGTAAAAATTATACAAAATATGTTTTTTAAATGGTATATTCGTATATGGATTTTTTATTTCTAATGGAGTTAAAAAATTATTTGTTATCATTGCTCCTGCATTTTCTGAATCATAGTTTAATAAACCATTTTTTATTATTTTTATCAAATCCTCATAAGTAAATTTATAGATAAATTTATCAATGTATGTATTAAATGTTAATTTATTATCTATTTCATTTCCTAATAAATCTTCATTATTGTAAATTTTCGCACATCTATATTTTAATTTATTACAAAATTCTCTTACTAAATTATATATTTTTTGTGATCTAATAAAAATATTTACTTCATTTTTATGATTCAAAAAACATTTATATTTATAATATTTATATTTTGTATAAAGATCTACTATTTTTGCAGTTAATTTTAATTCTTTCACCTTATTTACTTGTAAATCACTATCTATTATATTAAATGCTAGAATTTGATAAAAAATAGTTTCTTCCATATTATATTATCATCTTAATAAATTTTTATATGTTTATTAAATTTATTAAGAATTTATTATTTCTTAAAAATCTAAATCATAATCATCGCTTGAACCCATTTTTATTCCTTTTAGATTTGATACCATAGACTCAATCTTTAGATTATTTGTTGAACATTCTCCAAATTCATCTGTTTCATCTAATTCTTTTAATATGTCTTCTTCTTCATATTCTTCTTCCTCTTCCACCTTAATTTCAGACATCTTATCCATATTTACTAACAATTTAAAACTACTTGTTCCAAAATATCCTTCTTGTCCACACATTATATTTGATGATACACCTTTCATTATATCTAATTCTCCATGTTTTGCTGCTTTTAAAAACATCTCTGGTGTTTCTTCAAAAGAAGCTTTCGCAATTGGACCAATATCATCATTATTTATTCCATGTCTGAAAATTGATACCATCTTATCATTACAACACATTCTATCTGCTAACATTGTTAAATGATGGTAATTGATATATGCACCATCAAATTCAATTGCTTCCGAAAATTCATCAAATATCGCTTGTCTCGCTGCCTCAATACCTAATACATGATAAATTTCAATTATATCATTACTTATTGTTTTTGTTTTATCAATAAAATCTAATGCTAATATATCTAATAAATTTGTTCCAACTGTATCTAATACCCATAACTCTTTCTTTATATATTTTAAATCTACTTCTTCAAAATTATCTGTTATCTTTCTTAGTAAAACTTTTTTAATATTTTTTACACCTCGCAATACTAAACTATCTAATAATTCATCTTGTAAATTCTTTAACATATAAATCTCATCTGATTGATCTAAAGTTTCTGGTAAATTCTTTGCTTTCTTTTTCTTCGCATTTTGAATACTTTTATTTATTCTAATTCTAAAAATTATTTTATCTGAATTATAATCATTATACATACAAGATATATTATTATATGAATTTGTTAAAGCAAAATGCAGATCTTCCATCGTAATATTTTTATCTAACATTTCAATCTTATTCATACTTAATCTAATTATCCATTTTGATTTCTCTTTTGATTCATCTAAACTTGATTTACATTCATCTAATAATTCTTCAAATTCTTTATATTCTTGCATCAATTCTTCATCGTCTTTTATTAATGTATTTAAATCATCTGGATCAAAACAAATTTCACAACTTTCTGTAATCTCTCTTAATTTTGTATATTCTAAACTATTTATATGTTCTTTCGCTTTATTTTGATCATATTTATCATTTTCATTTAAATAAATTGTACAAGATGGATTTTTTGGATTTTCTGATAAAGATAAAATCTCTTCAATTCTTGGAACTCCACGAGTTACATTTGATTTCGACGCCACACCTGCAAAATGGAAAGTATTTAAAGTTAGCTGTGTTGTTGGCTCACCAATACTTTGTGCTGCAATCATACCCACCATTTCTCCTGGCGCAATAATCGATTTCTTGTAACTATTATTTATTGTTAATAATAATACTTCCAGTGATTTTTTTGTTAATTTTTTATGCATAATTAATTCTTTTGGACTCAAGTAATAATAATATAATACTTTAAATAAATCACCTGGCTTATTATAATGAATTTTATTTAATAATTCTAAATTACTTTCTATCATTTGAAATACCTCTAATGGAGTTACATCTACAATAACATTTTCTTCTTGATTTCCTGCTATATTATTTATTATATTTACAAATGAAACTGGAAGATTTACACTTCCTTTAAATATATTCTTTAATACTTTTTCCACTATTAATTTACGTGACTCAATAATATAATCAATATATTCTTTACATTTTTTATCCATTTCTGTTTTTTGTTTCTTAAATCTACCATATGCCTGTTTCGTATATAATGTCGTATATACTGAATCTTTTGTTTTATCATTAGGCATCTGATAATAACCATATATTTCTTCAATACTCATTGTTATAAATCCTAAGCCTTGAGATTCCACTTTTACTGGATCAAAACCATCATCACCATAACTATATTGAATTATCTTATTCTTATTATTTCTTACAGTCATATCATATCCAATTACTAAATCTTCTAAACTTTTAATCAAACGACGCTGAATATAACCAGTTGCTGATGTCTTTACTGCTGTATCAATTAAACCAACACGACCACCCATCGCATGAAAGAATAATTCTTCTGGTCTTAACCCCCCAATAAATGAACTCTCAACAAATCCACGCGCTTCAGGAGAATCATCAAATTTTGTAAAATGTGGTAATGTTCTATTTTCAAAACCATATGGAATACGTTTTCCATCCACATTTTGTTGTCCTAAACAAGAAATCATCTGTGAAATATTTAAATCACTACCTTTTGAACCCGCATTTACCATCGTCACAAATCTATTGTTTGAATCTAAATTTGTTCTTCCTAATTTACCTGCCTCAAAAGATGCCTTATTTAATATATTATTTACACGAGTCTCAAACTCTTCTACATTTGATTTTCCTGTTTTATTATCAAAAATTCCTAAGTGTGTCTCATCAATTAATGATTTTACTTCCATCTTCTTTTTTGTAATTACATCTACAATCTTCTCAATTGTATCTCTATCAGCTATTAAATCACTAATTCCAACACTATAACCATGAATTTTCATATATTCTGTTACTATATCTTGTAAATCATCCACAAATTCTTGTGATGCATCTACTCCAAAATCATTATAAATTCTTTGTAATAACCCACGAGTTGTATCGCCTAAAATACCTTTATCAATATGACCACGCGCTAATATTCCATTATTTAATTCAAATACATTCTTTGATGTCGCATAATCCTCCTCATCTTTGAATCTTTTTGTTTTATATTTTAAACTAAAATTTGGAAAAATTTGAGTTAATATTTCAAAACTTGAAATTTCCATATTTGTAAAATCTATCGTATTTATATCTATCTTTTTACAATGCATTAACAAATTCATCGCTGTTCGTGAATCAAAATTTATACCACTTCGTGTAAATAAATATACACTCAATAGTGAATCTTGGAAAATACCAACAATTGATTTGTTATTTGCTGGACTTATTATATTATTCTTTACTGCTGCTAGTAATTTTAATTCTATTTCTGATTCTTCATCTTGAGGCATATGTAAATTCATCTCATCACCATCAAAATCCGCATTATATGGCTTCGTATCTGCTACATTCATTCTAAATGTATCACCTTTCATCATCACATGAGCAATATGACACATCATAGACATTCTATGTAATGTCGGTTGACGATTAAATAATACAGCATCACCATCCAAAACATGACGATGAACTTTGTCTCCTTCTTCTAATTTTATTGACTCTCTATCAACATATCTTAAACTAATACAATCCCCATTTTTTTTTTCATATATCTTCGCACCCGGATATACATCTGGACCATTTAATACAAATTTCATCAAATAATTCTTATTTCTTGCATTTACTGTAATTGGTTTTGTTAAATTTTTAGCAATCTTTAGTGGAACTCCTAACTCACTTATTGATAAATTTGGATCTGGAGTAATTACCGAACGTGCACTAAAATCTACACGTTTTCCCATTAAATTACCTCTTACACGTCCACCTTTACCATTTAATCTATCTTTTATCGCTTTTAATGGCCTTCCTGATCTTTGCGCTACTGCTGCTACTCCCGGAATCTTATTATCTACCAGTGTCGCCACATAATATTGTAAAACTGTTGACCAATCATCTATCACATTTGCATTCGCATTTTGCTCTATCTTCTCTTGAAGTGTTCTATTTGCTTTTATTATATTTACTATTATATGAGTTAAATCATCTTCACTTCTTTGCTGTGAATCATGTTTTACAGATGGACGAACTGCCGGCGGTGGTACAGCCATCGTCTGACATACCATCCATTCTGGACGAGACCATATTGGACTAAATCCCATAAAATTTACATCCTCATCTGAAATCTTTCTTAGAATTTTAATTACTAATTCTGGAATCAATTTCATAACTAATGTTCCATCTTCTTTCGCAAATTCATAATTTTTTATTTCTTCTTCTTTACTACTCCATTCCGCAATTAATGTAGCCAAACCTTCTTTCTTTAATTTCGGTTGTAAACAACCACATCCATTATGTGAACATTCACCACATCTTTTCTTTTTACTTGCTAGTGCAAATACTTTATTCCATCTTTCATCTGCATTATACTTTAACAAATATGAATATTTCTCCTTATTTATTAATAATTTACTACATTTTATACATACACATCTTAAAATTTTCATTAATGTAGTTAAATATTGAATGTAAAATACCGGGCGTGCTAAATTTATATGACCAAAATATCCTGGAGTTTGAATATAATCCAAACCATCTGTAGGACATATAAATCCTGGCTCTAAAATACCCATCCGAGGATCAAATAATCCTCCCAAAACTGGCTTATTATTGATATAAGTGTCCCTATTTACTATTTCTGCTACCGAACCTTTTTGTATCTCATGAGGACTTAATAGACTAAATTGAATACCTATAATTTTTGATGGTTTTTTGGTTTCATCACTAGTCATACTACTATATTATAAATAATATATATTTAAATTCATTTCAATTTTAATATAAATATTCTTATTTTTTCATTTTATTATTTTTATTTTTTCATTTTTTTAAAATTGATTTGTTAAATTTTTTTATTATATATATAATATCATCTATGTCTACGTTCTCCCATAAACACACCACCCGTCTTAAAACTGGAGTATTAAAACGTAAATACCTCAGAGAAGATTATTCTGATGCTTCATGTAACGATTCTTCATCTGGTTCTGATATTGAGAGTGATGATGAATCATCTTCCGAGCCAGATGATATGGTAAATAATGAACATGTAGAAAACAAAATTTTAGCTAAAGATAAATTACAATATTATCAATTTTTAAACAAATTATTTCCATCTAATTACAGCAAATCTAAAATTAATAAAATTAAACGACAGCGACTTTATAATTCACCAAAAACTAAAAAAAATATTTCCAAAAAATCTACCGAATCTTATTATGATTATAGCGACGATGAAGATGAAGATGACGAACATGATAACCATCCTAACTCTTCACTCAGATATGAAGGACTTAAAAAATTATTTGAAAATGATAACCATAACAAAAATATTAATATTATTCTTAATATGAAAGACGGCAAAAATAATATCATAAATTATGATCCTAATTCTTCAAGACCCGATCTTAATGCTGACTTTCAATTATATTATCCAAATAATCAAGAAGAAGATGAAGATGAAGATGAAGATGAAGAAGAAGATGATGACGATGACGATGAAGATAACTATAATAAACCTAACAAGAAAAAACATAAGAAAAAAGATAATGCTGATAATATGGAAGACAAAGAAGATAATACTATAGTTCCTCCACCTAAAAATGTTTCAACTAAAAATTATAGAAAATTCTCTAAAATTTTAACAGAAGAAGATAAAGAATCTGAGTACTTTAAAAAACAAATGTCTGTTAAAGAACAAGAAAATGCTATTGAAAAATTAACTGTTATTAAAAATCTTACATCTATTGAAACACCTTATCTTATTCATCTTATTAAAATTGATATTCCTGATATATATAAAGCTTGTGCTTTAAGAAAAATCAATATGCTTCGTGAAATGGGTGGAGGTTTTGGGAATAGTGAATACTATAAAATTAAATCTTGGGTCGATGCATTTATTAAAATACCATTCAATAAATACAACAATTTACCTATTACATTTGCTGATGGAATTGAAAAATGCCACTCTTTTATGCAAGACGCCAAAAATACTCTTGATAGTGTCGTTTTTGGTCTCGACGATGCTAAAATTCAAATCATGCAACTTATTGGTTTGTGGTTAGTCAATCCTAATGCTGTCGGTAGTGCTATTGCTATCAAAGGACCTATGGGAACTGGTAAAACCACCTTAATTAAAGATGGTATTAGTAAAATATTAAATAGACCTTTTGCTTTAGTTGCACTTGGAGGATGTGGAGATAGTGGATTTCTTGATGGTCATGATTATACATACGAAGGTAGTAAATATGGTAAAATTATTGATATTCTTATTCAATCCGGCTCTATGAATCCCATCATCTTATTTGATGAACTTGATAAAATTAGTGATACTCCTAAAGGTGAAGAAATCGCTGGAGTTTTAACTCATCTTACTGATGTCACTCAAAATTCTCATTTCGCTGATAAATATATGTCTGAAATTAGTCTAGATATGTCCAAAGCACTTTACATTTTCAGTTATAATGATGAATCTAGAGTTAATCCTATTCTAAAAGACAGAATGTATAAAATTGAAACTAAAGGATATAAAGTTAAAGAAAAACTTGTAATTTGCAAAGATTATTTACTTCCTAAAATTTATGAACAAGCCAAATTTAAAAAAGAAGATGTTACATTTACTGATGATATATTAGAATACATTATTAAAGATTTTACTGAAAATGAATCTGGTGTAAGAAATCTTAAGCGATGCTTAGAAATTATTTACACTAAATTAAATTTATATCGACTCATGAAACCTGAAGAAAATCTATTTGAAGCTTCACTTAAAATTGATAAAAAAGTTGAATTTCCATTTGAACTTAAACAAGAAATTGTTGATAAATTACTCAACCGAACTGATAAAAATGATGTTCCCTTTGGAATGTACAATTAATTATCTTCATACAACCAACTATAATAATATCTTTCATTTGATGAATTTTTTAAATTCGAAAATTTAAAAAATACCATCGCATCATTCGTCATCTTTACCAATTCCTGTTTAAAATGAGCTATTCTATGTGTGTCTAATTCATCTTCCATCATATAATTTGGATTTTGAATTATTAAATATGTTTGAAATTCTCTCTTTTCTGGAATTAATTCAAACGAACCTATATAATATGGACCATGCATTAATCGTGTATCACTTGAAAAATAACCTATGTAAAAATATTTGTTTGTATCATTTTCTCGAGCAAAATCTCTCATTAAAAACATATCTTGATACATAAATTTTGGAAAACTATTACTATAACCTACCATATCATGAATCCAATTTTTTGCCCATTCTATTGTCGCCACATTATTTAATAATTTCAAATCTTTTGATGTTGGCTCTATATTATCATAACGTTCTCTTATTCTTCTCTCTTTTTCTTCCGCCTGTTTAAAATATTTTAATACTTCTTCTTCATCCTTAGCTTTTTTATTTTTTAAAAACTCTTCAAATGATGGAAATGTATCTTCTTCTTTTTCTGAATTATCTAAATCTAATACCCACATATCTTCTTCTTCATCATAATCTACTGATTTTATATTTGCTAATGAAGAATTTAATGTATCATTATTTAAAAAATTCTCTTCCATAGAAACTATACTTGGAACTCTTACTTCCTTTATTCTATTTATCATCATATTTGGTAATGTATAACATGTTGATAATTCTAGAAATAATAATATATATTTAAATTTTTTTATTTTATATTTAAAAAAAAATTGAATATATTTATTTTTTTTTATTTTATTGTATCAACACTACTATGTGGTCCCTGATTCTGGCCGCCAGCGAGAACCGCGATGATGATGAGTATGACGAACTTGGTCGTAATCATTCAGCTCATCTTCGACGTCAGGCACTTCAGCGATGGAAGGTAGTTGCTCGTAAGGAGCGCAAGGAGACTAATCCAATTAGTTAAATTATCTTTCTTGTAAATTTAATATTGAAAATACATAATTTTTACTAGCATCACTTAATGGTTCTGGTTCTTTTTTTATATATGTATCATGGTTAAAAAAAATTTCATCTTTATTTCCTTTTAATGTATTTGTTGGAGAAAAAAACATATTTTTTAAATCAAATTCATGAATAAATGATTCACTTGATCTATTTGTGCCTCTTCTTTGTAAATAATTTTGTTGTTCTGGAGTTATACAAGGACAACCTTTATCACTTGAATAATGTGAATAATACATACAGCACTCTGGTAAAAATTTATTATGTTTAAAAAGTTCTTGTCCACCTTTTACTTCTACATTTGGATACTCCCCTAAATTATATTTATCTTTTTTATATATTTCACTTATTGACCCTACTATATTTTCTTCATAATCATTTAAAGCTAAATTATTAAAATTTTCATTATTTTTATTAGTATATTTTTTTATTAATTCAAATGGATTTTCTATTTCATTTTGTAATACAAATTTCTGAAATCCATAATATAAGGTTATAATACCTAATATTACTAATTTATAAAATATTATTAGTAACAATATTATAGAAAAAATTATTTTAAAAACTTTATTTTCTCCTAGTTTTTCTAGTAATCCCATTAAAATAATTAAATATTTTAAATAATAATTAATTATTTTTTTATTTAAGCCCCTGGTGCTTTATTGAAAGTCATCTCATAATCATCTTGTGATACTGGTCTTATTATTTTAACCAATATATCATTACACATATTTGCAAAAATTATATATAAAGTCAAAATTAAAATGAAAAATATCATTAAAAATATTACTACTATTACCCACACTGCTACTGGTGCCCATGCCCAACAACCTATACAAAATACTGGACTTAATGTTACTGCTATTACATAAAATACTGCTAAAAGAATTATAGAAATTACTAATGCTAATAATGTTGGTAAAACTACTCCCATTAAAAATGCTAGAGCCATCATTGGAAAAATTAGTTTAATTGAATCTACTAATATTATTATTTGGTAATAAACTAATGAAATAAAACCCAATATTGAACCTATAAAATTATTTATTTTACTAAATATTGTTATATTTTCTTTTACTATTCTCTCTATTCTCAACATCATTTCTCTAAACAAACTTACCAACGAATTATATAAATGCATAATAAAAGCTAATAAATTTGAAAACATACCTGCTAAAAATTCTAATATTTTTGAAAAGAAATTTACTATTGCATTTATTGGAGCTAATATATCAAAAGCTAAATTTGATGTTAACTCATTTAAACAATTTCTTAAATTATCTCCATTAAACCCATCACCGCCATCATTTACTGATTTCGCAAAAGGCATGTAAAATGGATTACACTTATTTTTTTCCCAATTTATTTTTTCTAAATTTATTCGAGAAGAAAAATATACATAAAAAACTACATATACTACAAAAAGTATTGCTAATATTGTTATTACTATATCAAAATTATATTTTTCACCATATGATATTTTTTCAAAATAATTTTTTATTTTTTCTTGTAATTTCTTATCTTTTGATTCATCCATGTTAATATATAATTATAAATTTTTATTTAACCTAAGGCCCCAAAACTTGCTATTTTTATAAATGTCCCCGGTAATTCATTCCACGCTGACTCTCCTACTACTAATGCCGATTGAATAGTATAAAATAATACTGTTATTGTTGATGTTAATTTACTAAACGTATCAGTCACACCTATAAAAATTCTATTTGCACCATCTGCCATATTATATAATCTTCCTCTTGCATCAAATGCAAAACTTCCCATATTATCATCTTGAGTATTTCCAAATAATTTTAATCTCTCGAACATATCTGCAAATAATGCTCCATTTTGTGCAAAATAATTTAATGATTGATATATTGGCCCTAAAAATGAACTCATAAAATCTACTTGGGTTGTTTGTACACATTCATTGAAATTCTCTCCAATATCATGTCCAAATACAGCCGCAAACGGCATTATTGATGGATTACATTTGTAATATTCCCAGTTATTTTTTATATTTGATATACCAATGCTCACCGCTAATACCGCATGTAATAAACTAAAAATAAATATAATTACTACTGCGCTTCCTAAATCTCCAAATGTACTAGTCATATTAAATTATATACCTATTATAAATATACAATTTAATTATATTAATAGTAATTTAATTTTTCTTTATGAGCCTCATTTAAGACTGATTTATTTTTATTTTTTAAATGTTCTAAACTTTCACATTGTGAATTTACCATTAAGTTCGCTTGATTTCCTTTTAATCCCAAGTTACTATAATTTGAAGAACAATGATGCATTCCTTCTAAAAAACCTTCTACTACATTTTTTGGTTTCGTCATACCTTCTAACTCATAATCTAATGTGTCTTTTCTTTTTCCGTTCTCTCTTTTATAAAATCCTCTTATTTTATCTTGTAAATTTAAACCATCCCCTGTATCTGCTGTTACATTATTTAAATGATCCGACCTTTCTTTTTGTGTTAATCCTTCTACTAAATTATAATTTCCACAAATTAAAAATATGAATATTAATCCCATTAATAAAAAAATTATAAACTTATAATTTTTACTATTTAAAATTGACTCTAAACTTCTTTTTAAATTTACCATTTATATATTATTTTATTATAAATCTTTTACAAAATATATATTTTATTACTTAAATATATATTTATTTTTCTATATATAAATGTCTATCCTTGATAAACAACAAAAACTTGATCTACAAGGAATGATTAAAGCCAATGAAACCGAAGATGTTACTCAGCAAATTCGCGAAAATAAACAAAGCAACCTCATTAGAACCGACATTAAACAAATGCTTTTCTTAAAACAAAAATATACTCGTCTTGCTAAATCTAATCCAAATGAATTTGATAAAATGTGTGTTAGCCAATGTCAGTTTCTATTTAATAATTATACCGACCTATTCAATAAAATTAAAACCGATACCTTGAATCTTACTATTATGGATAAATTTTTAAATATTTTAAAAAGAATTGAAGATGGAGAATTAGATCAACATGAAGGTTCTTATCTTGTCGGTCAACATTTAAAAGAATTATATATTGATAGTGCTATGAGAAATCAACAAAAAATTGAAGCCAATGATCGTAAGAAAAAAGTTCAAAAAAAATCTACTGTTCCTGAAAAAACCATCTCTTATAAAGATTTCAAAAAAATGCAAAATTAATAACCTAATGCTCCACTATATCTCATTATTCTATTATGACTTCTTGACCAATGTGTTATTAACGGTGTCGTTTTAAAAATATACCATTGTTTCCCTCTTTCTGATTTCTTTAAACAATCATATAAATAATTTTGTGTTTCTTTATCACAATCTTCATTAAAATTTGTCTTACCATAAACCTCCCTATTAAATTTTACTAATTCTTTTGGGTCATCTTTTATACTTTCTAACCAATTCTCATAATTCATCTTTATTTATTTAAAAGTATATTTTTTTAAACTAATATAAAAATTATAATATATTTATATTATTATAAAATTATGTTGTCTAAATTAATCATTATTGGTTTAGCCTCTGTATCCGCATTCTTTAATCCATCCGTTAAACTATCTAATGGAAGAACCGCCACCTTAAATGGTCGTGGCCCCCCAGTTTTATTTTCAACTGGACTTTTTGGAACTATGCCTCAACAATTTTACAATGAACTTATTAAAAGTTTAAAACATAATGTTACCGTTGTTACACTTGATGGTGCTATGCCTATCACACCTAAAGACATTACCGATCTTGCCGATTCTCTCAAAGTTGATTCACTTACATATGTTGGACATTCCTCATTTAATCCTGACCTACTTGAAACAGACAGAATTAATAATGCACTTCTAATTGACCCTATTGTTATTCCCGCATTAGATATTAATGGTGTACTTTCCGGTGGACTAAATAATATTGATGGTCGTACTATCACACTTGACTATCCTGTTGTTGTTATTAAATCTGAAAAATTATATCAATCCAAATTAGATTTACCTACCTGGCAAGAACTTCAAATTAATGGTGACGTTCAAAATGAAGTTTATGATGGTGTCGGTCATCCTGATATTCTTGATGATACTTGGGCTAATATTGCTAAAGGTACTGATTTATGGGGAACTGCCCAAGGAAAAACTATGTCTTTTAAAGACTGGAAATATGATAATAAAAATACCGTTCCTGCTATTCGTAAAAATTATAGAGATTATGTTTCTACTAGAATCCTTAATCTCGTTAATAATAATCTACAAGAACAAACTACTGATATTCATGTATTTACTACTGAATCCCAAGTTTTACCTGCCGACTATGAATTACCACTTAATTAGATACATCTATCTTTTTTTTTCTTCTAAATAAATTTGTACAGCAAAAAAATACTGAATCTTCTGTTTCTTTTTTATCTTCTAAATCTATTTTTAACATCCCGCCTGTTTCATCATAGTGTCTTATTAAATCTATTGCATCGCATGACTTTATACATGGAACTCCATTTAAATATAAAATTACATCACCTTGTTTTAAGTATTCTCTCAATTTTTTATTTTTTTCTAAATTACTAACTACTACACCAGAAACATGCACCTCTTTTGTTGTTGGAGTTCTATCTGTTAATGTTATACCCGGTGATATATCATCATTAAAACTCACATATATTGTTTTTGTATACTCTTTCTCTAATTTTTCTTTATTTTTAGGATTGTTTTTCAAATCAAATTCTTTATCTAATATGATTTGAAACATTCTATCCTTACACATTGGACATCTTATTCCTCCTTTATTACACCATTTTTTTAAACATTTGTAGCAAAAATGATGGCTACAACTTGCATAACAACTATTAGAAATTACTTCAAAACAAATCGGACATTCCATTATATAATTTAAATAATTTTTTTTTATATTTATATTATATATTTATGACCCAAACATTGAAACAAAGACGTAGACAAAATTTTACAAGAAAACAAAAAGGAGGAGGTTTATTTGATTTTTTAAGTATTAATGTTCCTATTAAAGAAAAAGTACAAGGCTTCTTTAGTAGAATAAATCCATTTACCAGAAAGAAAACATTTACTGAAAAAGTTAAAGATAATGTTGCATCTGGCGTAAAAACTGTCGCAGCTGCACCCAAACAAGTCGTCACCGGGGTTAGTGCTGGAGTTAAAAATATGGCTGCTGCTCCTATAAAACTTGTTAGTAAAATTCCTGGAGTTGCTCCTAAACCTAAAGGTCCATTTGGTGGAACCAGAAAAAGAAAACAAAGAAAAAATTAATCTTCATTATCCAAAGATTCTTTCAGATAAGTATTTGAACAAATCTTTTTCACTATCTTATCATCCACTCCATCCATCGGTTTTCCTAAAGTAGACATCGCTCGTGCGTAAAACATTTGTTTATCATCATCTTCCATAAAATCTGGATTCTCTTTTGTCCAATTTGTTAATGCCGTATAATTCTTATTTGATGTTTTACGTATCGCATTCTTTAATTTTGATTTATCTTTATCTTTTTCCCAAGTATCATTATCTTTTATATAAATAGTCTCTCGTTTTGTATCCGTACAATGCATTGGTCTCTCATACAAACTTAATTTATTCATATTTTCCATTATTACATTACTTATTCCTTTCTCTAATCCTTGAGTTTTAGTAAAATCTAATTGTTCTAATGATACCGATATTGACTTGATAAAATCACTCATATTTATTGCGTCTTTACATTTCTCATTTAAAAATAAATTTATACTAAATCTTTGATTATTATTTATTGTATTGTTATTTGTTGTTGAATTATTATTTCCTATTTTTGGTATTATTTCTGTCATTTGTTTACTTTGTGCCATTATCGTTTTTTGTTGTTCTACCATCGATTTTTGCTGTTCTACCATCATACTACGTAATTCTTTATTTTCATTAACAACAGTCAAAAACATATCTTTTAATTCTAATTCTTTTTCTGATTTATGTTCAATAATTTCTTCACATTTTTCTTCATTTTCTTCTTCAGCTTCAATATATATACATTTTTGTTTATGATTCCATAAACTTGAAGCGTGTTTGTATTCTTTTCCACAAACACAACTCCAATTATGATTACTTAATGTATTTTTTACTACATTTCCTACTTTTCCTACTTTTTCCTTCGTAGTTTTCGTATTTTCTTCGTCAAACTTCGTATTTTCCTTATTTTTGTGTTTTAACGATTGTAAATGTTTTTTATAATTATCAGAACGACACGTTATATAATCACATAATTTACATTCCCATTTTTTACTACTTTTTCCTACTATTTCGTTCGTCATTTTTCGTATAATATACGAAAATAATTTCTTCTTAAATTTATTTTCTAATATATTTATTTTTTTGGGATTTTTGGGATTGCGAGAATTGCGAAAATCCCTGCCTTAAAAATTATGGTTTATATAATTTCATATATACGATACATTTTAATACATATATGAGTTGATATTACTTGATTATTAAAAAGAGGATTTTTGGGATATTTATATTGCCGCAATCAAAAAAATCCCAAAATCCCATTTTTTTCCTGTAAATTTGATATTTTGACCATTACAATTTACCAATACATTATGGTTTATAAAAATTTCATCTAAAAAATGTGTGTTTTTTTCGAAATCTATAAAAGCTCGCCATATATTAAAATTGGACATTTTTTTTTGTCCAAAATCAAAAATTTTTTACAAATTTAAAATTTCAAAAAAACACACTTTTAAAAAGAAATATTTTTGTTATGTAATAGCGTCACAAAGAAAAAAAGGCGATTTTTGGGCGATTTTCTTTAAGTTCAAAAGTAATATATATTATTTTTAAACTTAAACTAATTCATTATATTCTAAATCTGTTTGAATGGGTTTATCTTGTCCAGTTATTATTAATTTCTCACACCAATGAGTAGTAGTATCATTTTTCTTAAACGCCTTTTTTCTTTGTCTTTCAATTAAATTTGATAAAAAGCGTCTTGGAACCATAGAAATATATGCTACTGACCGTTTCTTTTGTGGAATAACTCTGTGTATAATTCTTGAATCAAATATTAATAAATCTCCAGCATTTAAATGTGGAGTAACTATTGATAAACCTTTTTTCCAAATATAATCTTTGTTTGGAATTTCATAATATTCCCATTCATATGGATTTTTTGAAGTGCATCTTTGAGACATAGACTGAAAATATTTATGAGAACCAGAAACTAATTGTGTGGCGGTTGATTCAGATAATGCTAATATTCCTTGAACGCATCTCATAGTATTTCCATGTGTTTGATTTTGATCAACATGCCAGGGTAATGTATAATTGTCTAAATCAATAACATTACCTCCAAAACAAGATACTAAATCTTTAGTATTCCATAATTTTTCATAATGTTTTTTAATTTCAAAACGTAATTTCCACATAGTTTTTGAATGAACTCGATTGTCTTTTCTTAACCTTCTGAGTCTTAAAGAAGGGTAAGAAATAGCATCTCTAATAATTATGAAACCTTGAGTATCCATAATAAATATACTAATAGTAAATTAAAAAAATATAAACTCAATTTTAAATAAAATTGAAATTTAAATAGTATAAATATATTTCATTAAGTAAATCATAATGAGTTATACATTATTAATAGTTGAATCACCAGCAAAATGTGCTAAAATAGAAAAATATTTGGGACCAGGATATAAAGTGTTAGGTTCTTTTGGACATATTACACATCTCTCAAACTTAAAACAAATTGACTTTGAAAATAATTACAAACCTAATTTTGAAGTTGTAGATTCAAAGAAAAGTCAGATTAATAAATTAAAACAGGCAATTTACAAAGCAAAGGAAGTTATTTTGGCGACTGATGATGATAGAGAAGGTGAAGCAATTGCATGGCATATTGCTCAGGTTTTCAATTTATGTCCAACAACTACTAAAAGAATAATATTTCATGAGATTACAGAACGAGCAGTAAAAAATGCGTTAGCTAATCCAGGTGTAATTAATATGAATTTAGTTTATGCCCAACAAGGAAGACAGATCTTAGATTTAATAGTAGGATTTAAAATCTCTCCGATTTTATGGAAACATATTGTTTCTAATACTAAGAATTCTCTCAGCGCGGGTAGATGTCAAACACCAGCGTTGCGATTAGTTTATGATAATTATAAAGAAATTCAAGCGAGTCCTGGTAAATTAAGCTTTAATACAACTGGAATATTTACTGGAAAAAACATAATATTTCCATTAAATTATAATCATCTCTCCCACGATGAAATAAAAGAATTTTTAGAATTATCAAAAACACATAAACATGTTTTATCAAAAGAAGTTGAGAGACAAACAAAGAAGAATCCTCCCACTCCTTTTACTACTAGTGGTTTACAACAGGCTGCGAATAATAATATGCATATCTCTCCGAAAGATACGATGGCTTTAGCTCAAAAATTATATGAAGGTGGTTATATTACATATATGAGAACTGATAGTAAAGTTTATAGTGAAGAATTTATTGAAAAAGGAATAGAATATATTACAGAAAACTATAACAAAGATTATATTAATCCAAATATGGGATTAATTGCACAAAGTCTTGAACGGGAAGATAAAAAAGAAGAAAAAAAGAAATCAAAAAAAAAGAAAGAAGAAAATAATAATGCTCAAGAAGCACACGAAGCTATTAGACCAACAAATATTCTAGTAGAATCTATTCCAGAAGATGAAGATATTTTCACTGCTAGACATAGAAAGTTATATAAGTTAATTTGGAATAATACATTAGAAAGTATGATGGCTCCTGCTATTTATAAACAATTGATGGTAAAAATAACTGCTCCTCAAAATCATTTGTATAAATATAGTGCTGAAGAAAATATATTTCCAGGATGGAAAGCAGTTCAGGGTGTAGATGATGATAAATATTATTCATATTTACAAAATTTAAAAGAAGGAGAAATAATTGCTAAAAAAATAATTTCAAAACAAACATTAAAGGATTTGAAATCACATTATACAGAAGCAAGATTAGTTCAATTATTAGAACAAAAAGGAATCGGTAGACCATCAACATTTTCATCGTTAATTGAAAAGATTCAAGAAAGAGAATATGTAAAAAAACAAAATGTAGAAGGTAAGAAATTAGAAATAGTTGATTATACATTAGAAGATGGAAATATAAATGTAGAACGAGGTTCAAAAGAATTTGGAAATGAGAAGAATAAATTAGTGATAACACAAATAGGAATTTTGGTGATAGAATTTCTAATTAAATATTTTGATTCTTTATTTGGCTATGATTATACAAAAAAAATGGAAGATGATTTAGATCAAATTGCTCGTGGATTAAAAGAATACCATACATTATGTGATGATTGTAATAATTTTATTGAAAATTTAATTCGTGAAAATTCTTTATTAGAGAGAAGTATAAAATCTGTAATGCAAAAGTTAAATATTAAAATTGATGAAAAACACACATATTTAATTGGTAAAAATGGTCCAATAATTAAATTTTTAAAAGAAGATGGTACAGCAGGATTTTATGGAGTTAAGCCAGATATTGATTTGGAAAAACTAAAAAATGGTGAATATAAATTGGAAGAAATAATAGTTGTAAAAGAAGATAATATAAAAAATTTGGGGATGCATAATGGATTGATTGTATATTTAAAGGTTGGTAAATTTGGATATTATTTAGAATGTGGAGAGATTAGAAAATCATTAAAGTCAGTAAAGATGAATGTTCCATTTAAAAATATAACATTAGAAGATGCGATAAGTATATTAGAAGATGCGAGTCAAGTAGATAATTCATTATTAAGAAAAATAGATGATAATTTATCTATTAGAAATGGAAAATATGGACCTTATATTTTCTACAAAACACCGCGAATGAAAAGGCCACAATTTATGAAGTTAACAGGATTTGATGATAATTTTAAGACTTGTTCATTAGAATATTTGAGAAATTGGATAAAAGAAAAATATACGATTTGAATTTAAAAATAAAATTTTATGATTATAAAATGTGGTTTAATGCTTTATATTTGGGTGCATTAATTGATATAGTTAATGTACCTTATGACAGAGGAGCAAATATTGAAGGTTCGAGACATGCATATTTAAAATTACAATCAAAATTAAATTTTTTACATGTTGATAATGTAAATTTTATAGATTGTGAGAATACAAAAGTGAGAGATGTATTAGGAAATGGTTTTTTATGTTGTTGGGATACATTAAATAAAGGTAATTTTCCATTATTAGTAGGTGGAGATCATACTACAGCAATAAGTAGTATATTTGCGGCAAATGAATATTGTAATACAAACAGAGAGATGTTGGGTGTATTGTGGTTTGACGCCCATGCTGATTTTAATACAATAGAAACATCACCAAGTGGAAATATTCATGGAGTTCCGGTAGCGGTACTATGCGGTCATACATTAAATGAATTAAGTTATGGTAATAGTTTAGAGCCAAGTCAGTTTGGTTATTATGGTGTGAGAGATATTGATAGTTTAGAATTTAATAGATTTCAATATTATAATATGAATATATTGGATTCGGAGAGAGATTTTAAAGAATGGATGAGTAAATTTGATAAGATTCATTTAAGTTTTGATATGGATTGTTTAGACCCATCAATAATGAGTTGTGTAAATACGAAAGTGAATGATGGTTTGACTATGGAAAAAGTGAGAGAGAAATTAAAAATGATAAAAGATAGTAATAAGTTGATGTCTATGGATTTGGTAGAATATAATCCTTTATTAGGAAATGATGAAGATGTGGTAGAAGATATTTTAAAAACATTATTTGAAAAATAAGTTTAAATACTAATTAATATAAATTATTATCATAAAATGAATAATAATTTACATTCTCTCTTGGATTCGATGAAGATGATGTATATGATGAATATGAAAGATAGTTCGACATATGATAAAATATTTGGAATGGTAATATTATTTTTTTTAACATATTTTTTGTCGAATGAAAATAATGATTTTTTGGATGGTATTTTTCGATGGGTTGGAGAGAATTTTAATTTTTTAAGACCACGTAAGAATTCGGTATTTATAGAAGGAAAAAGGTGTTTAAAGGTTTCAGGATATTTAACAAAAACGGATAATTTATTTAGTAATAGATTTACAGCATATTGGTATTATATATCAAAGAATAATTTAAATAATAAAACGATATATTCTCTCAAAGAATATGCAAATAGTTCAAATATTTATGATGATTATGGAGATCCAAAAAATAGTAGAAGACATAAATCGAGAGAAGGTTCAGATGATGAAGAAGAAAATGAAAATAATTTTATAAATTCGGATATTTTTGTAGTGGATCAGTTTAAATATTTTAAAATAGAGGATAATATTTATTGTAAAGTTCATAGAGATTATGATAAAGGAGATGAAAAAAGGAAATTTGAGATGGAAAATATTTCAATTGAAATCTATAGTTATAATAAATCTCTCGAATATTTGACGAAATATTTGGATAATATTTATGATAATTTTAGAAAAGATTTAGTGAAGAAACGAAATCATAAAAAATTTATTTATACATTAGTTGGTTCAGGAAATAATGATTCTTGTTATGGTGAGAGAGAAATAAAAAATGAATGGGAAGAATGTGAATTTGTAAGTTCAAGAAATTTTAATAATTTATTTTTTGATGATAAAAAGAAGTTAATAAGTAAATTGAATTTTTTTGTAAATAATAAAGCTTGGTATGATTATGAAGGTCATCCACATACATTTGGATTAGGACTACATGGTCCACCAGGAACAGGTAAAACAAGTATTATAAAATGTATTGCTAATAAATTAAATCGTCACATAATAGTGATTCCATTAAGTAAAGTGAAGACACAGAGAGAATTTAGTGAATATTTTTTTGAACAATATTATAATCGAGCAAATAGTAGAAAATTAGGTTGGGAAAATAAGATAATAGTATTTGAGGATATAGATTGTATGTCAGATATAGTAAAAAAACGAAAAACAAATGAGACAAGTGTAATAGTAGATGAGGAAATAAGTCAAGATAAAAATATGTTAGTTCAAAATAAATTATTAAATAAAATAGCAAAAAAAATGGATGATGATCATGTAGATAGTTTAGTAGTAGATTTAGATAAATCAAAAGATGATAAGATAACATTATCATATATTTTAAATATTATAGATGGAATTCGAGAGACGCCTGGTAGAATATTAATAATTACAAGTAATAATTATGAATCATTAGATCCGGCATTAGTAAGACCAGGAAGAATAGATATGACTTTAGAAATGAAAAATAGTAGTATTGATACAATAAAAGAAATGTATAATCATTATTATGGTGATATAATTCCAGATTATGTAGAAAAAAAACTAGTAAATTTTGTAATCTCTCCAGCAAAATTAGTAAACATGCGATTAGAATTTGAAAGAAAAGAAGACTTTCTCTCCGCACTAATAAATGAATTTCATTAAATATATATTTTTTTTTAAATATATATTTAAAATTAACAAGTGTTATTAAGTAATTTAGGTGAATGGCTATAAGCACCTTGTGCAGTTAATATACCAGAAACAATACCAACAAAAACACAAGTAATTACCCACCCAAATAAAGTCTTAAATAGAATTTTTTTATTAATAGCTTGAAAGCGATGTTTTTCACATAAAGCAACTCCAACTTCACCACCAACCTGCTACAGCGGCTACAACCCACATACATCCATAAGCTAATAGTTCAGGGTCATCTTCAAAACATTCATAATCAGCAATTCCTTTTCTAATTGTATCAGTAACATGATTTCCCATCAAAATGGCTCCACCGGTTTCAAATACAGCAGCTAATCCAACTGCTTGTTTTAAAGTAAGTGCTTTTGAACCAACCGATGTAGCAAACGCATTAGCGGCATCATTAGAACCAATTCCCATAGATGCATTTAATGCAAATATTCCTCCTGTGATTGGAATCCACAAGTACATTTTAATAATTTAATTTAAAAAAATTATTTTTAAATTGAAAACAATTATATTTCTAAAATGTAGTAGAAAAATGGGAACACTTGAATTAATTTATGGGTGTATGTTCTCAGGAAAAACAAGTAAATTGATTGATAGATATAATGAATTAAAAGATAAACATAAATGTTTAGCAGTAAATTATATATTTGATAAGAGATATACGAATGGAAATAAGATAGTAAGTCATGATAAAGTTTCAATAGATTGTGTATGTATTCAAGATTTAGAGGAATTAACAAGTGATTTGGATAAGTTTAATGAAGCAGAATATATATTTATAAATGAGGCACAATTTTTCAAAGGTTTAAAGAGTTGGGTTTTGTATGTGAAGAATACATTAAAAAAGAATATAATTTTGTGTGGATTAGATTTGGATTTTAAGAGAGAGAAGTTTGGTGAGATGATGGATTTAACTATTTCAGCAACAAAAACTTTTAGAATGTTAGGAAGTTGTGATAAATGTGGAAATGCTTCATTATATACACATAGGATAGTAGATAATGAGGCGCAAGTTTTAATAGGTGCGAGTGAATATATTCCAGTATGTGATAAATGTTGGAATTTATTAAATAAGAAAGGCCGTGAGGTCGCACGACGGACGACCAGTTAATAAAGCCGCATTAGCGGCTTCTCTAATTGCGTGCGGGGAGGAGTGGCCTCTTCCCCGCTGATTAAAATTTGAAAGGTGTTCTAACGTTATAATTTTTCATTTCATTACGAATTTGATTGATTTCTAAAGTAAGAGAGATATTATAATTACCTAAATCAGCGAGTATTCCATTATGATAACGTAATTTAATTTTAAATTTAGATATTTTTTCTATGGTAGGTTGATAGTAACTTAAAGAATCAATAAAATCTTCTTTACAAGATAAACTTTGGTTGACGCCATTAGATTTAAATCTAATTGGTATTTTAGCGAAGTATGAATTAACTAAACCAGTATTAGTATTATTAAGTCTATCATTAATGAATGGTTTAATTTCATCGGAAGTATTATATTTATCAATTTCAAGATAAACAAATTGGTTGAAATCTAGATTTAATTTATTGGGAGGTACAATAACTCCAACAGCAGAAGCTAAATTTTGAGTATTATTATGATAAAAATATAATTCTGGACTATCAGCATCTGATTGAGCTGTGGAACTAATGAAATTTTTATTATCAAATCCTAATATAGAACCTAATCCCCAATTAGAATGTTGTTCGTAAACTTTACTAACGCAATTAGTAGAACTAGAATAGGTGATGCTGTCATCAAGAAATACTAATGAGAAATCTTTATTTTGACTCATAAAATGTGGTTTTTGAGATACGGTATTAAGTTTAACAAAAAAATCAGTACCGAGAGAACTAAAATTTTTTTGAACTTTGTATTGAAGTGCATTGCATAACTGTTGATTACTATAATATCCATCATCAATTGTAATAAGTTGTTGGTTAGAACCATTAGTAATTACAAGTTTATTATTTTGTAAATGTTCACTAATATTATACAATTGATTTGGTATTTGAACGTTAATTAATCTAAGTGATTCAATATTATTATAAACTTGTGGAGTTGATACTTCAAATTCATTGGCGTTGGGCCATCTGGATTTATCACGATCATTAGTATCAATGGATAAAATTTTTCTGTCTAAAGTGAAATTTTGTAGCCTTTCTATTAAAAATTGTTCCATAATTATAATTATAATAATAAAATAAAATAAATATATTTATCTCAAAATATATTTATATATATTAGATAAATAATGAGTGAAAATCCAACTACAAAAGATGGATATGAAGCAATGGTAAATAGAAAAGGTATTTTTGGTTTTGGTTTTAGTGCAAATAGTAATTTGGATATGATAAATTTAGTGGTTTTAGCGATAGCAGGAATAATTGTAAAAATATTTTTTGAAGAAAATTATACTAAATTAGGAAGAAGCGGTCCTGCATCAACTACAATATGGGGTTATGGTTTAACGGCTATATCTTTGGTTTTGATGATATTTATGGCTATATATTTAACGACAAAAAAATCAGAACAAAGAGGAAAATTGTTATTAGAGAGAGGTGCTAAAGATAAAAGCATATTTTCGTATTATATAGAAATATTATCATCGGATGCGATTCCAGTAATTTTAACTTTGGGAATAGTGGTATATATAATTAGTTTAAATTTTATGTATTTTACAAGAATAAATTCAAATAAGGTAAGTTCAAGTTATTCAGTATATTCATTTTTCTCGTCATTATTGGTAGTAATTCAAATAGGTATAATAATAAAATATATGTATAGTATTTTAAATGGTATAAATACAAAAAGAAATGAGATGCCTCAAAAACAAAATGAGCAATCAATATTAAAAGGATTAAGTTTAATAGTGATAACAATAAATTATATTTTTGTATTAATTTTACATATATTATTGGCGTTTTTTTCAACAGATGGTTAATTAAATTCGATAGTATCTTCGACTAAAATAATTTTGAAAGTGACTCCAATATTTTCTTTAGTTTCCCAAAGACCAGAAATTTTAAGAATTAAAGATTTATTAGCATTATTAAAGTTATTAGATGTAATATTATTGATAGAGTTATCATTGTAGCAATATTTAATATAGCCATTATTAAGTAATTCTGTAATTTTATAAATTCTATTTTTATTAGAATTTATTAAGTTCAAAATATATTCTTCGATGTTGGCGATTTTATCGATACTGATTTTATTATCGGAATATTGAAATAATATTTTTTCTTTATTTTGATTAATTTTATTTAAATTAAATAATATGTAAAGTCCATTTAATGATAAGAGTTCATTAGAATAAACGATTTTATAAAAATTACTATATTGCATTACACTATTTTTGATAGGGTCACAAATAATAATATGATTGATGTTAATGTTTTCAACATTTTCGGCGATCATTTAAACTAAATTAATTAATTAATTAACTTTAAACATTTTTTATATATTTAAAACTAAATTATTAAAATACAATAATGATTTTAAAAGATAATTTTGTGACATTAATAGAAAAAAGTAATTCAAATGTAATAAATAATAAGTATACAGAATATATAAATAATTTACCAAATGATTTAGAAAATATACCAAATTTTATATTATATGGACCATGTGGTACAGGAAAGTATAGTGAGGCATTAAAAATAATAGAAAAATATAGTCCAAGTTATTTAAAATATGAGAAAAAGATGATAATAAATTCATCAAAAAATGAACATATAATAAAGATAAGTGATATACATTATGAGATAGATTTGGAGAATTTAACATGTAATTCAAAGATTTTATTGAATGATATTTATAATAATATAATAGATGCGATACAAAGTTCAAAAGATAAAAGGGGAATAATATTATGTAAAAATTTTCATGAAATAAATAATGAAATAATTGAGATATTTTATAGTTATATGCAAAAAAATCTGGTAAATAATTTAACATTAAAATTTATAATATTAACAGAGCATTTGAGTTTTATTCCAACAAATATTCAGGATGTGTGTAAAATATTATATTATTCAAAATTGAGTTATTCAAATTATATAAAATTATCGAATGCAAATAATAAGAAATTTTTATCAGAGAAACAGAAAATGGATAAAAATAGTCAGTATTTATCGAATATATCTTCAATAAATTTATTAAAATATATTGAATTGAATAATGGTAATGAGAATTTAATAAATTTGAAGACGTCAATATGTAATAAGATAATAAATATGATATTTTCAAGTAATATAAATTATAATAATATAAGAAATATTTTGTATGATATATTGATTTATAATTTAAATATTTATGATTGTACATATTTCATAGTAAATAATGTAATATTAAAAAAAATAAAATTAAGTGGTGAAAAAATGGATCAAGATTTTATAAATAAGATTTTTGTAAGAATATGTATATTATTTAAATATTATAATAATAATTACAGACCAATTTATCATTTAGAGGCATTTATATTATATTTAATAAAGTTAGTAAATGAGAATGAATGTACAAATAGCACTAAGTAAATTAAACTTGGATAACAAATATAATATAAAAAACATAACAGAATTAACGAGTGTGGAATTAAAAAGGAGTTATCATATAATGGCTTTAAATTATCATCCAGATAAAAATAAAGAAATGAATGCGAAAGAGAGATTTCAAGAAATAGGTGAAGCGTATACATTTTTACATAATATAATAAATTCGAACATTTATAATATATATGAAAATAATACAGAAGAAGAAATATATGATACACCATATACGGATTTAATGATTAATTTATTAAAAATGTTATTATCAAAACCGGATAGTGGAGAGATAAATAAATTTCAGAAAAAATGTATAGAATATACGAATAAATTATTGGATCAATTATTTGATAAAATAAATTTGAATGTGTTAGAAGATATTTATAAATTTATAGTAAAAAATTCGATGGGTTTATCAGAAGATATGATAAATGTAATAAAAGATCTTATAAATAAGAAATTAATGAAGTATAATATGTATATAATAAGTCCTTCGTTAGAAAATATTATGAATAGTGAAATATTTAAGTTAGAAATAGAGGAAGATATAGTTTATGTTCCATTGTGGCATCAAGAGATGGTATATGAGAATATTTTAATAAAAATTCAGCCAATATTACCAGATAATGTAACAATAGATGAATATAATAATATGCATATAACATATGAAGAGAGATTTATAAATTTATTGAATTTGATAAAAGAAGATATAAAATTTATAGAAATAAATAACTATAAAGTTTATTTGGAAGAATTAAGATTGAAAAAAATTCAAGTAGTGATATTTAAAAATGAAGGTATATCATTAATAAATACAAATGATATATTAGATAATAAAACAAAAGGGAATGTATTAATTCATATTCATTTGGAATAAAATTTATAAAAAAAAATTATAAATTTTATTTTTATGTGGTTTTTTTAGTTTTTGTGATTACATTTACTCTGCTCCCTTTGCTTTCTTAACAACACGCTTTTTCTTAGGTGCATCTTCAGTTACAACTGCTTTAACCTCTTCCTTTGCAGCCTCAACTACTGCTTCTGTAACTGACTCAGCTGCATCGGCTTCATCATCAGAATCCGCAACTGTAGTAGATGCAAGCTGCTCAACTACAACATCATCTTCTGCTTCAACCTCTTCCTGCTTAGCAGCAGTTGCGGTGAGTGTCTCCTTATCCTTTGTAGAAAGGATAATATGACATTTACCAGCAAGAGTTATACGAGGCTTTACAACAGCCTGGAATAGACGCCATGTAACACCAAACTTACCATTAGCAACCCAAATTCCACCGCAAGATAGAATTGTAGCAACATGAGAACCCTTCGTAATTAGTTCAGGAGGAACAATACCATTATCATTAGGAAATAGCGTGAGCTGATTATCATCATAAATTTCAGTAAGTTTGTATTCACCTTCCCAATAATTAATCTTTACCTTAAGAGTAGGAGCACGAGAATAATCAAAATCACCTGACTCCTTATCCTTAGGATAACGAAGCATAGGAGTCCAAAGTGCATCAACTGCATCAGGGCTAGTCTTGGTCTTATTAAGCCAGTCCTTGCAATTAGTAATAGCATCAGCCTTAATACGCTGTTCTAGAGTCTGCATATTCTTAAGAAATGCAACACATTCAGGATTGTTATATTCATCATTAGGAAACTGAAGAGCCATATCATAAGATTTTACTCCAGTCTTATCATCAGTATATTCATTAATACCCCATGTTAGCATAAGTGGAGTCGCTAGATGAACACCCTTCTTACTTTTTGAATTTAGAATTCCGACCTGCTTACGGCCATTCGCATTAATCTTTGCCTTCGTGAAGGTAAGATCGGAAGCAGGATCGAAGTCAACACCGGAGAGGATTTGCTGAGCCATGGTTATTTAATAATACTAATAATATGTTTTTGTCTTTAAATCAATTTTTTTTAAATTATAAACTTTATTATTTTTATTTTTTTTTTATTTTTTTTTGGCTGCGTAAATGGTTAGGAAAATCTATGAATAGCTTAGGTATTTTTTTCATAAAATCTATGAAATATGTAAAATATTATATTGTGTTAGTTTATATGGATCCAGATAAATCTAAAAATGTGAATTTATATGGTTTAATAATTTGGGCGGTGCTTTTTTGGATATAAGTTCCATTTAGATTAGTTAAAAGATATCCAATTATTTTAATAGGTTATTTTTATACAATTTTTATATTAGCAGCAAATTATTTTTTAATTGGTGATGATGTTGTAGAAGCTACTGATGAAGTTGATTTTGATGTTAAACCAATTACATTAGCGACATTATTTAATAATAAAGTAATGCAAATATCAACTGCGGTATTTGCAATAGCAGTATCTACAAAATCATTTTTCAAAAGTATTTTTTATAAAGAACTTTTACTTTTTATATTATATACGTTAATATTTGGTGTAGGTTTAATAATTCCAATTTATTTTATATCTAACTTTAAAGATAAAAGTAAAGTATTAGAATCAAATATGTTATTAATGAGAATGAGAAATGTTTCATTATCATATTCAGTAGGATTTATGGTTTGTGGATTTATGTTAACATTAAATAGGTTATATGTAATGAAGTTTAAAAAATAAATAATTTAACGACGACTTAAATTACATTTATTACATAAAATATTTCTAAATTTTCCTGTGGCGTGGTTGTGGTCTAATACTCGTTTTCCTTCACTTGTATTTTCTTCACATAATTCACAATACTTAGTTAGTAGATTTAAATTCTTTCCATTTTCTTTGAATTCTTTTAGTAGATATTTTTTTTAATAATTTTTCTGAAGCCCAAATTATGAAGTCATCATAATATTTATTTTCACATTTATCTCTTAAACAAACAAAACAAGGTGCGTCATTTATAGATAAACAATCTTCGCAAAATATTTCTTCACAAATCTGACATATATGTGTATTCATTCTAGGAACATCATCATAACATCCATAACATTCATAACAAAAATTTAATTCATCTTTTTCACATACAGAACATAATCCACCTAATTTGCTATCACATTCAATACACATTTTTATTCCACAACAATCTCCAAATATGTCTTCATTTTCTTTAAAACAAATATCGCAATTATCAGTAGGTCTAATTTTTCTCATTAATAAAAAAAATAATTTTAATTTTTTTATCAATTTTAATTTATTTACGAGTTATATTACATTTATTACATAAAATATTTCTAAATTTTCCTGTAGTGTGGTCGTGGTCTAAAGTTTTTTTTCCAGAACCTACATTACCTTCATGTAATTTACAATTACAAAAATTACAAAATTCAGTTTCAAGATATATTTTATATACTGCTTCAAATTCTTCTTTTGTTTCAAAAATTACTCCTCGTTTTTTCCATTTTGATTTTCTAGATGTTTTTTTGCCTGCTTCAGTTTGTCTATATTCTTTATCGTAAGAAAGTTTTGCTTCTGGATTAGCAGCATATCTATCTTTTGCTGCTTGTAATTTTGGTTCTGGATTAGCATAATATCTTAATGAATCGTCTTCTTTTAATTTTTCTTTATTTTTTTCTCTATATTTTCTATTATATTCTGGAGTATTTCTAGACATTAATGGTAATATTAATAAATTGTTTTTATTTCAATTTTAAAAATTAATTAAAATTGAAATTATTGTTTTTTTTGGATTTTTTTTCTTACGCTTCTACGACTGGAGCGGCTTTAGTTTGTTTAGGGAAGTGAGGTCCCATGTATCTCTGTAGGTTAAAGTAGGTGAGCGCAACGGTGTCATCAATTTTGAGTAGTTCCATTAGCTGTTTGTCGGGGTTGATTTTGCGACCATTTTCTTTGTCCTGAAGGTTGTTGGCGCGAATGTATTTGTTGATTTCACGTGTAACATCTGTGCGCGCCATTTCAGAGCCTTTGTCGCGACCAAGGAAAGTGGCTAGTTCATCACTAATAAGCGATGGTTTGACGAAGCCACTTGGGGCACGTGTGCCTTTCTTGCGTTTTTTGTTGTTGAGTTTCTGTACAACTTTGAGCTGTTTGACGGTTTTGCGCTCAAGGTTTCTGAGCTCAGTTTTGAGAGAGCTAAACTGAGATAGCATACCCTGGAATTTCTGAATGAATTCAGTGAAGTTATCGGTGATCGATGTCTCAGTGGTATCGGTAGCAACAACAACATTCTCAACAACTGGAGTCTCAGTTGTGGTAGTCTCAACTGGAGTTGTATCTTTCTTAGCACGTGGTTTGGTTTCTTTTTTCGCTACAACTGGTGCAGGTTCAGTTGTGGCAGCAGCTTTGGTAGTTTTTGTTTTCTTGGTTTCGACAGGGGCAACTTCAACAACAGGTGTCTCGGTAGTTTTTTTCGCAGCAGCTTTGGACGGCATCTTTTTATAATTATGTATATAATTATCCTTTTAAGTTGTTTTAGGCTTAAAATATATTATTTCTCTCCTAAATATATTTTAAACCCCATTTATGCTAAAGAATTTATTTTTTTAACTTACTTTTTAATTATATTTAATATTTTAAACGAATCTAATAATTTACAGATTCATATAACCAAGGCATCGCTTCTGCCGCCGATTCATTAACTAAAGTTAAACAACATAAAATATAATAACACCCTAAAGACTTTGAATCATTATTTATTCCTTTTGTTATAAATTCTTCAATTATTGTTACTACACTTTTCTTAATTATACTATGACTATAATTATGAATTGAATTAATATTAATATTTACACTTCGAAATGGATTACCAAAAGGTGGACATATTTCTCTCTTAACTTCTTGACTTAAATTGGCTCTATAATGCCATAAATCTGCTAATTCTCTCAAAAATTTAACTAATTGATATTTATTTAAACTAGTTAACCAGCGCATATCAGTATAATTTCCTAAACTATCCATATATTGAAATAAAGTTAATATTTTCATTTCTAATTTTTTGGTATCATTCATTTTTTCTACATTATCATAGTCTATATTTATTTTGATATCTAACATTTTACTATACTTGATAAACATCATCATATTATTAAATACTTCTTTGTTTATTAATTTTGTTGAAAATGGATTTTGCACTTGAGTTTTATTTTTTATATATAAATTGTATATTGATAATATATCAAATACATATATAAACTTATCTTCATCTTCAAAACTAAAAAATTGAGTATATGGAATAGATTTTAATTCATCTAGCGTAGCAAAATCACAATCATTCGTACATCTGCTTTTATTATAAAATCCTGGTCCATGTAAAGCAATATAATTTTTAACGAAGATTTTTCTAACAAATTTTTGAATATAATTTGAAAAATATGAATAATACATGTGGTTGTAAATTCGTTTTTTTAATTCATCTTTATTACCTGATGCTCTTATAGTATATTCTTTACTAATTTTCTTTAGTTGTTGAATATTATAATTTATAGTAAGTAAATTTGAATATTCAGATAACTTTGGTAGTATAAAATCATCATCTCTCATTTTAATCCTGGCTTTTTTAAGTGGTAGTTCTTTATTTAAAAAATATTCTACAATATTTTCTTCTTTTGTGATAACAATATTTTCATCAGATTTTTGGGTTTCTATATTTAAATCAGATACTCTACTTTTTTTTTGCTTCTTTATCATTATATATATATAACATATTTTCTTTATTTAATTATTGTTATAGTATACATAATAATTAAAATTTTACAATATTAATGAACAAAAAGTATTGATAAATAAATATTTATCAATATATAAGATTATGAAAATACCTTTATCAGAAAATGAATTTTCTTTATTAATAGGATTATCTTTATGTCATGATCCAATTCATGATTTTAAAATGCAAACAAAAGTTATAAATGATAAAGAAACTATGACTAAAATATTAGGTATTGATTATTTACTTAATGAACGAGAAGAAGAATATTATGAAGATCAACAAGGAGGAAAATTAATACCATCTCAAAAGCCAAGTTTATTAAAATCAGAAGTAAAATTTGATAAAAAACATAAAAGTAGAGATAAACTTGATGAAAAAATAAATGAGTCTGCTTATCCATTATTATTCTATTTAGGATTATTGACTAATGATGATATAAATAGTATTAAAACTATAGTTAAAGATACAAATGATTTACAATATGTTAAAGATAAAATAATTTCAAAAATTATTGAAAAAGCAAAAATTGTTAATCAAGAAAAAGCAAAAGGTAAAAAAAAGAAAAAAACATTTAAGAAAAAAAATTTAAAGAAACTAAAAACTAAAAAAAAACCAAAAAAGAAACTAACAAAACGTAAACAAAAAAGAATAAAAAAAACTAAAACTATGAAAAATTTAAAAGGAGGAGGAAAATCAGAAAAAGAAAAAGAATTAGACAGACAAAAAAAACGTTTTAACCAGTTAGATGAAGAATTTAATGGAAAAATTATTGACAAAGAACAATCACTTAAAACAGAAGGTTATTTTGATGACAGATTTATAAGTTCAACTGCGGGTGTATTCACAAAATATGGAATAGATGCGACTAAAAAAGAAGAAGTTAGAAAATTTTTAGATGAAAGGTCTACTGATAAAGATTTTATTAATGAAATAGATCGTGAAGAATCAAAAATTAATACTAAAGATAAACGTTCTCTTAAAGAAACTAGAATAAATTATAAATTATATTGTAATGAATTCTTACCTTTAAAAAAAGCAGTAGAAGAATTACAGACTGAAGTGGATGCAGAAAAACAAAAAGAAAAAGAGTTAGAAAAAGCAAAAAAAGCTTCCCAAAAAGAAAAAAGTAAAGGAAAAGAAAGAATGAAACCTGATGCAGGTCCATCTGGAGAAGCACCAGCAGAAGCACCAGCAGAAGTACCTCCACCTCCGCCTCCGCCTCCAGCACCAGAAGCAGCACCTGAAGTAGTGCCCGAAATTAAAGATGAATATGAAAGTGTAAGTGAAGATGATGAAAGTGAAGAAGAAACAGAAGAAGAAAAAGAATTAAGATTACAAATAGAGCAAGCAAAAATTGAAGCAGATAAAGATGAAGAAGCTGAAAAAACATTAAAAATGAGAGATATAGAAAGAATTAAATATACTTCAAAAGAAGCATCAAAATTTGCTTATAAACATATTGGTTTACAATCACATGATCAAAAAAGTATTAAAAATTATACTGTACAACAAATAAAAGATTTAATTCAAAAAATTTCTACCAAAGATGAAATTATAGAAGTCGTTTCTAAAGATAAAGAACTATCTGAGTTAAAAAATGATGCTAAAAAACCACTTACAGTTATTGAAATTTTAGAAAAATCTACTAGTAGTATAAGCAGCATATTTACAATGTTAGAAAAAAATAGAGGTTATTATTTGAGAAAATTAGCCGAATTATTAGTTAAAAAAAAAATAGAAGAAGATTATAGAGAATTACAATTACCGTTTATAGTTGAAGAAGAAGATGAAAAAGAATTGATAAAAAGAATCAAAGAAAATGAAGAATTAGTATCATTTAAAGCACCAGGACGATTATTAAGTATAGGTAATAATAAAATTATGCAGTTATTTAATACAATATTTGATATTATTGATATTTCAATAAGAAAAGAAACTCCACTATATGAATTATTACAACATGAAAAGAATATTTTTCATTCTTTATTTGGAAAATCTTTTAAATTTAAAATGGAACTAACTGGTATTACAAAGTCTTGGACTGGTAAAGATGAAGTTGCACAACCAAATGCAGATGAAGCACTAAAACTATATTTTGTGTTAACTTATTTAAATCAAATTGGAGTAGATCTAACTGATTTAGATACTAAAACATTAAGAAGCAAATCTGGATTTTCACCTGAAGAAATTTTACGAAAATATAATGGAAAAAGGGTAATTATAAATAATGGAGCTCTTCCATTTGCTAGTACAACTCCCTATAATGGTGAATTAATGAAACATGCTATAGGGTCAATAACATCATCAATTGATTCAGCTGCTGGAGGAGCAACCGGTGGAATGAAATATAATTTTGAACCTTATGAAAGAGGTAATTTAATAGTAGAATTTAATTGTAACGATAAATATTTTAGAATTTCTCTACTGGATAAAGGTATTAAAGATGGTGTATATAATTGTGAATTATTTATTGAATTTAAATTTGAAAATAAGGGAATAATATTGGAAGTTAGTGAAGAAAAAGGTAATGTTAAAAAAACACAAATTAATAAAAAAGGAATATTAGATCTTAATAAAGCTTATCAAAATATGTTAGATGATATTACTCATCATATAGCAAAACAAATAGTTTTTAAAAGAGACGTTCCATTTCAATGGGAAAATTTATTTGATGATGCTGAATTTTTAGAAACATTTATTCAAAGTTATAATTTAAAAGGCTTAGGTGATTTACTTATTGAATTAACATCATCATTAAATAACGGAGGTTATGAAGGAGAAATTAATTATGGAGGAGAAGATGAAGCAAGAATTGAAAAATTTGATGAAAAAGGAAATGCACCTAGATTATATATTGCACACGATTGGCCTTCAGCAATTAGATATATGTTATTTAAAACAACTTTGGAGGATAAATATAAAAATATTTTATCTGAAGGAGGATATTTTGAAAGTCGCATTGATAAACAAAATAATGTTTATTTAGCATCATTATTAATTTAATAAATATTTATTATAAAATATAATTAATATTTATTTTTGTGCTCGTTTTTGTTGTTTTAATAGTTTTCTTAATCTTTTTTCTTCTTGAATCTTAGCTAATCTTTCTTCTAAATCACCCAAAACGGCTTTACTTTCTTTTGCTTTTTTTTCAGCATCTAATACATCTTGATCTGGAACGTAAATTGGTGAATCTTTAAGTTTTACTTCTTTTTCTTTTTTCTTTTTTTTCTTTTCTTTAATTTTTTTTACTTGTTGACTAATTTTCTCTAAAGCTTTCTTTTTTTCAACAGTTCTAGAACCAGCTTTTCTTCTACTTTTTTTTCCGGCTTTTCTAGAACCTTTACCTCTTTTTCTAGTTTTTGGAAATTTCATTCCTTTATATGCAAATCCAGCTTTTTTTCTCATTTATATTATTAAAATAAAAAAAATTAATAATATTCTAATACACTCATTCGCAAATTATTAAGTAAAAAGTTAATATTTTTATTTTTAAGAACTCTTATAGACATATAAACTTCTCTCATAAATTTGAAGTTCAAAATAACTGATTCATATTTAGATACTGAAATCATATAATCAAAAAATTTTTGCATATTTTGGAGAGATTTATTGAATAATAACACATTCTCTCTACTTACTGAAATTTGTGAATTTATAAATTCTTTGTAATCAAATAGTAAAAACAATTTCAACATATAATAACTGAAAATATGAGTTTTCTCTCTGTAAGTAGGTGCTTGATTTTTTGAGAAGATACCAACATAGGCGAGACGATTGTGATAAATAATTTTGGTGGTTTGTAAAAAGGAATGTATTATTTCAAATTTCATGATAGTTTCGAAAACTTGTTTGTAAAATTTAAATTCTTGGTTGTAGGTGGAGAGATTACAATTTTTTGAATAAACAAATGAATAAATAGCATTATTAAAGAATTCTCCCCAAAATTCTACTACACATTCCTGTATTCCCAATTCATTCTCTCTAGGCAAGTTAAAATTATTTAAAAATTTGTTATACATTTTATTTTGTTTAGAATTTTCAACTCTAACTTGAGACATAAAATCCCAGATATATGTATCTAATCCAAAATTATGTACTAATTCGTGAGAGAATACTTTAAATACTTCTTCTTGTCTATAAACAACAATCTCTCCGTTTGATACACATCCATAACAAAATCCACCATTTGAATTAGACGCACCCAATACTTTTTCTTGGGATTTTTCTAATTCTCTCTTAAATGGAGTCAAAAATAAATAAATATTTAAACTATCTTCAGAACATGTATTATTTTTAGTTAAGGTAGTAATTAAATATATTTGTGCCATCATATTTCTTATCAAATTATCAAAGTTTGCTAGAAGTTTTGGAGGGATTTTAGAATATTTTATAAGATTAATAGAGATAGTTTTATCTTTAAATGGTAGTTGATAAATTACGAGAGAACCTTGTTTATTTCTAATGTATTCTTTAACTTTAACATCGATATATTTATTATTAGTGAAGTGCTTTCTATAGACATTTTCAATTAAAGTTTTATATTCTCTCGTATTATTACCAAAAACTCTTCTAAAATTAGAAATATTTTGTAAATCAGTATCTAATAAATCATAAATACTATCTAATAATTTGAAGATTTGTTTTTGAAAATCAATATAAAGAGAAGTTTTTTTGTTATGTCGAGAGAATAATAAATTTTCATCAGATTTTTTTATTAGGTCATCATAATAATCTATTAAAAATGTAGATTCTTTTGATAAATTTAACATTACTTGATTAATATATAAAAATATTTTTATACAAAAATTGTAAAAATATTTTTAACATATGACTAATCTGCAGGAATACTATCTTTTACTATTAAACTAGAAACTTTACTTTGTTTTCTCTCTAATTCTGCCAATTCTCGTCTTTTTTGTTCTATTTGTTGACCTAATAAATCAGTTTGTCCAGTTCCCATTTTTAATAAACGTTCATCAAATTGGAATACCATACCACTTGGTCCAAAAGATGTTAATTTTGGTAATCTTAATTGAAGTTTACCAAGTAATTTATCAGTATCAATTCCATCAAATTCATCAATTGCTTCATCTATATCTTCTAAGACATTTCTAAACATACCAAAGTTACCTGAAAATACATTAGCAAGGGCTTGTCGAACTTGTGCATTTTCAATTAAACCTTGTTTCATAGGTTCTTTTCCTAATATTTCTACAGTAAATCTATAATCTAAACGAGATGCAACTTTAAATTGTCTATTACCTAAATTAGAGTCATCCATAGCATTTTCTAAGTCTCTGATATTTCTGTAAGTTTTAAATATGAAGTCTCTTATCTTTTTATTTTTTAAATTAAAAAATGAATCAGTTGAAAATATCTTTTCTCGTTCTAATTCATTCACAATTTGTCCTGCTTCATTTAAAGTAGACTCTCTATTTTGATCACTTGCCTTTATATTTTCTCTACTTTGTTCGCCCATTATCTCTTGTTGTTTTAGTGATTTAACATTAAATGCTGCACCAAGTTTCTTTTCAAAAGTGATTGCTAATGCTCTAGCAATAGAAATATAAATACTTGAGCTGTTAATAACAGTTGAGAAATTCTTTTTGAACATTTCCATAAGATCATCAACATAATCACCAAAGAATTTTTTCATTTCAGATTCACGAACTCTTAATGTTTTAGAAAATACATGGTAAAATGCATAAGTAGAATAATAAACAAATTCTATAAATAGACGTTTTTCATCTTCAGTAAATTTTCTTGTTCTTAATCCTTGAAACATTTTACTTTTAGAACTTTTAATTACATTTCCTTTTGCTCTCATTGAAGGCCCAAATAATGCACCGCCTCTCTGTCCATCATCTTGTACTTCTCCTTGTCCTTCTTCTCTCAATTGATTTAATTTTTCTCTATTTGAGGCAAATATTCTTTCACGGTCTGCATCTCTTTCTTCTGATTGTATATCACTTAATACTTTTGATTTTTCTTTATAATCGCTATCTAATGCTGCTAATAATTGTTGGTCTCTCTTTTTTTCCTCTGCTTCTCTTTCCTCACCTTCTCTATATTTTTGTTTTAATCCATCTGCTTCTGCTCTGGCCTCATCCCGTTCAACTATTATTCCTTGTTTTTGTTGTTCAGATTGGCGTATTTTTGCATCTAATTCTGCTTCTTCTGCAGTTTCTGATATACTTTGATCTATAAATGCATCATCTTCACTATCAGCATTTGCTTGGAAATCTTGTAAATAAGATGTTTTAAAATCTCTAATTTGTTCACTAATAACTTTAACAAATGGTGGAAATTGCATTAAAACCATAACATTTTTAGCAAATTCAGTTGTAATAGAATTTTCTTTAGAAATTGCACGACTTGATTTTTTAACATCATTATTATTTATTGTTACAACATCAACAACATTAGATCTAAATAATTTAGTTAATCCAACATAACTAATAACAACAGGTGAAATAGCAAGACCTAAAGTAACCTCTAATGCTTGACCGGTTCTAAGAGCGGCTCCTTCTGCATAACTATATTCTTTTTTCTCTTTAACTTGTAAAACTATTTTGTCATCTTCTTTTTGGAATTCTTCATATATACCTATAAATTCTTCTAAATTATTAAATTTTTTTCCATTAATACTTAAAATAACATCACCTTTTCTTAAACCAATATTGTCAACTCCACTATCAGTTTGAACTTCTTTAATTTGTAATCCATCTTTAAATAAACCTAAAAATCCATTCATTTTGTAATAATTTAAACTTTCTAATACTTTCCCTTGTTCTTCTTGTAAAATTTCTATATCACGAATAGGTGTATCTTCAAAAGTCATCATGTCTTGACTTCTTCTACCTTGTTTAATTTTTAATTCTATAGTTCCTTCATTTGTAGTAAGTATTTTATTTAAATTAGTATCATCACTATAAGTCATTTTTCTTCCGTCTACAGTAACTGATAAAATTTTATCATTTACTCTAATTTGATCTTTCTGAACTCCATTAGGATTTACACTATCAACAACATAATCAGAGCCAGATTTTTTTACATGAATACCAATAAATTTATTTTTTAAATTAATACCTGTATAAGTATAAGTTCTAATACCTTTTTTAACATCAAAACCTCTACCTGTTTCATGCACAGTAAGACCCATTAATCCACTTTCGTCTATGACAGGAATATCAGGAACATCAAAAGTATATGTTTTATTAATACCTGTAAAATTTTTAAATTTGCTTAAATATTTTGTTGGTCCACCTCCACTTTGATCATTTTCTTCATCAAATTCATCATCAGAGTCTAGACTTCCATCCCTCATAACTTCGTCTGTTTGTGGTTCTATACTTGTTTCAACACTAGTAGATGGTTCTTCAGTAGAAGATTTTTTGACTTCTTGTTTTAAATCTCGTGCTTGATATAGTTCATCAGAAGTAGGTTTACTATCTTTAGCACCATATACGTATTGTAAGCGTTTTTTGAAATATTTACAAATTTCTTCAGGTGTTTTAGAAGTCATAAATTTAGAACTTAATTTAACTCTTACAAATTGTCTAGTATTTCCATCATTTAATTGGTCACAATGAAAATATAAATAATCATATGTAGATAAATAATCATAAAAACAGATAAAGTTTGAGCCAACTCTATATTTTTTAAATGGTTCTTGATTTAAATCAAGTTTCATACCATCATCAGGGTCACCTTCGTTTCTTTGTTGAAAATGAATAGGCAACATAAGTTTTTCTGATGGATAGAAATGAAGCATACTACTTTGCATAGAAATAAAAATTTCAGCAAGTTTATCAAAAATTTGATAATCAATAAAAAATTGGTTAACATTTGCTTGAAATTTATCATAATGTTTTAATGGGGGATATTTAGTTTCACCTAATTTACTTTGTTTAGATTTTTCATTCATTTTATCTAAAATATCTAACATTTGTTTTTTAATAAAATGTTTAACACGTTTTTTAATTCTTTCTTTTCTTGAAACAGAATATGTAGTATAAGCAACAAATAATGCAGCACCAACAGCAGCACCAATTGGTCCAGCTAATGCAGCGGCACTAGCAACCCCAGCTGCAGTACCAAGACCTAAAGGTCCAAGAGCACTCATAGCAACAGTAGAAATTTGAGCTGTTAAAAATGTTGTAGCAGGTAATCCAGTAGCTAATCCAACTCCCATAAATGTAGCAGCACCAACAGCAGCAGAACCAACTGCTTGTTTAGATGGTGCTATTCTACTTATAGCACCTGTTGTATTATCAATAGCACTTCTACCAAATGAAGCAGTTTTACCCATAACTGAACCAAGAACTGAACCTCCTTTAAGTTTTCTAGTAGAATTATTTTTTTTTTTAAATAATTTTTTTTTAGTGTATACCATTTATATATAAGTAATTATAATTAAATTATAGATTTTAATTTAATATTTTGCATAATAATAAAAATATTAAATTATTTATTTTGCTAAAACTTCTCTAATTTTCATTAGTTCTGTTGCTTCATAAACACCTCCACCTCTTCCTGGTTTATAAATATTAATTTTCGAATTTCCAGTTAATAATAATATATCATTTAGTTCTTGGTTAAATATTTTGGAACCATCTTTTTTCAAATTGAATTTTGCATTTAGTGCTTCTGTTAAAAATTTAGAATAATCTTTTTTATAATCTGCATCAGAAATAATTTTAGATTTATGTGAAGTAATCATTTTATCATAAAAAGCTTTGGCTGATTCGGATGAAGAAGTTTCTTCATTTGATAATGTAAATTTATTATAAATATCCGGTAAATTAGAGAATCTAACAGCATATAAATAATGATGGACACTGGGCCATAAATTACCTTTAATTTCTAATTTTTCATTATCTTGATTGAGTAAATAACTATTATCTAATTTTCTTCTCCAGTCTTTAATTTTAAATAACTTTAATACACTAGGTAAAGTTTTTTGTTCTTTTGTTATAGTTTCTCCACTACCTTCACCAAGTTTTTTATGAACTGATTTGGAATAAATTTGAATTACCATAGTTTCATCATATAATTGAGATTTAGGTTTATCAACAAGTGACTCGAATTTAGGTTCAGAAGTTTTTTGAATTTTAACATTTTGTTTAGTTGCAAAATCTCTAAAATCGGGTATTTTGAAAAATAAAGATGATTCAGCTTTCATACATATATCAACAATTTCTTCCTTTAATTTGTATGGTAGTTCAGAAAATTTAAATGCTCCTTTTCCAATATTTTTATCATAAGTAATTAATTTATAATGACTTCCAATTTGATAATTACAAATTATATAATAATCAGGTTCAAATATATCTTTTTTTTGTAATTGTTTATCAGTTTCTCCACATTGTAAAACAAATGGATTAACTTCTTGAGTTTCATCAAAATTTTCTTCAGCCAAAATAATAAATTTAACATTATATAATCTTTCTAATGCAGAAACAGCCCAAACATCAGCCCAAAAATCTTTAGTTTTAATAACATTTCTTAAATCATCAATAGTTTTAACATCTTTCATAAATTCTAATTCTTCAGTAAGTTCTTGATATTCTTTACTTTCTTCATTTGAATCAACTACTTTTTGTAAATTAGATTTTGCTTCTTCTAACATTTTAGATTTTTCACTAGTATTACTAGTGCCTCCGATCATAACTTTAAAACGTTTATGCATTTTTTTCAATTCAGTCATTTTTTCTTGAGTTTTTTTCAATCCACCTTTATAAAAATCATAAAATTCTTTATATGTATTATACTGGACTTCATCTAGGTCATCAGATAATTTTTTCCTTATATTTTTAACACTTATTGTGCCATATTTTTCTGAATTTAAAGTTTTTAATCCATCTCTTAAAACAGCATAAAAACAATCTCCACCCCCTTCATTATCAACAATAGAATATTTATGACTTTTTAAGAATTTATTAATCCATTTATCAGAGTCATTAGGTGTAAAATTTTGAATTTCAAAATCACTTTCTTCTTTAGTTTGTTCTTTTAAAATAATAGGTTTATCTTCAAATTCTTTAACATCTTCTTCATCATCATCATCGCTTGTTATTTCTGAATCTTCACTAGTAGCTTCTTCACTTTCACCTTCACCTTCATCTTCATCTTCACTTTCAGCATCTTCATCAAAATCAATGTCATCTTCTTGAAAATTATATTTAGATAAAATATATGATTTTGCGTATGAAAAAAAAAGTGGATAATCAAGTTTTTCTATAACAATATTTCCATCAACATCTAATAAATCTCTATAAGAGGTATTTTTAGTTTCAAAAATACCAATTTTAGAAACTAATTCAGTATTCTTAACTAAATATATATTAAAATAAACTATATTATTATCAATAAATTGAAAATTAGGTTTTCCAAGTACAAATTTAACTTTTTTTCCAAATATTTTTGCTCTATAAGCATAACTTTCACCTTCATCATTTTTATCAAGATTATTAGATTCTAAATAATTAATGTTTTGATCTATTTTTGATAGAACCATATATAAGTTATAAAAATAAGAAAATTTTATACTTTAAATTAATAAATATTTATTTAAAATTTATTTCAATAAATAGTATAATGATACCATTATATTATTTACTATATAAATTGAAAAATGATGATATGTTATGGATAGTAAGAACATCAGATATATTAGAAGAACTATTAGAATATACTGAAAAATTTAAATCAGATTATGAAAAATATTATTTAGTAGAAAGAGCAATAAAATTAAAATATAAAGAAAAAGAATTAGAAAGACGGGCTTTTAAAAATTTTGAATTATGTAAAAATGATCGTATAATAGATTATACACTATAATTTTATAAATTTTTTTCTACAATATCTTTGTGTTTAAAAATAATTTTATTACTGATACTAGGATATGAATTATTTTTTAAATTAGATATGTATTTAAAATTTTCAATTAATTTTTCATCTGTGAATTTAAAATTAGAAGTAATTAAAAATAAAAATTGAGTTATTAATTCAGTATATTCTTTTTTTTCTTCTAATTTAATATTATCTAATAATTCTTGTTGTAAATTAGAAGTCCCATCATTAATAATTTCTGATGGTATTAAATTAACTTTAAGACAATGAATATAAAATCCACATAAACATTTGTATTTATCATTATGTTTATTAATTTCAGTCATTTCATCATAACTATGACTAGATTTTGGGATTTTAATAAATTTGTAAATATTATAAAAAATCTCTAAATAATTGTTTAATATATCTGAAAAATCAGAATTAATATTAATTAAGTTATATAATAAGTCTGAATAAAGATTGTTGAAAATAATATTATTATAAACTAAAGAATCAAAAATAAATATATTAATTTTATTTATATCTATTTTATCTAAATTTTTTTTATCATCAAATATAGATTTATAATAACATAAAAATTCATTTTTTAATTTATCATAATTTTGGTCAGTAATTTTATTTAAAATTTTTCTAATATTTGTAACAACCATATCATGTTCCGATTTATTATTAATATCCTTAATTCTATTAATTTTATAATTATTAATTGCTTCCTTATCAAGTCTCATTTTTTCATTAAAATCTTTATCAAGTTCATCTTTATGAAAGTTTCTTCTAGAATTTTTATAATTTCGCATATTTTTATTTTTTTGATTTTTATGGAAAGAATTAGAAGCAAAATTGGGAACAATATTATATACTGGTTTTTTGATATCAACCAGTATATTATTTAAATAATTTTCTACATCAGAATTTAATTTATAAGAAGTCATAGTTTTTGATAATTCATTTATAAAATTTATGTCATAAGTAGGCATATATATATAACTATAATGAAGTTTTAAATTATATTTATATATATTTCGTTAGCACTTTAAAAATAATATATAATTTATTAATAATGGATTTAATATTAGATTTATTAATTGCGCAAGATAAAAATCTAGATGAGTTAGAAAATATAAAAATTAATAATTATTTTCAATTACCAATTGAAATGACTGAAAATAAGATAGAAATAAATAAAAATATTGAAAATGATTTGGAATTACTAGAATTTAAAGAGGAAATAGATAGTTCAAATAATTTATATAAAGAAAACTTGTATTATGTACTTTTAGAACCTAAAAATAATCTAGAACAATCAATAGCTTTAAAATGGGGTAAATATTACAGTAATGATAAAAATTATTTAACTGAAACTCAAAATTTATTAAAAAATTTTAAAAATAATGTAAATTTTGAAGATGAAGCAAGTAAAAATGAAAATATTTTTACTGATTCAGAAGAAATAATAAAAGATAATGGATTTAAAGAAAAATATCAATTTATAGATTTACCATATTTCAATAAATATAATAATGATGAATTATGTATGCAAATGTTATCAATATTTAATTTGGCTAATCCGGTATTAAGTTTATTAGCACCAATATTATTATTATTATTACCATTTTTTATTATAAAACTTCAAGGACATGAGGTAACATTAGAATCATATTTAGTTCATTTAAAAGATGTCTTTAGTAATCATATTATTGGTCAATTTTTTAATGATTTTTATGATGCACCATTATCAACTAAGATTTATTTATTAATAAGTATAATTTTTTATATGTTTCAAATATATCAAAATGTAATTAGTTGTGGAAAATTTTATAAAAATATAAGGTATATTCATAATAAATTATTTGAATTGAGAGATTATATAACAAATTCTATAAATAAATTCAAAAATCTATTAAAATATACAGAATCTCTCTTAACCTACGAAAATTTTAATAAATATTTAAATGAAAATATAAATATTTTAAATAATTACTTATCAAATTTGAATAGAATAAAAGAATATAATTTAAGTTTAAGTAAATTATTTCAGTTAGGACATTTAATGAAATGTTTTTATAAGCTGCATAATGATAAAAATATTATAAAATCTCTCTATTTTTCATTTGGTTGTAATAGTTATATACAAAATTTGGTTTCAATTCAAAAACATTTAAAAAACAATAAAATTAATTTTACGAATTTTGTAAATAATGATAAAAAAACAAATTTTACTAATTCATATTATAGTGAACTTTTGAGAGATAGTAGTAATAATATAGTAAAAAATAATTATAAATTAGATAATAATTTAATATTAACAGGTCCTAATGCAGCAGGAAAAACTACAATATTAAAATCAACATTATTCAATATTTTACTTTCTCAACAAATAGGTTGTGGATTTTTTGATAAAGCAGAATCTAAAATTTATGATTTTATACATTGCTATATAAATATACCTGATACATCAGGTAGAGATAGTTTATTTCAAGCAGAAGCAAGAAGATGTAAAGAAATATTAAATATTATAGAAGAAAATGGTGATAAAAATCATTTTTGTGTATTTGATGAATTATATAGTGGAACAAATCCAGAAGAAGCAGTAACTAGTGCATCAGCATTATTAAATCATATAAATAAAAAAAATAATGTAAATTATATTTTGACTACACATTATTATAAATTATGTAATAAATTAGATAAAAATGTTTCAAAAAATTATCATATGGAAATAAAAAAAAATAATACAGATGATGATTTTAAATTTACTTATAAAATTAAAAAAGGAATAAGTAAAATTAAAGGTGGAGTTAAAGTATTGAGAGATTTAGAATATCCAGATACTATTATTAATAAATTATCAAAAAATTAATCACTGTTCATTAATAATAATGAAATACCCGCAATAATTAATAAAATAGAGAAAAATTGAATATATGATAAATATTTTTTAAATGTAACAGCACTTATAATTGCTAATAACATTATAAGAACTCCAGAATATACTGCTCTAGTAATTCCAGGATTTTTAATATTTTTACATGCATTCCAATAAATTAAATTTCCAACAAATGATAATAACCCCATAATTACAATAAAAAATATTATTTGATTAGGTAAATGTTGTTTATGATAATTTCTATATAAAAAATAAGGAATTGTAACTATTCCACTAATAATAAACCATGCAGTAACAAATAGGTCGGGATTTATAGATGAACAATTAGAAAATTTATATAATAATTCTAATATTACAAAAAATAAAGCACTAAAACCAGCTAATAATATAAATTTCATTATATATACTTGAATATTTTAAATATATTCGTTAAACATTGTTAAAAAAAATAAAAATAAAATTTAATGATTTCTTTATTAAATTTTATTGATACAGGATTTATAATTACTTTAGGCTTATTATTACTAGTTTCTGGAGCGGTTATGTTATATTGTTATAGACGGTTAAATATTTTAGAAAATAGTTTAATTGAACATGGTAAAATTTTACAAAATTTTATTGTAAATTATAATAATCAAATTTTAGCTACTCAACAAAATCAATTAGGAGGTTTAGAATCTGAATCTACTACAAATTTACAAAATCAAAATAGAATTAGTGTTTCAGATGATGAAGATGATGATGATGAGGAGGAAGATGATAATGATGATGAAGAGAGTGATGAAAATTTAGATGAAGAAAGTGATGAAGAAAGTGATGAAGAAAATGAAGAAGAAGATTTAGTAATAAAAAATGATACTTTTGAGCCAAATAATGAAGAAAATCCAGAAGATGTATTTTTAACAAATTTACCAATTGATTTAACTGAATTAAATTTAGATTCAAAAATTATTAAATTAGAAACACCAGAAACAGAAGTAGAACCTACAGAAAAAGTAAATGAAAAAAAAAATTATAGTAGAATGAAGGTAGATGAATTAAGAACTTTAGTAGTAACTAAAGATTTAATAAGTACTGAAGAAGCACAAAAAATGCAAAAAAAAGATTTACTTAAATTATTACAATAAATTTTTAATAAAAATATATTATAAAATTATATATTAAATGAGTTGGGGTACTTGCTATAAAGGTTCAAATAATATTCATTTTAATTTTCCTCCTTTAATGGATGATGGAAGAAATTATTCAAATTACGAAGCTGGTGCTAGTTTAGATAATAAATTAAAAAAAGAAGCAAATATAAAAACTAATAGTGATTACAGAAGATATTTACAAAATAACGCAGATTCAATTATTAAAAATAATCAATTAAGTGCTTGTGATGAATGTAGCACTTGCCCATATTATTCTGGCACTAATCAAAATTTACCAACCACAAAACCATATATTTTTGATTCTATTATTTCAGATAATCAGCCATATGGTTATGAAACAAGTGATTTAAAAAATATATATTTATCAAAACAAGTTTTAGAAGCTCAGATGCATGCTCCAAGATTTAGAATTCCAAATGAAGAAAAATAAAAATTTCTTTTTAATTAATTTTTGTAATTAAAAAGAAAAAATATATGACTATATTATAAAACTATGCCGATGGCTTTTCTAGACAGTTTAATGGCGCCTTTAGGCAAAGAACATTGCACCGTATACTATGTTCTTGGTCTTTTAACATTATTTTTTTCTGTTTTAGCAGTTCTAAATGGTGTTTATCAAATGTTAGACAAAAAATCTAGAACAAGTGGTTTATTCCTAATTCTTAATTCATTAACAATGTTCTTCATGTATTATTTATACAGAATTGTTTACTCTATTTGCATCAAAACTTTGTAAATTATTCAATATCTAGAAAATAAGACATAATCCATATTAATAAAAATGGAGCTAATATAATTGAATCTATATGAGTAAAAATAGCAATTACATATGCAATCAAAGCATGTTTAGTGGCTATTTTTACTCTTTTCTTTTTTAAATCTTTTTCATCACCAGCTTCATCATCTTCATATAGCACAAACATAACATAATAACTAAAAATTATTATACCAATAAATGAAATAAGGAAGTATTTATTTGTAATAAAATTTAATGCATTTTTTTGATCTTTATTAATTATTATACTTACAATAGTAATTATAATTAATGAAAATACTGCTAATAAAAATTTAATAATTTCATTAGCCTTAATTTTTTCTTTTACTTCAGACATTTATATATTATTTCAATATTAATAAATAAATAAAATTATTTATTAATATTAATGAAAGTTCTTAGTATTGATATTGGAATAAAAAATTTGGCTTATATTATTCTTCAACATGATACAAATAAAGAAGCATTTAATATTGAAAAATGGGATGTAATTAATCTTTGTAATAAAATACCTAGTTGTTCTACGTGCCATAAACCAGCCAAATTTTATAAAGATTGCAATTTTTTTTGCACTAAACATAGTAAGAATACAGAATATAAAATTCCAACAATTAATACTAAAAATTTATCTAAACAAAATTTAAAAAATATTATTACTATAGCAAATGAAAATGATATAGAATTTGAAAAGGCTATTTCTAAAAATGAATTAATAAAATTAATTGAAGACCATATTAATAATACATGTTTAAATGTAATAGAAATATTAAATGCTAATGATATAAATTTAATTGATTTAGGTATAAATTTAAAAAAAGAATTTAATGAATTATTTACAAATATTGATTTACAAAATATAGATATTATAATTTTAGAAAATCAAATTAGTCCAATAGCAAATAGAATGAAAACAATACAAGGAATGATTGCTCAATATTTTATTGATTGTAATAATTATAATATTGAATTTATGTCTGCAGCTAATAAACTTAAACTTTTTAACAATAATAAAAAAACTACATATTCCGAAAGAAAAAAATTAGGAATTCAATATACACAAGAAGTACTTTTAAAAAAAAATATGATTAGTCATTTAGAATATTTTAATAAAAATAATAAAAAAGATGATTTAGCAGATTGTCTTTTACAGGGTATATACTACCTTTGTACTTTTAATAAACTTAATATTTAAAAAATATATTATTACAATAATATATATGAGTTTATTAATAAAAACTGAAAAAGATTTAAATTTATTAAGAAAAGATAAATTGGGTAAAAAATTAGATACGTTAAGTGAAACAATCGCATTATCTTTTGCTAGAAAAATAGACAAAGGTCCTGGAAACAACGATATTAAATTTTCTAATAATCATGATATAGATGCTAGTGTTAAAGCTGAATTTGGAGCTGTAAAGGACCACTTGTTATCAAAAATTAGAGAATCTAAAGATGTTAGTTTTTATAATAGTTTAGAAAATTATTTTAGAGAATATTTTACACTTATAAAATTTAAAGAAGAAGGAAAACGTATGAAAAAAGCAGATTACGATAACTTTATGAATAGAATTGATAATTTAAATAGAGAACTAAGTATAGTTTATGAACCTATATATCCAGAAGAATATAGAGGTTACAGTTTAAGAGGAGTAGATAGATTAAGATTAGATAGTGAAGGTATAATAAGTGGAACATTACTTACGGAAGAATATGATGAAGAAACTGGTTACAATGGTAGATATAATGAGGTAGATAGCAGAGAACATAATGGAGTATTTTCAGGTATAAAAAAACATTCACAAATTAGATATATTGGTGGAAAAGAATATTACTTTAGTGGTGGTAATTTTGGTGCAATTTATTTAGAAGGCAATGTTGATGCGGATGGTGCAAGAGAAGGACAACTACGGCGCGAACAACGAACAATGACAAGTCTAACTTTACAAGAAAGAATTGAAGGTAATAAGAAAGAGACAGAAGAAAAACCACTAGCAACATCGTCATCGCCGCCCCCGTCATTACAACCACAACCACCACCTACTCAACCACCACCTGCTCAACCACCACCTGCTCAACCACAACTACAACCACCACCTACTCAACAACAACAGCAACAGCAAGAACAACAACAACAACAACAGCAAAAGCAACTGCAAGCCGCAGCCAGCGCTATGCTCGCCCAAGACCAAGGTAGACAACAACAACCTCTACCTGCTAGAGTAAAAGTAAAATCAGCAATGAAACCCCAAGTGCCTCCAACAGGCGCCCAAAATACCCGTGGAAGTGAACTAGAACAACAAGCGCTTTCACCAGAGAGACATAGACCACTATCAAAACAACCACCACCAGCAGGAGCAGCAGCTGATGACTTTGACTCAGGTGCCATCTCCAAACTAGCCCCCGCGAAAGCCAAGGAAGGATTTTCTGTAGGAGATGTTGGCCAAAAACCAGGCACTCCACAAGTAATACTAGGTGGAAGAAAAAAAAAACATAAAAAAAGTAAAAAATATTATAAAAAAACACGAGCCAGAAAAAGAAAGAAAACAAAAAAAAGATAAATATATTAATTTTTTAAATAATAATATATTTATTTTTCGTATTACTTAAAAATTTAACTTCTATTTAAAACATAATAATATGGACGTCATAGAATTAAATCCAGATATAATTGAATTAGGAGATTTTGATGAACCAGAATTGCGATTAGATATAGAAGAAAGTCAACCTAGACCTTCTGTTAATTTTGGAAGTGGAATAGAATTATTAATGAATGATAAAAAGACAGAAAAAAAAGGAAGTTCTAATGTAGAAATAGATGATATAACAAGATTAGAAGACGAATTGAATGATTTATCTGAATCAATCAATCCTGAACCTACAACAAATAAAAAAATAAGTGAACCATCATCTAGTAAAAGTATATTTGGTGGATTATTTGGTGATAAAAAAGATGGTTCAAATATAAAAACAGTTACTCAAAACGATGAAGCAAAAGCGAATTTAGGTAAAGCAACATCAAATATGAATGAAAATAAAACGTGGGATGGATTTGGTAAATTTAATAACGTTCCCGTAAATTTAGATAAAGTTGATAAGAAACTAGAATTAACAAGAGAAGAAGAATTGAAAGAAAAATTTAAATATTTAAGAAAATTAGAAGATTTAGAGAGAAAAGGAGTAACATTGAGCAAACGCTACAATATGGATTCAAATTTACAAGAAATGATTGGAGAATATGAAACTATAGTTGCAGAAAAAGAAAAATCAAATTCTATGAAATTTCAAGGAAAAATGTTAATGGCATGTGTAACTGGTTTGGAGTTCTTAAATAATAAATTTGATCCATTTGATGTTAAGTTAGAAGGATGGGCTGAACAACTAAATGAAAATATTGAAGAATATGATGAAATTTTTGGGGAATTACACGAAAAATACAAATCAAAGGCAAAATTGTCTCCAGAATTAAAACTCCTTTTCCAATTAGGCGGTTCAGCAGTCATGGTTCATATGTCTAATACACTTTTCAAATCAGCAATGCCTGGTATGGATGAAATTATGAGACAAAATCCAGAATTAATGAAACAATTTACATCTGCAGCAGTAAATACAATGGGAAATAATGGTAATCCTGGTTTTGCAGGATTTATGAACGGTGTATTTGGTAATAATGGCGGTGGTGGTCCATCGTCTCAAAATGATTCTGGATTAGGATTTGGTGCTTCTATGAGAAGAGATATGCCTCCAAATGTTAATGAAGGTCCTCCGCCACCACCAGTTGAAACTAAATTACCAGAAAGAAGTGCAAGAACACAAAATTTACCAAATAGACCAGATCTAATGTCTGCTCGAGGAGTTTCAATTAACGAAAATGAAGGAAATCCTGATATTGAAGAAAGAATTTCAAGACCTGAAATGAGAGGTCCATCATCAAGACAAAGTGAAATAAATTCATTATTAAGTGGTTTAAAAACAAAACAAATAAATGTTGATAATAAAGAATCATCAACAATTAGTATAGATGACTTAAAAGATTTAACAAATGCTAAAGTTCCTAAATCAAAAAGAAAACAAAAATCAGATAAAAATATAGTATCATTAGATATCTAATTAATCACTATTGTTTTTTAAATTAATTAAAGTTAAAGCATATTGCACTAAATGTTGTCTTTGTTTCATAGAAAGACATTTATAAGGAACTTGTGAAATAGTTGAAGTTTTGTCTTTTTGAATAACAAGAGTGATTTTTTTAGACATTATTAAATATATAAATTTATTATTTTTATATATTTTTTATTTAGAATTAATCTATAAAAATAAACTAATGAATGAAGATTATTCAAATTTAAAAACTCTTGTTATTAATTTAGATGATTATATTCAAAATTATAATACACAATTACCATATTTGGAAAGTATAGGATTAAATATAGAACGATTTAGTGGAATAAATGCATTAAAAGGTGAACATAAAAAAGAAGATTACAAAAAATATATTTCAAAATTTGCTTTAAATTTTCAACCTTTATCTATAATTGGATGTGCATTAAGTCATATATTATGTTGTAAATATATTTATGATAATGTTATTAATAATTATGACTATTTTTTGATTATGGAAGATGATGCTTTTCCAATTTACAATAAAAAGGATTTTTACAATTTATTAAATAAAAATTTAAATGAAATAATAATTTTAGATAAAAACTGGGATATTATACAATTACATAGTGATGCATTTTTTCCTAATTATGAAACTTATAATACACATTATATTTGTGGAAGCACTGCAGCATATTTAATTTCAAAAAAAGGAATAGAAAAAACCTTAAAATTTAAAATATATAGTCATGCGGATTTTATACAACATAATTTTTTAAAATTTAATAAATACAGAGTAAAATCAAATTTATTTTACACAAATGAAAAAAATAGCTTAAATAGAGTTAAACAAGAAGGCTATAGTTTTTATAATTTATCTTTATATTCAAAAACTAAATTTATTGAATTTATAAACAACTATTTTATCTCTCTTCCATTAAGAGGAGAAAAAAGTTATGGTAATTTTTTAGAATTTAAAATTATAAGATTACCATATTTTGAAAAAGAATACACAGCAAATGAAGTTATTGATTATTTATTTGCTGTTTTTTTATTAAAAAAATTAAATAAGTTAAAAATAAAATATTAATTAAATAATTAATAATTAATGGAGATTACTCAACAAGTAAATAATACATTAGTTTGTGATAAAGGAAATATGTTTCTACATTCATATATGAAAGATAATACAAAAACTTATAAACTTACATTTTCTATGAATAATATTGATAGTTCTAAAATAAATTTAACTAATTTTTTGAGTCACAATATTTATGAGTTATTAGATAAAATTAATCCAGATTTAATAGAAAAAATACATATATTGAAAATTTATAATGATGATGCAGCAGATATTTTAATAATATTAAAACACATAGCGAAAGAAGTAGGAATAAAACAAAAATATATAATTTTTTATACAAAGAGAACAATAGATTATCAAAATAATTGTCTATTTTTTGTCAACCAAGATATTAATTTAATAAATGAAAATTTAGTTAAAGAATATTTGAAATCAATTAATTTAGATGAAAACAAATATGAATCTATTTTATATAAATTTGGTACAATAAAAATTTCTTTAACAAATACAAGTATTTTAGAATTATCTGATGAAAATAATACAAATAAAATAGTTAATACAGATTTTGAAACACATTTTCAATTAATTATGAAAGATAAATTACCAATTTATATGGAAAATTTAATTGGATTAATGATTAAAAAAATATTTTATAATTTAAAAGTATTTATAGACAATTTAAAATAATAATTTATAAATATGTACTACAAAATTAAAGAATTAGAAACAATGGAATTCAATTCTTTTAAATATATTTTTAATTGTATAAAATTATATATGAGAATTTTTCATATTTTATTTATTTTAATACAAAGTTATATAGAATTTAATTGGAATAATTTTATATTATATTTAAAAAATAATGAACCTGAAAAAAGATTAGAATTAATAAAAAATATAACAAAAAAATTAGAAGAACTTAATATAGTATATATTAAAATATTTCAATCATTATGTTTAAATGATAATATTTTGAATGATGAAGAAAAAGATTATTTATTAAAATACACAGATAGTGTTCCATTTTTATCTAGTGATATTAATTATGATATTCTAGACACATTAGAAAGTAAATATAATATAAGACTAGATATACAGGAACCATTAAATTCTGGAATTGTTAGTGTTGCATTTAAAGGAATATATATGAATGATAATAATAAAGTCGTAGTAAAAATTCTAAAAAATAATATAAAACAACGACTAGAAAACGTATTTGAAGAAATAGAACTTTTACTCAAGTTAATGAATATAATTCCATATATTAAAAATTTTAATTTAAAAAAAACTTTATTTGATAATAAAGATTTACTTTTAGAGCAAACTGATTTTAAAAATGAAGCAAATAATATTGAAGTTTTTAGAAATATTAATATTAATAATGAAGAATTTGTTTTTCCAAAATGTTATCTAGATATTAGTGAACAATATAATAATGTAATTGTTATGGAAAATATCAAAGGATTGACCTACACTGATATAAAAAATTATGATGATTCTATAAAACAAGAATTTGGAAAACTTCTTTTAAAATTTGGCTTAATAAGTATTTTATACAATAGTGCAGTACATTGTGACGTCCATCCTGGAAATATATTTTTTTATATTAATGAAGAAAATTCTACTAAACCAAAATACCAAATTGGATATATTGATTTTGGAATAGTAAGTTTTCCTTCACGTATAAATCAAAATTATTATTATAAATTTTTTAAAAATATTCAAATAGATAAAGAATATGATAAATTAGAAGAAATTTTATCTAATTGTATTATTGAAGAAAAAAATAAATTTGAAAATTTATCAGTATTAGAAAAAAATAAAATAAAAGAAGAAAGTATTTCAAGTTTAACTAAATATGCTTCTAATGAAAATTTTGATTTAAAATTATTTTTTAACCTTTCACAAGTTGTTAATAATTATGGATTATCATTTAGTAAAGAATTTAATCAATTATGTTTATGTTTACAAGTAGTAAATGCTCTTGCAGAATCTTTATGTAAAAAAGAAAATCTAAAAAAGTTTCAAGATGAAATTATAGAATCTTTTAATCAAATTAATAAATTAATTGAAATTTAATAAAAAATTGAATTATTATTATGTATTAAATATTATACATAATAATAACTAATGAACTATCTATTACTTGATACTAGTTATATTATCTTTTATAGATATTTTGCTTTACTTCAATGGTGGAAATTAGCTAAAAAAGATATTCAACTACCAGAAAATCCATCTGAGTGTCCAGAATTTGTTGAAAAATTTACAAAATTATTTTTAGAACAAATTAATACAATAAAAAAAAAACTAAAAATTCATAAAGAAGAATGTAGGGTAATTGCAGCGAGAGATTGTCCTCGCAAAGAAATTTGGAGAAATTCTATATTTCCACAATATAAAGAAAGTAGATATAAAGATGATGCATTTATGGGAGGAGAATTTTTCAAATTAGTATATGCTAATAATTTTCTAGAAAAAGCCGGAGTAGAATATATTTTTAAGTATAACAAATTAGAAGCAGATGATATTGTTGCTATCACAAAAAATTATATTAGGAAAAAATATCCTGAAGCAACTATTTATATTATAACTAATGACCAAGATTATTTACAACTTTCTGATGAAAATACAAAACTATTTAATTTACAATTCAAAAACTTACTAGATAATAAGAAAGTATTTCCAGAAGCAGATAAAAATCTATTTTACAAAATTGTTTTAGGAGATAAATCTGATTGTATCCCCCCAATTTTATCCGGTTGCGGACCAAAAACTACAGAAAAATATTATTTAGATAAAGCACTTTTTGAAAATACTTTAATTAAACAAAATGCAAAGGAAAAATACATTTTAAATAAAAAACTTGTAAGTTTTTCAGAAATACCTTGTGAATTAGTTGAAGATTTTATTGAAACTTACAAAACCGAACTTTCAAATCTTTAAATAATATTAATATATTTATAATGGCGCTAGTCAAAAATACTATGATTATTTCATTTTTTGCACAAATTATTACATTATTTTTAGGTGTAAGCGCACAATTTTTAGAATTAGCAAAAAAACATACAATTTTAAAACATGCATTAGCACTTGAGAATATAGTCCAGTTTGTAGAAGGTTCTTTTTATTTGTGGTTTATATTATTTTATCTAAAAAATGTAGATAAAATTGATATAGCAAAATATAGATATTATGATTGGTTTATTACAACACCCACTATGATGTTATCTACTATTGCATATTTTCATTATAATAATACCAAAGATACAGATGAAGAAGGTTTTACTTTATTAGAATTTATAAAAACTAATAAAGAAAATATAATTGAAATTTTTTCATATAATTTTGGTATGTTAATTTTTGGATATTTACAAGAAATAGGAATTATAAATATATTACTATCAACTGGTTTTGGATTTTTGTTTTTTGGACTTATGTTTTACAAAATTTATGAATATTATGCTAAAAAATCATCTTCTAATTTATTTATTTTCTTTATTATGTTATCAATATGGTCTATTTATGGTATAGCGGCATTATTTAAATTTAACATAAAAAATGCTTTTTACAATATATTAGATATTTTTTCAAAGAATTTTTATGGTTTATTTTTAACATATTTGGTATATTCTTTGGCCTCTAAATAGTATAATAATGAACTAAATTTTTCATTGTTTTATTTTTTTGTTTACTTATTATTTTTCTTGTTAAATTTTTATTAGCACCACCTGTTTGAGATTTTTCACTTACAGGTTCTTTTTTAGTTTTTGGAGCTGATGGAATAGATTTTACTAGTGATTGTTTTCTTGTTGTATCAATACTACTATTTTTTTTTCTCATTTTATTTTCAAGATATCTTCTTGGATAATTTATACCTAATGCACCCCAAAGTAATCTATCCAAAACTGTTGCTTTTCCTATACAATCATTTCCATAATTTATTTGATCTTTTAATGGTATTTTATCAGTTGGTGAATTTTTATAAACTATTTCAACATCTAAATATAGATAATATGAACTATCTACACCATCAATTGCTAGTCGTGAAATTTTTGAAGGTGAAACATCATAAAATCGTTCTTTTTTTTCGCTGTCTTCTCTATAAACAAATCTTTCAACAGTTGGATCTAATTTGTTATATTTTAATTCATCCCAACTCATTTTATTAAGAAGACGTAATTTAATTTTTTTTATTTGTGCGTATTTACCACCAATAAATAAATGTTTATCAGTTCCAAAATACCATCTTTGTAAATAATATTCAAATATATATTTAGCTACATCCTCGTCAGTATTTTTTTCATTTAATACTTCTTTTTCTTTTATTATTGCATTAAATGTATTAGTTATCATAAATGCATCTTCTATTGTTTCAACACCTAAACTTTTAAAAATTTTATTATTACTTTTAATAACACTAAATCTATTAACCATTTTTTTTATATCTAAATCTTTTTTTACATATATTTTTCCAGGATTTATATTTTTATTTTTTGAAAATATATTATTATTATATGTTTTATAAATTAATGTTTCTTTATTTATCTCTTCTATTTTTTTTTCACCTTTAGGATTTTCTTTTTTGTAATTATCAAGTGTATCTTCTAATTGTTTATCTGGATTCAATTTATCAATTAAATTTAAATTAAATATTACATTTGAATAGGGTGGTATTTCTTCAAATTCAATTTCATAAATTGGTTTTAAAATTGCATCACCTTCAAATGTTTCTCTTAACGTATCTTCATTATAATTAATACATTTAATTGACTTAACTTTTACATAAATTTTTTTTTTACTTCTTTCTATTTTATTAGCACCATCTTGTTTATTAGGTATTTGTTGGAAAAATTTATTATGTAATATACATCCATTTGTTAAAAAAAATGTTTCTAATATTTTGAAAATATTATAATAGGTAATTATGTAAGATAATCTTCTTTGATCTGCTTTTAATTTAGAATAGATTTCATCAATATCAGAATTTCCATATTCATCACCTAATATATAGTTTCCATATTGTTTTATTATTTTTTTTCTCTCTTCAACTGTATTATGCTTAGGAATTGCTTTCAAATCATATCTTGTACTCTCCAGCTCAGCCGTCCATTTATTATTATCTTTAAAATTATCTCCTAAAAATTTAAAATAATCTTTTATATGTATTGGATCTTCTTTTTTAGGATTAGTAGGAGTAATGAAAAATTTACTCTTATTATCTTCAAATTGTTTATATTCTTTTGTCTGAGTTATTATTTCATCATCATATTTTTGAAATATATCTTTCGCTGCCTTATTTATTTTATCTTCAATAAATTTAAATTTTAATTCTGAGGAGTCTTTATTAATAAATAATTCAAAAATATCAAATGGTTCTTTTCTAGAATCTTTAAATCTTTTTTCAGATGATTTATAAGATGGTGCAAGTTTATTAACATTTTCTATTCCTATATCTTTTAAAGATTTTATTTTTGGAGTGCTTTCTCTACGTTTACCTTCTTTAAAATCTTTATATAGTTCATTTAAATACTCCATATTTTTATATAAAATACTCATGTTTTCAAGACTTTTAACTAAAACTATTTTTTCTTTATCGTCTTTAGCCTGACAGTTTTTTAAAAATTCTAAAGCACCAGGATTATTTACACTAGTACCATCAAAATGAACATTTTTAAATAAATCTAATTCATATATCCTTTGTGATCTAAAATACTTTTCTAAATCTACATAAAAAATAAAATATAAAAATCTGTAAATAAAAACTTTCCCTTGTCCAATTTCATTCCCTAGGGTTAAATATCCACTATCTTGTAATACCTCTATATCAAATAAGTCTTTCAAGATAGCTTTTGCATTATTAAATTTAAAAACATAATTACTATCATCAGCATTAGTTTGGCTTTTTATATAATCATTATTTATTTTTTTTGTAAGTTTTTGGTCAGATAATAGATCATTGATTCTATCTTTAATATCATCTATACTTTGTAAAGATTTATTTCCAGAAGAACTACTAGGTTGTTTTTCATTTAAAAAACTTTGAAGATTTTCAAAAGTAAAATAATAACTTGATAATGGAATATAAAATTTATATTCTTTTTCATCTTCTTGTTTTAAACGTTCTTTTAGTTCATTATAATCATCAGCTTTATTAGTCCAATTTTTTGGTTTAGGTCTTTTTTTCATTGCTTCTTTAACTTTTTGTTTTTCTTTATCAATCATATTTGAATCTCTTATTGTAAGAAATTCAAATTTTTCTAATGTAGTATAATGAATTTCAGATCCTACTTTATATCTTAGTTTTATTTGAAATTCTTTAGGTTCTGTATCAGAATCACTCATAATTATTATATTATATTATATTAATATAATAATTAATAGAACTTATTGTGCAATATTATTTAACATACTAATTTTATTATGTAATTGTTCTTGTTCACCAGCACGTTTTAAAATATCATATGCTTTATCTAATTCTTCTTGAGAAACTTTACCATCTCCATCTGTATCCATTACATTAACTAATTTTTTATATTTTTGAGGCAACACACAAAATTTACTATTTTCATTAAAAACAAAATTACTTAAAATTATAAAAACTGCAGTAATAATTAAAGCAATAAAAATATCACGTGAACCCATAAACGCAATTGTAAAAATTAATACTTCACGTGCTATATTTTTTAAGATCATTTCTTGTCCTTTAGTTAATTTGATTTCTATATATCTTGAACCTAAATTCATAAAAATCATCATTAATCCAATAAATAATTTACTTGTACTAATATTGTTTAAAAATTTACCTAGACTGAATTGTTTAAAACTTTTTGGATTGATTAAATCTTGAAATGTTTTACTATAACTCATTAATATATTTAGATAAAATATATTTCAAATTTTAGTAGTTTTTTGAAATATTATTATCTCCTTTTTTTATAATAGAATGTATCAATTAAATCCAGCATCAATAGAATCAACTAAAGAAACATTTGTTCCAAAAAAAAATACTAAAGAATCTTTTAACAATAGCAATAATAAAACATATAAAAATAGAAAAACTGTTAACTTTTCTCAAGATGAAAATTTTGAAAATAAAACTAAATTAACAAATATTAACAATTTATTATCAAAATTACATGATAATGAAGATGAAGAAGATGAAGAAAATAACTTTAATGTAACTGAAAAAATGACTAATGTAACCGACACACATACAAATAAAGATTTAATTAATTCAGAATTACAAAAAATGAATTCTCATGTTGATAATAATTTAAATAATGCATCTATTTTAGGAAGTGCTGTTAATTCTAAATATTCTAATTTTCAAGATAGCTATAAATCCAATTTAGAATATTTAAATAATTTAAATGAAAAACAAGGGGCTAATAATTCTCCAGTGTCTACTAATTATGATAATAATCAATTAATTACAAAATTAAACTACATTATCCATCTATTAGAAGAGCAACATAATGAAAAAACTAATCATATTACCGAAGAACTTATATTATACTTATTTTTAGGTATATTTATTATTTTTGTCTTAGATTCATTTGCCAGAGCAAGCAAATATATAAGATAAATATAAATTATATTTATTAGTTTAAAATAAATATAATTCATTCTAATTTTTTAAATACATACAAATATTCATAATTATGCCCAACTGGTTTCAGATCTATTTTTTTTAATAATTTATAATCTTTTGCTTTAGCCAAATTAAGAATTTTTGTTGTTTCGGGCATATATAAATTTATTTCATTTTCTCTTATATTATGTGTTTTAAAATTAGAAAATTTCTCATTATAAACAGCATATGGTGTCACACTTGTATCAATTGCATTGTTATTTTCTAAATTTTTTACTTTGTATTTTGACATAAATTCACTATTTTCATCAAATTTTACTATTATTTCATTTACTTTTTTACCATATTTTTCTGGATCATATAATGTATCTTTATCTTTATTTTGGACAAATGGTTTAAAATTTTCTCTATCAACTAAATTTATTATTAAAAACCCATCTTTTGATAATATAGTATTACAATTTTCAAAAAATAATTCTTTATCTTTTATTTCATATATTGTTTTTCCTAAACATAAAATATGACTATAACTATCATAATCAAACATATTACTTGTTAAAAAATCTTCCACCACGAATTCACATTTAGGATAATTTGATTCTGCCTTAGAAATCATAGCTTCTGATTTATCTAATCCTACTATATCATATTTCGCATCTGTAAAAATTTTTACACTATAACCCGTACCACAACCTATATCTAAAATTTTATTACCACTTTCCTTTTTTGATAATTTTTTTATTTGTTCTAATTCATATTCATTTCTTTTTTTATTCAAATGTATAACATCATAATATTTACTATAAAAATTATCATATGCATCACTATCAACCTTTTTTACAAATTTTTTATTATTTTCATTGTTTTCAAAACCTTCTAATGAATAAAATTCAGGTATATTATTAAAACTATTAAATACTACAATCATAAATAGAAATATTAAAAATATCAAAAATAACTTATTTATTAAATTAAGCTTTATAAATGAATTAAATGTATTATTTATATTTTTAAGTGTTTTATTGAAAAAATTTGTTAATACCATTAATATGTATTTATATTATATTTTTTATGTTTTATTTTATAAAAATATATGAATCCTGATAATATTGACGATGTAAGAACTGAGTTTAAAAATATTACTTTTTCAAATTTCCAAAAATCTAAAGCTAGACAAGAATTACTTAATTGTATTTATAATTCTAAAATTGAAAACGCTAATTATTGGAGTGCAGAATTTATATGTGCAGGACATTTTCTAGATTTATGGGATATCATTATTTTATATGCTACTAAATATGTTCATTGTGGAAATCCTAAATTACCTATTTATTTAAATATGAGATACGAAACTTTTAGTAATATTATTAATTCTGGTTATTCAAGTAATATTATCGTATTACGTAACAATCCTAAAATTAGAAAACTATTTTCTGAAATTATATGTATATTATGCTATTCTAATAAAAAACATAATTATCAACAAGTTAAACTTAATAAAGGACAAGAATTTGATTTAACAAATATTAGTAGTAAATTTAAAGCACCTAATGTAAGTTATGTTGAAAATATTTTTAAAGATGATGATCCAAAGGAATTATTTATACCTTTTAATGAACTAATTTATAGTATTACTAATAAAAATATTATCGATTCTTGCTATTGGTATGAATGGATTATTGAATATGAAAATATTTGCAAAAAAAAGAAAAAAAAATGTATCTGTCAAGGAAGAACTTATGCTCCTAATGGAACTCATAATGATATCATTTGGATTGTATGGGATATATTATTTTATTATAGTGAACCTACTAATTCTCTAAATAAAAATATAAATTTTTTACCAATTATTAACAAACTTATTAAATCATTATATAGTTTATTTACCATTAAATTTAAACCCACATTTAAAACTAAAAGAAAATACATTATTTATTATGCATTTTCTATACTTACAGATAATATTGATTTTAATATTAATATTACTAATGAAACTGAAAAAATACAAGCAATTGTTGAAAAAATAAATAATCTTTATAAAGATATCAAAAAAAATGAAGTCTCTCCAAACACTGATTATCTATTTAAAAATGTTAAAAAATCTAATATGGAAAAAACTATTGAAAAAATAGAAATAATTAATAATTTATAAAAAATTGATTTAAATATTTTATTTTGTATAAATGCATACTTCCTAATTATGACTAACGTCTCAGTCGTCTGGCTTTCACTCGATCCTGTCCGTCAGAAAATTGATTACTATCCTCGTACTATTGCAACAAAAATTGAACAAAAATATAATCAACGTTCAAGTTATGAAAGAACTATTCCAACTAATATTGTATTAAGTACCGATTTCTTTAATGCTACAGTTCATTTTCACCATCGTAATGGTTGCTATCAAACTACTCCTGGTATTAATTTAGGAAGAAATGGAATCAAACAGCCCGGTATGCGAAGTGTTAAAAGAATTCAATTAACTTCTGACATGACTCATGTTGAAGTTCATGCTAAAAGATATCATGGTGAATGGAGAATCACAAATCATCCTCATCTTGCTGAAAGAACATTTAATCTCCCAATACCTTCAGATGTAGTTGTTGATGGAACTGAAGAAATCAATGAAAGTAATACATTCTGGAAGCCGGAAGATCTAAATAATGATGATAAATTTGTTGTTGTATGGCAGTGGTGCAGAGGAGTTCCAGAACGTCAAGGCGATTTAATGGCTTTGAGCGATGAATGGTGGCTTCCATATTTGCAACATCAAAATCAAATTATTGAAAATGCTTATGGTGAATACGAAGAACATGTAGATATTACCCTTGCTACAGATAATTCTAGTCGTCGAATTAAATTCAATATAAATAATTGTTTTGGAACACAATTAGATATTATTAATCACAAATCTCGTTGTGTGCGGCGAGTAGTTATTACTATTGCTAAGTTAAAAGAAAAATTAGAGGCGATGAATAATCAACCTCTTGATCCTGCTATTTTATCAACTCTTGTAGAAACAGATGAAATTCCTCACGAATATTTCTGTTGTATTAGTCAAGAAGTTATGATTGATCCTGTTAAAACAACTGATAATCATACATATGATAGATCATCAATTGAACGCTGGTTTCAAACTCGTCATACTTCTCCTCTTACCGGATTAGAGTTACATGATATTACACTTACTCCACATACTGAACTTAAAAATCAGATTCAAAAATATATTCGGTTGAAATCAAATGAACAAACACAATCAAATGAACAAACACTTCAGATTACCTAATCACATCTAAAAAGAAGCATAGATTTCTTACCACAACCTACTTTAAATGGCTCTACTTTTTTTAATACACTTGAATTATTTGCTAAAAAAACTCCTTCTCTTAATTTAATACCTAAATTTTTACTTACTTTTCTTAGTGATAAATTCTTACCAGCATTTTCACGATAATAATCTTCAATAGGATTTTCATCTAGTTTTACCATTATAATAATATAAATTATAAATTTTTATTTATATTATTTTATTATATTAATTTTACTTTTCAAAATAAGTATGATATGCTAACGTATATCTATTTACATTCTCTTTTAGTGCATAAACAGATAAATCACAAGCCATATGTTCAATATTTGGTTTGAAAACTACTATTCTACCAGGTTTAACATCTACATATTTTATTATTAGATTTTTTCTATCAGTATAAAATGCTGTTTGACCTCCCCAACTTGTATTCCAAGTATCATTTAAATAAACTAATATTGTTGGACCATTTGCAGGATTATCAATGTGCCAGTATCCTGGTGCACCTGGTAAATTTAAATTAATATAACTTCTATAAATTTTTAATTTATTTTTATTTTCTAAATTAATATAAGGTATTATACAATTAAAAAATAAATTATCAAAATATTTATTATCAATTAAATTACACATAAAAAATCTTGAACTATTTAAATCTTGCCCGCTTATTTGTCTTTTCCATAAACATTTATTTAAAAAATTTCTATTTATATTTAATATTATATTTTCATTTATTAGATTATCATAAATTTGTATATCTTTTTCATTAAAACATTTATTACATTCACTTATTTTATATAAATCATCTATATTAAATTTATTTCTTTTAATTTTCATTATTTCTTCAAATTCACAAATACCATAATAATTTTTATTAGTATTTTCAAATTTATAATATAAATTATAATAATTTAAAGGATTATCATTTAATAAATCTATTTCTTTATTTTCCATTTGTATTTTTATTAGAATTACTTTTAAATTATTTAACTACGATAATAAAATAAAATTTTGTATCCATATTTAAAGTTATATTTTTCTGGATAATAAGCCGGATTCTCTTTAAACGTCCAATCTACATTTTTATTTAAAATTTTTTTCCAATCAAATTTTGATAATTTTGAATAACTACTTCCATCAAATTTATAATATTCTTTATTTATTGTTAATACGCTTACAAAATGACTATTTTCTTTTGGTTTATAATGGTCTTTATTTGTTAATATTATACTATCTAGCTTATATTTATATTTTTTACTATCTAATTCTAATTCATATTCCATTTTAAAATCAATTTTACTTTCATGGTCTTCAAATATAATTATATCTTGTTCTTTTGTAAAAAATAATTTTAACATATTTTCAATTGTACTATATTTTTTTTTTAAATTTATATCCACATCTATTGTTAAAATTTTTAAAATATCATATTTCAAATAACTCATTATTACTTTATAAAATTCTAATGGATTTCCTGCCTCGTCCAAATTAGGTAAACTATAATGTGGTGATATTTTTTTTATTCTATTATATATTCTTTTTATTAAAAAATTTGTATCCAAATTTGATGTTAAAATATTTACTTGTTCATGCAAATTTACTTTATTTTTAACTAAATTAGTTGAATCTTGATTATATGATGCTTCAATGTATAAATTAAATATAAATAATAATTTTCGTAATTCTTGATCTTCTAGTCTACTATTATCAACTTTGCGACCAGTTATCATTAAATTTCTAAAAAATCTAAAAAATTTTCTACCTTTATCACTAAAGAAAAATGTTACAAACATAGTATTAAACCAACAATTTGAGTAAAGTTGTTTTGGCGCAATAAATTTACTTGGGTCAAGATGTTTTGAACCCATTAAATTTTTTAATAAAAATTTTTTTACTAACACATTATTAAAATTTAAACATCTTGGTTTACTTATTGTCCCTATATTTATTTGTAATAAATTATTACATAAATTTACTGTTTTATTTTTTAGTGTTTTTAACTTTTTTACATCTAATTTTCTATTTATATTTGGAGAATATGACTTTGTTTTACGTGTTCTTCTTTCTGTAAATGAACTACGATAATCTTGCGGTTTTGATGATTTTATACTTTTAACTAATCTATCATAAATTTCTTTCTTTTTTGTTTTCATTATTAATATATTTAAAGATATTTTTTAGCAATAAATTAATAATTATAAAATATTATTAATTTATATAATGGCTGAATCTATTAGAAAATCAATTAATAAGTTGACTCAAAGCATTAAATCTACCACTTCTCAAAAATCCAAAACTCCAATTTTATCTCCTTTTCAAAGTAAACCTAAAACTGAATTAGAAACATTAATTAATACTCCTATTAATTCTATGGTTAGCACAAAATCTTCTGAAAAACCTTCTTTATCTCAAAAAGCATCTTCTATTGCTTCAAAAACAATTGAAACTGCTACTTCTATTTTTACTTTCAGAAATATATTATTTATTATTTTATTAGTTTTTCTATTATCTTTCCTAGGATTTAATATTTTTACTTATTTAAGTGACGGAACTAATTTTTTAACTAATTTATTTGGTCCTATTTTTTCAACTACTGGAGAAGTTGTTGGTGATGCTACAAAAAATGTTGTATCTACTGCTTCAAGTGGAACTCAACAAATAGTTCAAATTGGTTCTGATACTACTAAAAATGTTGTAGATGTCGCCGCTACTGGAACTACATCTAGTATTGGATTTTTACAAGATCGTTTGAAAAAAACTGCTTCAGTTGTTAATCCTGAAAATAGTAATATATTAACTGATAATGTTAATAAAAAAATAGATAAAACTGATTCTCAACCTGAACCAGTTAGAACACAAGCATTACAACAAGGTTATTGCTTCATCGGTAAAATAAATGATACTCGCCATTGTGCAAAAGTTAATGAACGCCAACAATGTATGTCTGGAGATATTTATCCTACTATGGATATTTGTGTTAACCCTAATTTAAGAGCTTAACTTTTCATACATAATTTCTTACATCGTTTAAATGTTTTTCTTTTTTTAAATTGAGAACAACATTTTCTACAACCATCTTTACCATTTCTTGCTTTCTTGCAAACACTAATATTTTTTTTTGTTTTTTTTTTGTTATTAATTACTAAGTATGGCTTAAAAAATTTAAACATATCATTAGTACTTCTATTACCTAAATAATTCTTTACCTTTTTTCCTTTTTTAAATACCATTATTGATGGAAAACCATCTATTGAATTTTTTAACGAACTAAAATCTATATAATCTAATTGACTAGCATCTATTTCTAATAATATACCATTACAATTCATTTTTTTTAATTTTTTCTTTAAAAACTCCCATTGGGATTTCATATTTTTACAATGAATACATAATTTACTGAATACTCCAATTAAACAAATTTTTTTTTCTAATAAATCTTTTATCACCTCTTTATCAAAAGAACCATTTTTTAATTCAATTATTTGCATATAATATTATAATATATTTTATAAAATTAAAAAAATATATTATATTTGTATAATCTAATTAATAATGGTATTTAATTATAAAATTTTAGCAATATTATTCATTTTTTTATTAGGTTTAATTTATTATACTAATTCGACAAAAGTTTTTGAAAATCTCTCCAATAATACAGAACAAAAAAAACCAAATAATTATACATGTCCTAATATGTTAATTGAAAAAGATGGAAAAATATTATTATTTAATTCTAAACTTGCTGCTGTTCCTGGAGTTAATCCTGTCCAATTTAATAGTTTAGAAGAATATTCAGAATTTATTGAATGGCAAAAATCTCAAAATATTAATTGTCCTGTATTATATCTTCAATATACAACTGATACACAAAATAACGATTTATTCCAAATTAAACCTTCAATATTTGAAAATTCTGGTGGATTATCCAGCACCAAATCTGATGCATTACCTGGAAAAACATCTCAAGATTATTTTGAAAAAAATAAAATGCTTGATGCTACTTTAGATTCTACACCTAATTCTAATATGAAATTTAATACTGGAATGTATTCTGGCTTTGATCAATACAATCAAAATGTCGGAGTTAATACTCCTCTAGATTTTTTATATAATGAAAAAACAACTCAATCAAGAAATCCCATGGACCCTAATTGGGGTGGAAAAGAATACACAAAAAATGCATTGCAAGAAGGTGATTATAAAGGACGAGAAGTATATAGATATAATACACCACAAATTAAAACTAATTTTAGAGAAATTCTTGATGATTAAATATTTATATAATATAAGATAAATGCGTAAAAAAAGTAACAAAAAACGAACTTATAAAAAAAAATTACCTAAAAAATCTCGTAAATTAAAAAAACCAAAATATAAGAAAAATGCTGGTACATTAAAAAAAATTTTAAGTAGAAGAATTAAAACTGAACCTCCAAATCCAAATACACTTATTTTAAATCCTTATTTTGATCCAAATAACCCCAAACCTGATGATATTATAATGACTCAAAGTGAATTAGATAGAAAAGAAGTTACTAAAGAAAAATTACGTGCATTAGAGGAAAGATATAATAATCCACAAATTAGGAGAAAAATATATTCAAAAGTAAATGAATTTAATCCTAAAGGCATAGATTCTGAGGATATTGCTGATGTTATGGAAATGGCAGGAGTTCAAAAGGGCAAAGCAGTTCAGGCTCTTAGACAAAATTATCTTGATCCAGAACTTGCTATTATTAAATTAAATAAAATAGGCTTAGATCCAGATGATATTAAAGTAGTTATGGATGAGGCGAGAGTAACTGAATTTGAAGCCGCATATTATCTTAAAAAACACAATGGAAATTATCTTAATGCAATAACTGAAGCTATGTCAAATTAAACAACTTAATAAAAAAATTATTTAAAGATAATTAATTTTATCTATTTACACCTTTGCACATTTAAAACGCCGATTTTAAGGCAGGTAATTTTTTAGTTTCCGTGTTCTATTTGATGGTTTCTTTACATATTTTTCTGTTCTATTATATGCTCCTTTAAATATATTTTCATACTTCTCTTTTGGAATATCTCTTATTACCTTTTCTATATTTTCTTTTAGTTTTTCGTGTGTTAATCCGTCTAACTTTTGTAATCTTGACTTTAACATACTGAAATAATTTTCAATTGAATTGGTAAAATGTTGATACGGAACAGCATATAATATATTATTATGTTTATTCACTAATGCTTTTATTCTTTCGTTTCTATGACTACTTGCATTATCTAAAATAATTAATTTATTTTTGAACTTTGTAGTTATATATTTCTCTAAAAACTCTAATAATCTATCTGTATTAATTCCACTCTTTTCATATAACTCCCAACCTAAAACACCTTTGGTAGAAATAGCAAATATTCCAGTATATTTTTTGAATACTTCTTGACTTTGTGTTTTTATTACACATCTTTTACCAAGTTCATTATAACAATGATTTCGTTTTTGTAATGATTTTATACTTGTTTCGTCAATACATATAATATCTTCTATTTTATATTTTTTCACTTCATCATAAAACTCTTTGATTTTCTTATTTATATCAATATCCTTACCAAAACGCTTATTCGGCTCGTGTCTAATTCTTGTAATTTTCAAGGTAATATTATTATCATTTACTATTCGGTTCAAATGAAAACGACTTAATGTTAATGTAGGATATTTTTCCTTGACTTTTTCAAGTAAATCTTGCATTGTAATTGTTCTATTTTTCTTTATTTCATCCAATATAAACTTCACTTGGTCTTTATGAACTTTATACGCAACTGGTTTTCTATTATGTCTTTTAATTTCACCATCTTTATTATATTTATCAACCCATCTCATTAAACTCCGTGCAGAACATTTGAATATTTTACAAACTTCTTCTTGTGATTTGTCTTCTGTTAAATAATATTCAACCGCAGATATTGTATAATCTTCGCTTTTGTGTGTAGGCATTATATTATATAATAATTATATTAAAAATAAAACATAAAATAAGTTATTTTGGTAGATTATTCATAAAAATATTTAGGAAACTTTTTTTATGTTAAAAATATTAAATTAACTATTTAAAAATATAATATTTATATAACTTATAATATGTTAAACCAAAAAACTTATTCTTGTGGTATTTGCAATACTACACCTGACCAAATTTCTCATCACAAATCACATATTGAAACACAAAAACATAAAGATAAACGTGAATTATTTGAGTTTAAATTATCTAAATTCTCAAATCAAGAGTTAGAAGAAAAATATAAAACACATAATGTTGATGATATCATAAGAGAAATTGAAACAATAATATATACTCCACTTGATAAAACTAATTTATTAACTAATAATAAAAAATTGAAATTAAATATAATTAATAATACAAGTAATATAACTGAAGAAATGAATGCTCTAAAGAATGAAATGATAGAACAAAGTAATAGTGTTTCAAACAAAGAAGCGTTAAAAGATAAAATACACGAAATACATAATTATCTTAGAAATAATGGTGCTGGTTATGGTATGAACGCATTAAAAGTATTTAATATAATTTATGGATTAAAAAAAATACAGGAAAATGGTTTATTTCATAAAGTAAACTTGAAAAAACCAGATTGTGAATTTTCATATTTGTTGAAATTAGCAAATGAAAATAAAGATGAAGAATTGGCAGATTTAATTTTTGGACCTGTGTTGCAATCAATTTGTGATAGTGAATTAAAAGAACTTCTATTCTATGAAATACCCCAAAATATTAGAGGTTCTGTATTTGTGTATCTTATAAGAGAAATTGATAAAATTAGTATTATTGAAAAAACTTGTAATGTGTTATTATCAGGTAAAATTTATGAATACTTTATTGGTCGTGATGAGAGTGCTATTAGTGAATTAGGTGCTTATTTTACAGATAGACATATTACAAAATATTGTTTACAAAAAGCAAATCCAAAAATTAATGAAGATGGAACAATACCATCTATGATTGATATGTTTGGAGGTTCAGGCGGTTTTACAACTGAATATATAAATTATTTAAATGAGACATATCCACAATTAATAAATTGGAGCATTGAAATAAATAAAATTTATCATTATGATATGAACGAAGATGTCATAAAGTCTGCTGGTTTGGAATTCTTCTGTTTAACTGGTGTATTACCTAATATGAATAATTTAAAATATAAAAATTCATTTACAGATGAATTTAATGAAAACAAATATCGTTTTGTATTAACAAATCCACCATATGGTGGAGATAAGAATTCTAAAACAGAAGCCCAAAACAAAAGAGATAAAGTGAAAGAATATATTAAAAACGAACTTCCTACTATTACAGATGAAGGATTAAGAATTAGAAGACAAAAACAATTGAAGAAAATAGAAGCACAAGAAAAACAAGAAAAAAAGGAACAAGATAAGACAAAAGTTTCTGTTGCTTCCTGTAGTGCTAGAATTCAAAAATTTGCAAAAGATAATAATTTAAAAGGCAATGATAAAGAAAGCTGTTCTCTTATGTTATTAATGGATATTTTAGAAATAGATGGAACAGCAGTCGGCGTTTTGAAAGAAGGAGTATTCTTTAATAAAACATACAAAGATTTAAGAAAATGTTTAGTTGAAAATTTTAATGTTAGAGAAGTTATTAGTGTTCCTCAAGATCAATTTGAAAATACCTCAACTAAAACTTCAATTGTTATATTTGATAATACTGAAAAAAAAACTACTGAGGTAAAATTTAGTAATTTAGAGGTAGAAAGATATCAAGAAGATAAATTTGCCGAAGTATTTGGAGACATTGTTATTATTGAAAATAAAGGTGATATTAAAGGTGTAAATGATGTATTAATTTCACAAGCCACCAGAGAAGAATTATTGAGTAACCCTAAATGTTCTTTGGATGGCAAAGATTATAATAAAAAAGAAATTATTGTTGGTAAAGGGTATGAATTGGTAAAATTAGGTGATATTAGTGAATTAGAAAATGGAAAACAATTAGATAAAAAAAATATTATTAATGGAATATATCCTGTTTATGGTGGAGGATTAAGTCCTGTCGGATTTCATAATAATTTTAATAGAGAAAATGCTACTATAATAGCAGGAACAGGACATTGTGGTTTTGTTCAATTTAATAATAATAAATTTTGGGCATCACAATGTTTTACCGTTAAATCACAAAATGAATTAATAAATAAATATTTATTTGTAATATGTAAATCACTAGAGAATATATTTATGAATAGTTGTAGTGGTTCAGTTCAACAGTTTATTAGAGCATCTCAATTTAAAAATATGTTAATTCCTATTCCAAAATCTCAAGCAAAAATAAAAGAATGGGTAGATAAGATTTCAGCACCATATAATGAAAAAAATGATAAACAAACTCGTATTCAAGAGTTGGAAACTTTTATTCAAGCTAAAATTAGAGACATTGGAGAAAATGAAGAATGTGATGAATTAAAATTTGATGATGTTTTGCAATATGTTAGTAAGAAAAATAAATATCGTGCTACTGATGGAAAAAATGAAGGAAAATATAGATTTTATACATCAAGTCAAGATAAAATATTATATAGAGACGATTATGAATTTGAAAATTACCATATATTAATTGGAAGAGGAGGTGTAGCATCACTACATTTAACATCTCATTTTTCGGTATCGCACGATGATGTATATGTATTAACTACAAAAAAAACAGAATATAATTTAAAATACATATTTAAATATATTAAGTTGAATATACAATTGATTAAAGATAGTTTTAAGGGTTCAACAATTAAACATAGCTCAAAAACAGCATTATCAAAAATTAAAATAAAAATCCCAAAAAATAAACAACTTATTCAAGATTTAGAACCAACCTTTCAACAAATTGAAACATTACAAACAGAAGTTAAAAAAGCAGAAGAATTATATAAAAAATATATCAAAGATTTAAGTGAAGAAGCAATTCCAAATAAATAAATTACATTACAATGATTTTATCTTCTTCTATTCCTATTAAATTTTAATTCACTTGGAATATTAGTAAAATCTTTGTAAAAATGAACTGGTGACATTGGTAAACATAGATATATATGACAATTTCTATTATAATCTTCTAATGAATTTATATTTTTTTCTTTACAAAAATTTATCCACTCTTGTTTAGACTGAATAAATTTTGATGTATCAACTCCCAAAAAATCATACCAATTATTCCATACGCCTTTTGATTTAAAATATTCTTCAGGTAAATCTATAAAATTACAATGAATATTTTTTTTCTGAATATATTCTTCTGGAGATTGAATATTTAAAGTTGAATTAATAGAGCGAACATAATTATATTCATCTTGTTCTTCTGTAAATTTTGAACCTAATGCTTTACTATATCTTAATCTCATCTTAAGTTTATTTAATTCATTGCCATTTTCTTGAAATTTATAATCCTCATAATAACTTCTCATTTCTTCTTTTTTTGTCTTTTCTTTTTTTTCTTTTTTCCCAACTGAAAGAAATATTTTTTGTTCTATGTTTTCATCTACATTTCTCATTTGTGAAACAATATTTCTCACCTTTTCATATGATTTATTTTTAATTTCCCAATCATCAGTATCAATATATGGTATAATAACATATGCTTTTTTATTAGAATTTTCAAAATCTAATCGGTTGGGCCTTAATAAATATTGGACTATTCTAGTTTCGCTCTGCATATTTACAGCAATACATACACCATTTAGTTTGGGTAAATCAAACCCTTCACCGAAAATATATATACAAGAAATAATTCCAAAAGGTGTATTTTTAAATTTATAAACTTCATTATCAAAATTATTATCATCTTTACTATGAAGTGCATTATTATAAATTTGTTCTTTTTGAATTGATAAAACATTTAATGATAAAATTTCATTTATATATTTTTTAGATAGTTCGGCATCTTCTGTTGTATTTGTATATAACAATAAATGTGTTAAATCGTTATACTTTTCAAAAGATTTTAAACACATATAACACGATATGAATATTTCTTTATTAATTATATTTAATCTTAAATTAGTTATAATTTCATCAACTTCGTCTTCTGTATTTTTCAAAACTAAAATATTATAATCTGTTATTTTTTTATTTTCTATTGCCCAATGAACTGATTTAACATCAATATATTTTCCAAAAATAGTTTCATCTTCCATAGAATATATTTCTCTGTTTGTTCGTGTTTCAATAGTTTTCTCTGTTGCGGTCATAAATAATGTTTTTGAAGAAATTATCTTATGGAATAAACGAAATCCTCTATTTTCTGCTCTTTCAATACCAACCAAATGATGTGCTTCGTCTCCTATTTTAAAATCAAATATTATATCTCTATCATTCAATAAATGACAAGAATGATATGTTGTAATTACAAATTTTGGTTGAGAATTAAGATTATTATTAAGAAATTTTATAATTTCAGTTTTGTCTGTAGATGATTTAATACCGTCTGTCTCATCGCCTCCAACAAACAATATGTTGGTTTTATTTGGAAAAATTTTTAAAATTTCATTTTTAATTTGTTTTTGTAAATTATTACTAGGAACACCTATTACAACTGATTTAAATTTTAATAATTTTACAATTAAAATGCATAATAAAGCTTTCCCAAGACCACAAGCCCAAACAATTTTACCAATATTATTGAAGTTATAAAATTCTTCAATTCTTTCTAATACATATTGCTGATGATTGTTAGGTTCAATCACATATGATAATTCATTGACTATATTATTATTAGAAACAATTGAATTTTTTTTACTTCGTTTAATTTTATATGTTTGAATAATATTTTTTACATTTAATTCATTAAATGCTTTTTTAACCTTATCAACATTTGGAATATTTCTAACTCTTTCACATCTATTCATTGAATTTATTTCTTCTTTAGTTAAAATTTTAACTAAAAATTTATAGAGTATATTTATTTTTCTCAAATATGGTTCAATTAAATCAATAATACATCTATCGTAAAATTCAGTTCCGCCACCTTTATAAATATGGAATGATTTAAAGTAATGCTTTAAACATTTATCAATAAATTTCATCTTATCTAATGTTATTTCTATAACACATATATATTCTCCTCTTTCAACTTCACCAGTAATATATGTATTACTTCTATCTTTCGCAAATGTTGCTATTCCCATTTTTATAACATTTTCCATTTTATACCAAGCATTATCTCTAAGATAAATTGTTCCTTTATCTTGGATCATTGTAATAAAGTTATGTAATAATATATTAATGAAAAATTAAATCAATTTTTTATTATATTCAGGAAATAAAATAAAAAACATTTAAGAAAATCGGCGTTTTAAATGTGCAAAGGTGTAATAAGCACTAGTAGTGTAATGGTTATCATACTTGCCTTCCAAGCAAGTGACCCGAGTTCGATTCTCGGCTAGTGCATAATACGTATTATAAAAATATAATACGTATAAAAATTATTTAAAAATTACACATCTTAATATATAATGATCGCAAGTATTTTTTTTGCATTATCATTAAATAATATGTTACCTCCAATTGGTAATAGATATTATACTTCTATTAATATTCCACTAATTGGAACTCAAAATGTTAAGTATGAACGAACTAAAAAATTAATTTCGGAAGTTAGTTTATCAGGTAAAGTAAATAAACTAGGATATATTTATTTTGATAATAAAGACCCATATAAATATACACTTGATAATACATTAGAAAATATATTAAAAAAATATAAATGTACTTTAAGTGAACCTTTATACGACAATATTAATGATGTTAT
>Ga0222715_10000067_pt1 | contig 106126 bp, 120 predicted proteins | sample C33_9DmetaG_FD_165056 | JGI IMG/M metagenome (GOLD analysis project Ga0222715, IMG submission 165056) | Estuarine water microbial communities from San Francisco Bay, California, United States - C33_9D | ecosystem: Environmental > Aquatic > Marine > Unclassified | place: USA: California...
GGGTTGGGGTCAAGGGTCGCTATTCATGGGGGCTTGCGCCTATCGGCGTTTGGGGTTATGGGTGCATGGGGCGAAGGGGCCGATTTCTATAGACCACCACACGCAAGCGCATGGGGGATGGGGCTGGATTCTATAGACCGCCCCCTTGCGCCCCTGTCTATAGACCCGCCCCCGCCCGCAAGGGGTGGGGTTGAGGGCCATAGCACAACGCCGTATAGCGGTCTATAGAACGGGACACTGCGCCCCACCCACCCCATAGCACAGCCCCATAGCACCCCCTTAGAAGGAGCCATAGCAAGGTGCTATCCCATAGCACTTCTTTTAAGAGCGCACAGCGTTCCCAAAAAAAATTACAAAAATGGATTTTTTATACCAAGACCTCCTGTGCGTGCTATGACAGGCCGCTCATTTGAAGAATCCTTTCGGATTTTAAAGAGTCTCGTAAGTGAAATTGCCGACCCTACAATGCGAACAACTGGAAACAAATTAAGAGTCAATCCCAATGCCGCTGAGCAATATCACCGGATGAACCAAGGAAAACGGGACAGGCGAGCAGATGAAATTGCAGAAGAAAACATGACACCCAACATGGTGATTAACGAAAAAATGTCAAGAAGGCTCCAACCCGTACTTGGTTCGCACGAATTGGACTTGTACCAAGATGACCGATACCAAAACAAAAGAGTTCCACCGGAAATACAAATAGGACATATGGTAAGTGATTCACAAAACCTCTTCCATCGCAACCAACTTCATGAAATGCCCGCACCTCTCTCATTTGCTGAAGTACAACAAATGCAAGGTAGTGGACTTCAAGGCCCACTTCCATATGAACAAATACGGCAGTTTCCCAATGAACCCACCAACCCCTTCAAATTGAAATCCAGCCCGTTTGACCTTGCATGGACAATCCTCAAGGGTGATGATGTACTTGAGCCAATCCGCCAACGCCAACGCCTCCGTGAACAAGAACCATTTAACCCATTTACCGTAAGACCACCCTCAACCCCGCCACCAATGCGTGAAGAGCGAAGCCTACCAATGGGAGGTACTGAAGGCATGTCCCGTGGCCCAATGCGTTCTCGCAAGCGAGGTAACCCTGCCAGTTCACCACGATTTATACGACCGGGCTTCCGCTCAACTGAAGCCATGCCTTTGACGGATGAATCAGCCGAATACAGAATGGAATTATGAACGGCCTTTCCAAAAAAAATAAAAAAAATAATTTTCATATACCATTAGTTTCTGTAGCATTTTATGGCTAAGAATTACTGTAACAAATGCGGCAGGGGTTTGGCCGGTACAAAGAAAAGCAACAGATGCACTTTTTGTAAGAGGCACAACCAATAACTTTAATTTCTGCACCGCACTCGCACCTTACATGATGCTGGCCGCACTGTTTATCCTGTCATTCATTGCAGGATTTTTCACAGTGTGGCTGGCTACACCCGACCCAAAAGACACCATAATTTTCATTGATGACGAAGAGGCGTTTCACCGAGCATGTTACAACGGTATGCGGAGGGGAATCCAGTGAATATATCCATCTACGAGGTCGGCCCTCGTGATGGACTACAAGCCCTTAAACAAATTGTGCCAACAGCCACGAAAAAAGAACTCATTGCCAGCCTATACGCCGCAGGCTTGCAATCTATAGAAGAGGTGAGTTTTGCTCACCCTCGCCTCATGCCTCAAATGGCTGATGCTGAAGAAGTGTTTGACAAAGGCAGTGCGCTGGTCATGAACAAGCGTGGCTACGACCGGGCTGTAGCGGCTGGCGTGCAAAAGTTCAACATTGTATTTTCACCGTGCGAGACTTTTAACATGAACAACATGGGCAAAACCCGCAGTGAAATCGTGCTCATGTACAAGACCTTCATGGACAAAGTGCCCAAGAAGAATGTGCGGGTGTACATCAGCATGGCGTTTGGTTCACCCGACAGCGGAACGCCTTCACTTATCACACTTATTTCGTGCATTCGTGATGCAAAGATGTTTGGCGATACCGTGGTTTTTGCTGATACAGTAGGCATTGGTACTGAAAAGGATATAGCAGAATTAGCCGAACTCGCCAAAAATGAAGGGATAAAAGCCGCCTTGCACTTGCACCACAATGGTAGTGAAGAGCGTGCACTACAATTAGTCCGTGCCGCTCTTATGAATGGGATTCGTGAAATTGACTCAAGCATCGGCGGGCTTGGTGGCTGTCCGTTTGCCAAAAACAGCGGAGCGAATCTGTCTACCGAAACATTAGTGTCTCATTTGCACGGTTGGGGTTTTACCACGGGTGTGGACGAAATAGCCCTCAAAGCGGCTTTACAGATTGCTCAGCAAATTAAACTTAAAGAAACTGGCCATGGAAAAGAGGCATGGACGGGCGAAACATGGTTGGACTTAAATCTCCCAAGTGCTTCTCGGCCAGCAATTTGACTACATGCTCCATATCGGGGTGAATGTTTTCAATAAGCGTACCTTCGTTAGTGTCGGTCATTTTGTGCGCTCGGTCAAGAGTGGTAAGGTCATTTCGCAGTGCTTCAGTGATTTGATGTGGCAACTGCAACTCGCCTTTGAGCATACGCCAAGCCAAATCCATCGGGAAACTTTTCTTAAAGTGCCCCCGTTTAAGCAATTGCAAATAAATAGCCTGCAACAATACGCTTAATTTTTTAGGGTCGGTAATGATACTACCTTCAAAGGCAGGCATACCAAAAATAGAAGTAAAATTAGCCGCTATTGCTTTACCTTCTTCAGTATCAAGAAACTTAGTGTGTTCCATTGCATTTACTAAGTTTGAAACTTCATTTTTATGCCTCTTTGCTTCTTCCGCCGCCGCTTTGTTGGCCGCCCTTGTTTCAGCGGCTTTTCTGTTACGCTCATCACGCTCTTCTTGCGCTGTTTGATTGATTCCGTCCTGCACTGCTTTTTGATTCTGCTCATCTTTTTTTGCTGTTGCTTCCAATCGGCGTTTTTCACGCTCTTCACGCTCTTGCTGTAGTTTTTGTTGTGTAAATGCTAACATGTCATCTTTACGATTAAGGTTCCTTTGCATAAACGAATGCGGTAATACAGTGACGGCTCCTTCTTTTTCTTTTCTTTTATTTGCCTCTAAGGTGCTTCTTAACGATGGTTCACTAAATGCATCTTGTAGTACGGGAGTATATTCTTGCAAAGTTTTACTTTGCCAGCCATCCTTTTTTCTTTCAAACAAGTTAGGGACAATAGCACGCACTTTTCTGTTTTCTCTCCAATCGGGTAAATCGCTAAAATTAACAAAAGAGCCAACCGCATTTAACATTTGATGAGCAGGAATGTTGTACATACCGGGAAACTTCTTTTGGTCGCTATGTTCTTGGTCATACATGAAATCAGCAGGATGGCGTGCATCAATCCACCTACCTTGCTCATCCTCGTATTCATTTTTCTCATTGGGCGTTAGTCCTTCCACCATTCCAGCACGGATTTTTCCATGGTGTTGTTCTCCAAAATAATTTTGTCGTTGCATATTTTCAATGGCTTGGTCAATAATGCGTTGGCGTGCTTGTGCGTATTCGGGGGTTTGATATTGAGAAGTAAAGTACATGTCTTTTAACAACCGCCACGACATGTCCATGGCTTCTCCCGTAGCGATTTGTGAGCCAGCCTTGGCTTTCTCGGCCATTTGCATGTTTTGGTCGGCCATGCGTTGTTGAGATTCCCGATTGGCTTGGGCGTAGGCCGCACCAGCATCAGCCGCCGCCTTGCCTCGCTCTTTTATTTTATCAGTGAATGATTGTTGATTGTTAGCCTCGGTGATGTTTTCACCACCAGTAAGAGCATCACCCACCTTACCGCCTGTTTTTGCACCTAAAACGGCACCAGCAATACCACCGAGAACCGTGCCAACACCCGGAACAATACTTCCAAGAGCCGCACCACTGGCCGCACCACTGGCCGCACCACCTACAGTTCCAACAGCCTGTCCAATGTCACCTTTGACAAGGACACGCCTGCTCATGTGCTACGCAGGAAGCGGTATGTCTTTAAATTATTTCACCATGGAAGGAGCATGGCGAGGGTGCTGATAAGCAAAGCAACCCTCGCTGATTTTGGTGTGCCTCGTCAAGAAGTAGCCGTGCGTCAACCCATGCCCTCGGCTGAGGAAATGGAGCGCATAGTTCGTGAAAGTGATATTGCTCTAACACCAAAAGAGTTTGCTACAAAAGTGCCGCTTATTGAGCGAAACACAGAAGGTTTTGATGAGCGTTTTGGAGATACAGCCAAAAGATTTGACGAACAAATGGGACTGGAAGGTGCTGTAGCGCAAGGACTTATTGCAAGAGAACATCCTCAAGTTGCAGATTTAGACCCAAGACTTACACCCTTTCTTCGTGATTACTACAGCCGTCAATCCACTTTGCCCGAACACTTTTGGAATTACCACACTGAAGGGCCATATTATGATGAAGAAGGAAACATTTTACCCGGCCAAGTACCTCCTGTTGATGCTGTAAAACTAATGAGTGAAAGTGACATACGCTATTTAGGTGGAAGAGAAGGTGTTGGGTTAAAACCCGTACCGTTTAGTCAATCTAATCGTAATTGGGAAATGAATGAAATACCATTAAAATATCGTGTGCCTGTAGAAAATGCTGGATTTGTAGGAGGTCTTACAGAACAAGACATTCTTAGAAATCAAGCCGGTAATGTATCGGGTAAGTTGCCAAAAGGGGTTGTTGGTATTCGGGGTTTTGGCCGTCCACAAGATAAGGCTTTTGCTCGTAGTGTTGGCAGAGAAGGTAGAGAAGCAATATATACTGCACCTATACCACCCGAAAGACTTGTAGGTGTTATGCCAAGAACACGCATGACAGAAAATGAATTAAAAGGGGGTGAACTAAGGCATTTATACGCTCCCGAAAAACCATTTGAACAAAAATTACATGAACTTGTTTCGGATGGTATAATCTCACCTATCAATGCTATGTATGCTATGATAACCCATAGAGCACAACAAAAACACTCACCCGAACATTTATTTGAAAATCCAAACCCGTTATTGGAACTTTACCCATCACCTTCCTCGTTAATAGATACCGATGCTGGCGAAGAAAAAATGCAAAAAGTGGGAGGATGGAGAACACCTTTTGCTACACCAAGTAAAACAGCACGGAGACAAGTTGAAAGCAATTTTAGTGATGCTTTACCACTTGCATGGCAACAAGGCGTTTTTGGTCTTGAAAATCCATTACTTACAGAAGCCGAAAAAGAAGCGTACTTAAAAGACATTGAAAATATGAGATACATGGATGATGACACAACTCCAATAAGAGACATTGACCCTAAAAAATTGAGAAGTCTTTATCCAAAACAAGCAGGGGTGAGGTTCGGATGAAGCCCGTGCAAGTCAAAAAGGCGTATTTGCCCACCATTGATGAGGCACGGGGTGTTTCGCTTGACGACATCCAAGCCTTGCGGTGGATTCCGGGTAAATATCGCTCTTCGTTTAGCCAAGCAACCCCGTTTAGAACTCCGGGTAATATCAGATGGGAAAAGGATAAAGAAGAGGATTTGGGAGAAGCCTATCGGCCAATACCGGGTTTTAGAGAAGGCACAAACTTTCAAGGTTATTTTCTAAATCCTGCCACCGCTTACGGTGCTTTGCAAGGGGATGTGGGATGGAATACCCTTGCAAATAGGGCAGTAAACCCAATTCTTCTTGGAATAACGGACACTCCTCATTTTTGGCGTACACCAAAACAAGGAGCATCAATGCAAGGTTATGCTGGTGAGGGTTATCGTTATGGAACGCTACCAAAAGCAAGTTTCGTTGAGATACCGCACGAAACTTCTCCTATTGATATGCAACGAGCCATGATGGATTTTCAACGAAATCGTGCGTTACAAGGAATGAGTTCGGATGAGGCTTGGGACACAATGGCTGAGAAAAACCCCGATGAGTATGATGTGGCGGGTTTGTTTCCGAGAAAAATTACTGAAAACATATGGGGGCAACCAGCACAAATGGCTGGCAACCCTGTCGTTGATTTTAATTGGGAAAGATACAAAGTCGCCAGCGAACCAATGGACATCGCCTTCCAACTGCTCAAACAAAGCCTTGAACTGCAACCACCAATGACTCAAGGTGTTGAAGAAGAGCAATCAGTTGAAGAAGAAATGCCTATGCAGGAAGTTTCAATGGGTGATTACGAAACCCCCTGTGAATGTGCTGAACGAATACGAACCCATGTAACTTCCATAATCCGAGAAGGACTTGAAAGGCTAAAGAGTAATCCACAAGACATATATCGCAGTGGTTGGGAAGTTTGGGAAGTTCCCTCTTTAATAGAAAGTAATGAAAGCAACTTAGCAGAATTAGAACAGATGAGTTGTGAAGAAATCCTACAATGGGCCGAAGGTCACTCAGTATATTCCAAAATGTGTAATAGTGGTGGGATAAGCGAAGCCGACCAAATGAAATATGCAGGTGAACCAATGGACATCGCTATGCGGTTGCTCAAAGAAGACCCGCTTCATCTTCAATCAAGCAATACTCTCGCTCGTCGTGCAAGAGAAGAATTAGAAACTGATAAGATGGGTGAAAACAGTCCGGCTTATCAAGAAATGATGGAGCGAATGATGGAAATGTACGAACCACAAGACAATACCATTCCTCTTGAAGACAACCTTGACCAATATGCACAAGAAACAGGTAAAAATCCGTGGCGTATGTTATCCGGTCGTGAAATGCCAAATAAACACGGCGGTACAGCAAAAGTACATCTTGACCCACTAACTCCAATTCATCCTCAACAATTTTATGATTGGCAAGCAAAGAACGCCAGCGAACCCATGGAAATCGCCTTGCAACTGCTCAAAGAGGATATTGATTATGAGGAAGATGATTACATTTATCCCCATGAGCAAATATGGAATGATGAAGCAGATGAACAACTAATTGATACCACCAACTCTTTGTGGGACTATGTTAAAAACATGAGTAATGATGATAAAATAGAATGGCTAAGGCTTCAAGGTAACCCTTTCATGCAAAGAGGTATGCAACGAATGAATGGTGATTTTCCGAAACTTAGTCAGCAAGATATTGACGATTCAATTTGGGAGATGATGTTTGACGCTTGGCAAGACTCACAAATGGAAATGCCCGACGGAATTGATTTTGATTTAGGTGGTAATCGTAAAATTGAACAGACTCGTGACCCAACAAGGGCATACGCAGTACACCCCAAGTATTGGAAAAAATTAGCCAGCGAACCAATGGACATCGCCTTCCAACTGCTCAAAGAGCGTGTAAGTCCCGAAGCCAAGCGGCACAAGTTGGAGTACGACAAGAAGTACGAGTCCACGCCGGAGCGGGTGAAGTACCGGGAGGAGTTGAACCGTGAACGCCGTCGCCGTGGTATCTACGGTAGCCACGACCATAAGGACATCAGCCACACCGAGGGCGGCAAATTGACCCTTGAAGGCGAGCATGAAAACAGGGCACGGCACTTCAAAGACAAGGGAACTCTTCGGGATTTGAACAAAGCACAACAAACTTTACCTTCATACGACAAATCTCAAGTTGAAAGTTTGGTTAAACCCGACCAATCCACCATGTATATTTCATCAAGACCGGGAAGAGAAAAAGTCACGGCAGAAGAGCAAAGTGAAAAACATGATGCGTTGTTAGCGGCTATAGCGGAATTAAACAAAAACAAACAAATGAACATCATGACGGGTACTGGTGAAGGTGAATGGGGTAAGGAACATTCAATTGCTATTCAAAATTATCCGCCCGAAATGAAAGAAAAATTGTACGCTTTAGCGAGACAATTTGGACAGGATGCAGTGGCCGAATCAAATGCAAGGGAAAAAGGAATGCGTTTTGTGAATCCAGCAACTCGTGAAGATACCTTTTCTTTTGGAGGTCGTGAAATACAAGAAGAACCTCGTTACAGCACCAATTTCCCGACAGGACAAAAAATTACTTTTACTGAGTAAGCACTCACTTACCTCACTTTACTCAAACTTCACCTCACCTAAAATGAGGTAACCGAAATAGTCACTTTATTCAGTACCCTTACTCTCAATATAATAGTAGTATAGGGATAGTGAATAAATGAAGTAAACTGGGGGGTCAAAAATAGTGAGTGAAGTTTTGAGGTAAGTGAGGAAAGCGAAACGCTTATATTGACCACTCATGTGACCATGGTTGAGGACAATGCAACAAGGTAGCAACACTTCCGACGCTGAAATCCGACTTATGGGCCTAATTCTTGCTCAATCCGCACTTGTGGGTTTGGCAATTGGCCTGTTTGACGCTGATATGTGGTTGAACACAAATGACCCAACGGTGAATGGCTTTACTTACGCCATGGCCGCATTTTTCGTGCAAGGCATCGCCTATTATTTCTTCAAAATGTTCTTTGAACAAAACATGCAAGAAAAAGTGCGGATTCAAAACATGGAGCGAGAACGACAAGGGCGTTATCGTACTATGCAATATCAATTTGATAATCGCCGCTCGGAAATGGAACTTCGTATGCAAGAAGCCCAGTTGGAGGCTGAATTGCGTTGGATGGAAGCCAACCCCGGTAAAATGCCGCCATCGTGGGGCGTACCGGGTGGTTCTCCTTCGTTAATTGAACAGCAAGAAAACAAACTAATTTCCAATCCACCAAAGCATTCGGCTGAAATCAAAGCACCAGTCAATCTTGGTATCAAGGAAGAAGAAACTCCTTTGAAAAAGGACGGCACTCCCGACAAGCGATACAACAAGAATGACTGAGTGGTGATGGTTTGGGTCGCATTTTCAAAACGCCTACGGATGATTCTACCGAGGCTACGCTTCGTGCGATGCATACCCAAAATACGCTTGACAACTATTATGAAAAAGGTGTAGGATGGCTACGAACCATTCTTTTTGTCGGTATGGCAATACTCATTACCAGTTATTGGGAACTACACACAGGTGAATCAGCGTGGGAAAACACAGTAGAATGGGCGTGGGGCAAAGCACAAGACTTCGCAGACTGGCTTTGGGGGCTTGTAAATGGTTGAACCAGCAGGCACGGCGGTTGTCGGTGCGATGGTGTGGGGCAAAGCCATCTTTAATGCGTGGAGGCCACGCAAGGTCGGTATTTACGGAGCGGGATTGACGGGTAAAACCACACTTGACCGTTACATGACCACACCGGGCGAAATGGAAGAAATACCCGAAGAGGACAGAACAACACATTTCAAAATACTTGGACGGCACATGCTTCCTAATCCAACACGAAAGCGTGTATCTTGGAAAGGAGAAAAGCGTGTTGTCTTTTCTGCTGATGTTGGTGGACAAGAGCGGTTTTGGAATCTGTGGATAGATGATATGGTGGCTCGTCAAGTAGAATGTGTAGTGTACATGTTTGATGACCGGGCTATCAAAGGGGGTGATGAAGCCCTGCAACAAATTGCTGGCTTCAAATATCTCGTTGATGCTATAACAAACAGACATTATCGTTATCGTAATTTCAAAAGCCGATGGAAGGGCAAAAGATACGCTCCTAAACTCGTCATGCTGGTTGCCAATAAAGCCGACCGATTCTTTGATGAAACGGCGGTGATGCTTTGGCAACAAGACCGTATCGGTGAACACAAAATCTTTGATGCATTCCGTGATGACCTTATTCGCTTGCAAAAAGCAGGTGTGCCTACTCGTCGCTCGTTTATGGCGACAAGAATTGGGTGGAATGTGGACGCAACCATGGTAAATCTTTTAACATCGTAGGTGGAGAAAATGACAAAAACAACAATAGCATCAGTAGGACAAACCAGTAACAGTGTACGCACCGTTATTCCAATGTGGATTGCTGAACTTATGGGACTTGAAAAAGGTGCAAAAATTAAATGGAAATTGATTCGCACAGAAGAAGGCTACGCCGCACAATTTATAGGTGATAAACAATGATGAACTTTACACGACCTCAACAACGACTTAGCGATGCAAATAATGCTCACTTGTATGCTTTAGCACAACAAGGCAATGCAGGACTTTCTCATGCCGCTCTTATGGAACAGGCTACTGCTCAACAACGGATGCAAGCCATGGCTGGTGAAAACAATTTGCAAGTTCCAAAAGTGAACTTTTACCCATCACGCCATCCCGACCCACACAAGGCTCGGCGTAAAGACATTAAACAAGCATATTCGTTGTTGATGCCTTCTAAGCGTAATATATTCAATCCAATGCGTACATTTTTTGGTCGCAAATACCGCTATGACAAACAAACCAATGTGTGTGTTGTGGACGGTTGTGATTGCGCCGTTTTAATTCAATACGACAACTTGTACGCTAAGATTTGTGATGAAGATACTGGGCGCAGTCTATGGGAAATGTATTGGCAGAACCCAGTAACAGGTGAGGCTGAAGCATTTATCGCAAAAGACAAAGTAACCAATGGGCGTAAAATGCGTGGCACCTATTGTCCCGAACACCTTCATCTCTACCATTTGCTGTGCAAGTGGGAAGCAGAAGAGGACAAAGTGCGTGAAAATAACCCACGCCGCCTTCGTGACCATGTAAAGCGTGGTGTAAGTGTGGTTACCGTTCCTGTAGCCTCCATTACGAAGAAAGACCCAACACCACCCATGCTTGAGAAATACGAGCCTTTCTTTGACCAGTTGATGCAAGATTCAAAGAAAACAAAAGGCATCAACATCATTCACTACCAAAACCCTGTAAGTAAACAAAATGATGTTACCATGGTAGTGTTTGACTTGCGTATTTTTGAGCATGAATTGCTCATGATGAATCAACCAACGCAGGCTTTCCAAAACATGATGAGTAATCAAAACGCTCTTGAACAAGAAACGCTTGGATTGGGTGAGTGACATGTTGGGACTTGGCGGAAACAATAACCAAATGCCGATGAATAACGGTGCCCTTAACTTGGGCGTATCGGGTAATCAACAACCGTGGCCTGCACAGCAAAATCCATTCGGTCAAGCCGCCGCTAACCCATTTGTGCAAGGTATGACGGGGGGAGCATCTGCTCAATGGGCACAACAACCTGTTGCACCACCAAGTGAAATTGAATTGCAAATTATGTTGCTTCGTGGGATTGTACCTGTGGACAGGTTCATTGCCAGCCAACAAATGGCTACACTGATTCAAATGTTAAACAATCTTGTTAGTTTTAGCGTTCTTGAAGTTATGAAAAACGCAGTGTTCATTGAAGATGGGGATGGTAACCTCAAAATGGACATTACCAAGTTGCCTCAGCATCTCCAAACCATGAGTGCTGAAAACATCAAGGCTGAGTTTAATGCCCTGCAAAGCGGGGCACAGCAAAACATCACGCTTGCTGAGCAAGGACAATCACAAATAGCCGCATATTCGCAACAGAATATGATGAGCGGTGCGCTTTCAGCGGCATTGGCTGATGAAGGTATGATGGAAAAAATGGGTAGCGGTGTTGGAAGTGTTGCTCGTGGACTTATGGGGTTGAGATGATGGATAAAAATACAATGATTGGACAATCGTTTGCCGCTACTTCACTGAATGTGCTTAATCCTCATCGCAGTGTCATTGTGGACATGATAATGGTACAAATCCTTTCTTCCATTATCACACTTACTTTACTCCTTCTTTTCAAAGGCAATGAAATTGGTTCAACCAACGCTTCATATCTATTGGTAGGATTATTCGGCTCACTCGTCTTTTTGACCGCTGTTTATTCCCGCATCACCAATTGACGGCCATTTTCCAATCGGGCATTCCGATGAAAGAAGTGCCACTTTAGTTTTGATGAAACAACCGCATTGTGTACATCGTGGTTGGTCACCTCCAAACGGGCAACTGTAACAGATTCGGGTACGCTCTTCACGAAGAATCAGTGGTGCTTCTCGCCCCAACGCAATATCTTTCATAGCATTGGTAAGACTCCGAATTGTTTCGTAGTTTAATGGCACTTTTGCTATCCTTGGCCTTCTTCCCATATTGTTGTTTCATTCGGAATCGTTTTTAACTCCTGCTCTTTAACACCGACATGGCGGGGGAGCGGGTAGTCAAGCGTTCTTGCGCTTTTTGTATTTCCGAAGAGCGGGCTTCGCTTGAAGAGCAAATGCTTCAAGGGTATATTTCGGCTCGCCAGTTGGACAAAGACATGGGGTGGCGAAGTAACACCGCAGACCGTCATTACCGTAATCACATGGGGGATTATCACATGGCCGCAAACACCGATTGTGCTCTTTGTGTAACTCCTATGCGAAGCGATTACGAGCGTGCGTACTTTGAAGATGGAAGTGTAAGTGAACATATTGCTCAAGAGATGGGTATTTCCGAGGACAATGTGTACCACCACATGCGACACCACTTTCAGCCCCTCGTGCAAAAGTCTGCCGCTATTGAAGTTGCACTTACGGCTGGTAGTGAAATCGCTCTTCTTCGCTCAAACGCTGAGAAATTAAATCACAAACTTAGTGAGTTGTTGGACGAAGGCACAGTTCATGAAGATGGATTCGTGCGGGATGCGGTGGCTTTGCATAAAGAAGTGCGTGAAACTGTCAAAGACCTTTTGCGCTTCCAAGACCAATGGGGTGCTAAGAGTGACGGCCAACAAGTCAATCAAACATTCAACATTTTGCAAGTAGAGTTGGGCAAAGAAAGCCCCGACACATGGATGCGAATTAAGCGGCAATTGCAAGAAAACATGGGGGTTGAATAATGCCAATGATGGGTCGTGGCTCCGATACTCGCATGTACTCGCCTCGTAGCGAGTCGGACAAAATGTACTCCTCGGCTAACGAGGACGAGGACAAGTACAGCCCTGCCGACCCGGAGTACAATGAGCAAAAGCGTGAAGAAAAGAAACGCATGGCTGAGGAGAAAAAAGCCAAGCGTGCAAAAGTCAAGCACATCAAAATCCGTGCCACACAAGGATTAAGCGGAGAAGAGTCTCCATCTCCGCTGGATGACGGTAACAAGCGTGATGATGAGCGTGAAATTGGTTTGGCTGGTGGCCCTGCTGGAAGTCGTGGTACACTTCTTGACCTCGCTACTGGGGCAAAAAGCGGAACAGGCTCAGCCATGAGTCCCGGCCTCCCAATTGCCATGAGCGAGCCGATGGAAGATGCTTGGAGTACATTGTTGAAAGAAGATGAAGAGCCACATTCATTTAATTTAAACGAAGTGTTCAAAACTCCTAATCACGAGTGGTACGACCAAATTATGGGTATGGAAACTCCAATGGTGCAGAACTTGGTCAATAGCGGAATAATGAATGCAATGGGCTATAAAAACCACCTCTATGGAGATGCAGAAACAATAAGTGGTATGCACGAAGATGAACTTGACCCACAGGATTCAATGGACATGATAATGGAACATCGCAATTCTTTGTTGGTTTTGGATGCAATAATGCGAGGTAAAGAGCATACTATACCACAGCAATTCCGTGATTATCACAAAAATGCGGATATGACAAGGATGCTCAGTGGTATGCCACCACATGCACAAATAGCCGCAAACTTAGCAGGTTTGTACACCAATTTGAATTATCTCGGACAACTCATTGGCCCTCAAATGGGCGAACCCGATGATGATTTTAGGACAAAGAATGCCAGCGAGCCGATGGAGGATGCTTGGAGTTCGTTGCTCAAGCAAGACGACCATGTACACGATGTTGGTGATGGTTCGGATAAAGACGCTCAACGGTATTTTGACGAAGAAGTAAAACCCGTGGTCATGAATCCCGACACTCCAAGACCATACGCAATGTTGGATAACGGTGTATTGGAATCAAAAATAGAAAGAATGATAATGAGACTTGAACCAATGGACGAAGAAATACTCAATGAGTACAATTACCGAATGGTTGAAAATGACCTTGATGCACAAGGTAGCCCTGTAACTGATGCGGGATATGACCGTACTTTCCAAGATGTTTTTAGAAGTGAGCCGATGGAGGATGCTTGGAGTTCGTTGCTCAAGCGTGAAACTGAACGCACTATTGCAGGGCGACGGCGGCGTGAGGCTCGTCAAGAGTTTCGCCCATCTACGGGTCAATTCAAAACGCCACCGGGCGGTATGAGCGGTGGGGCTGGTGCGACGATGCGCCGCTTCAAAGCGCAAATGCGTGGTATCAAAAGCGGCAAAAAGACGGGACTGATGAAACCACATTTGGCTGTGGAAATGAGTCACCGTGGTATTCAAACTAAACAACCGCTGTCTAAAGACCCGCAAAAGTACACGCAGTACAAAGGCCAATCCGAGGCTCGTAAAATCATGGGTGGTGTACGCACTCCGTTTTCACCGCACGCACGATACGGTGCCCGCTCCAACTACGCTGGCCCAACGGGTGCTGGCCGTATTGGAGGATTGATGCCCGGACAGCGTGGACAAATGAGCCAACCTTCATTGCGTCCTATGCGTGTACGCCAACCTCGTATGCCAAGTATGCGCCCTCCTATGCCTCCTACACCACCTATGATGCCGCCGATGCAATCCAGTGTACCCAGTGTACCCAGTATGCCCGCTCCTCCATCCAGCATTATGATGAGTGAAGAGCGATACCAAAGCGAATTGTTGAAGGCTCGCAACACGCTTCATCGTATTGAATTGCTTAACCTTATGCGACGGTTAATTCAAGCCAAAGAGCGTGAGGCTAAACTGAAGAAGTCCGAAGGTATCAAGCCCAACAGCGGCCATTTGCCACCCCACCCTGCTGGTGTTGAGCCAAGCGATGATGATGACCCCGATGGGCCAACCGAGAACCTTGAGACAGATGCCAAAACTTTTGGGCTTGACCCAGTGGGTATCATCAACAGCCGAAGGGGGCATATGTGATGTTGATTCGTGTGGGTCACCCTCTCATCAAGGCGTGGAGTCTTGTGGGGCACGGGCCAGCAGGCCCGCAGATTTTCCGCAACCCCCCACCGCAGGCCTTCCGCCCCGAAAATGAAGATGACCTCCCTGCTTTTGCTCATGATGGTGTGGGAAATGTTTTGCCCGGTCAATGGAGTATTGGAGAACACGGTCAAAAAGTGTATCAAACCGACCATGGTGATTTTCACCACGGCATTGATGCAGTGGTAAAGCATCTTGGTGATTTTTTGCGAGCAAGAGGCTTAAACTACGACCCTGTGGAAATTGTAAACCACGCCATCAACGAGTTTAACGATACGCACACCAACGCTGACCAGCATGAGTTGGCTAATTTCCATTCCCCCGAATGGCGCAAGATTCGTGGTAATGCTCTTGCCCCCGGTGATGCTACACGAGACATAACCACTCGCCCTGCCCGCACACAAGGTGGAACAAAAATTACCATGCTTACCAACAAAAATCACGAGCAAACGCCCGTTGGTCGTTTTCTTGAATCGTATTACATTCCATTCAACAAACAATTGATGCACACTTTAGAAGATATTGGCATTCCTCAAGCCGAAATCAAGCAAGCACTTCCTTTCACCAAATACCCGTACTTGTATGCCCACTTGTCGGCTCCACAGGGCTATTTACGCTCGTATGCCAAACAACACGGGTCGGAAATTGACGAGGCAATGATGGGTAACGCTCCCGAAGGATATTTTGGAGACACCGAGGCTGTACGCACTTGGGAGGTCTTGCACCACCTTCCCGACGCTTTCTTTTATCCCAATGTCAAAGAAAACATGCAAAAGAAGGGTAAGCAACCCACGGGATTGTACCAAGCCGCTCATTCCATGATTGACAAAGCCTTGCAACAGGGGATTGAACATATTCCCAATGTCAATGTCACCATCAATACCGGAACGCTTGGTAGCCCGCAGATGATTAACCGACCACTTCACGAGATTCTTCAAACACCCGATTTGCGAGAGGCTTTGGTCAAAGATATGGCGAATGTGCCTGCTATGATGTTCCTGTTTGGTCGCAGTGGACAAGGTGACTTCAAGCGACTGTATGACCATATGATGGAAAAATACGGTGCAACTGAAGATATGCTTTCAGCGAGTGAGCAAGCCAAGTATCTTTCTGCTGGTGAAAAAGGTGGCAAGGGTATGCACGAATCGGCTAAACGCATGTTTGCTCTTGCCCGTGCATCGGGTGAAGGTAGTGAAGAAGGGCGTAGCCGATTTGGTGAGCATCCCATTTCAGCCGATGAGTTGCAAGCCATGGGGGTGTACCACAGTGACAACCTCATGAATCAAGTTGACCGTTTTCGCACTGTTCTTGAGGCACTGGCCGACCATCAAGCCAGTGCACAAGGTCACAAAGTTAAGCGAGGTATTGGTGACATTCCTACCACCGCTCGCCCTGCCATGAGCATTGGTGGTTATCCACAAATGAATGCTGAAACAGGTGAATACTCCATGTCACCTCTTGACCCCCACATGGATGCGTATATTCACGACATCCATGACTTTGCACCAACACAGGGCTTTGACCCTACCCTTACACAGTCGCCCGGACAGCAGGTTCTTTCTTCACCTGTTCCACCCGTACCATCTCCTGCGGGTTCTCTTCCGGCTACACCTTCGGCTCCTGTCCGGGCGGCACCTTCTTCTTTCCCACACACCCCACGGCAACAGTTCCAACAGTTGCGACCGCAAATTGGGCAACTTGACCCCATGCAGTTCCGTCAACTGCTTGAACAATCGGGCCGTCGCAGACCCATGCCGATGAGCGATGCACCGCTTTCTCCCATGGAAGCGGCGGCACAGCGACTCATGGCTGACCCACAACAATCTCTTCTCAGCGAGTATTACAAGTCCATGGACAAAGCCATGGATGATGTCATGCAAATTATAAAAGGTGGACGACGATGAGCAAGAAAGTATTGATTCGCAAGCAAGCCGGTGGCGGCGGCATCATGTACACTCGTGAGGTAGGCGGGCGAGGTCAAGGTGGCTTCATGCAAGACTTGGCCGCTCTTCGTGGCGGAGCAATGGGTCTTAATTCACAAGGTGGGCAATCGTTTATTCCCGGCGCACAACTTCCCGGTGCCGCACCTACAAGAATGCAAAGATTGGGTGCAGGTGCAAACCTCGCAGGTCGTGGACTCGCCGCCGCTTTGACGGGTCTTCAAACAGCATACGGCCTACAAGGAGGCAATGTTGGTGCGCTTGGAAACATAGCAGATACTTATGCACAGCAGGCGCAAGGTTTGACTCGCAACAACACAACGGAAGCGCAACAAACTCAAAATGAGGCTACGAGGCAATTCAACGAAAGGGCGCAACAAGACCTGCAAGCACAAGTTCAAGCAAGCGCAAACCAAGAAATGCGACGGCAACAAAGAGCAGGTGAAGCACAATCGGTGCCTTTACCTACTGCTACATCAGCACCAGCGGCACCATTACCACCACCAGCGGGCTTACCAGCACCTCCTAATCCTGCCGCCGTAGATGTACCACTACCGGGTGTGACACCAGCACCAGCACAAGCGGCACCAGCACAGCCGGGTGCGCTTCCTCCCGGCTTGACTCAAGCAACAGCACAAACAAGTGTCCCGATGCAACCACCTGCTCCTGCTCCTGCTCCTGCTCCTGCTCCTGCTCCTGCTCCTGCTCCTGCTCCTGCTCCTGCTCCTGCTCCTGCTCCTGCTCCTGCTCCTGCTCCTGCCGCACCTGCTCCTGCTTCTGACCCCGGAGTTGACCATCAAAACTTGACAATTGACGGTATTCGTTTTGGCTCACAAAGTGCGTTTGATATGGCTCTTCAAAGGAGAATGAATCGCTCTTTCGCTACATATGTGCTTAACGAGTTTGGCGACATGCTTCATAAGGCTGACCCACATGTGGCTGGTCTGCTTACCTTCCGAGTGTACATGGACAAAGTGATGAAGGGGTGATACCGTGAGCGACATGGAGGAGTTTATTCACGACATGGACAGGAAGATGTCTGCAAAGTCGTTTGAATACTTCTTCAAGGAAATCTTGGGCTTTGACTACTCCAACCACCACAGGTCGTGGGATGAAGGATTGGCAAACAACCGCTATTACTGCGTGAAAGCAAGTCGTGACCATGGCAAGTCTGTGTTCTTCATGTCTTACGCTTTGTGGATTGCGGCTTTCCAGCCGGGAAAGCACATCATGATTTTCTCGCACTCGTTGGAACAGACGCTTGAACACATGCGTTTTATTCGTCAAAACATTGAGAGCACGCCTTCCATTCGCTACCTCATTCCCGAAGGCCGACCTTGGCGAAAGACCTACTTTGAGTTCAGCAACGGTAGCCGTATCATGGCTAAGTCGGTGGGTGGTGGTACTCGTGGTTTCCACCCGAATGTTGTGTTGTGTGACGACATTCTGTGGGGTACAACGGGTACTGAACTTCAGCGTGCCGCAGACTGGTTTTACGGTGTCCTGCTTCCTGTTCTTCACCATTCGGGTCGTCTTATGATGGTGGGTACGCCGTTTTCGTACAACGACTTGTATTCGCAGTTGGAGCAGACCGAGACATTCCAAGTGGAGACATACCCCGCCATCAACAAAGAAGGTGAAGCCCTGTGGCCGGAGCGATGGGATATAGAATCGCTTGACCAACGGAGACTTACCATGCCTGCTATCCAATTTTCCCGTGAATATCTATGCGAGCCTATTCACGATGTTGCCAGTATGTTTCCTCACAACATTTTAGAAAAAGCCCGCAACACTGACCTTGTGTTGATTGATAAGGCTGAAATGGAGTATGATGAAGAAGGTGAAGTAATAGGAGTGTTTGGCCAGCATTTTATTGGGTGGGACACCGCTATTGCATCGGACAAGAACGCTGACTTTACCGCTATGACGGTTATGCGTATGCTACCGAATGAGGATGTCAAGCAAGTTGTTGGTATTGTACACGAGCGTGGTATGTCGGGGCTGGCACAGAAAAATCAAATCATGATGCTCAATAACCGTTTTCAGCCCGAACTTATTGAATTAGAAGGCAACAACTTCCAGCGAATGTTTGAGGCTGAATTGATTGAAATGCGCCAAGACATTCCAATCAAGACTTTTATGACAACACGCACACGCAAGGAAAGCCTGTTCATGTCTCTCTTGATGGCCTTTGAGCAGGGCCGCATCCAAACTCCATACGGCGATAAGCGAAGCCGTGAGTTTACTCACAAATTAGAGACTGAACTCAACCGCTTTGGTATGCAAAAGAACGGTCGCTTGGAAAGCGTGGGTACGCACGACGACTTAGCCATGTCACTTGCACTGGCTAATTGGGCCACTAAGGAGTTCAAAGGTGCTGTAGTTCTGCTTGACGATTTACTACCCGGTTTTGATGAGTGGCTTCGTGACAAACCTCATCGCAATGATAATCCTGCTGATGGGTGGATGATTCCGTGATATTTCCGTTTAATGACTGGGGGTTTTGAATGAACGGTTGCGAATGTGGTCACTGTGTTGGAATGGGCATCGCTTGGGATGCCCTCCAAAAGAAACTGTGTCCCGAAGGTAAAGCCGCCGCTAAACGGAAGTTCAAGGTGTACCCGTCTGCATACGCCAACGGTTGGGCTGTTCAATACTGTAAGGGTAAGTTTAGGGGGAAAAAGAAATGAAACCCTTTGATACTGCATGGCAGATTTTGAAATCTGCTCTTCAGTACAGAGAAAATCCGTTTTATCCAGTTTATGGAGAAAGATGTCCAAAATGCGGTGGGCCGTTGTATTATCAAAAAGGTAGTGAAACAAAAGTTTGTGGTAACTTTGAATGTGGAAATGTAGTATATCCACAAGCACCACAAGAACCAGTTAATCCTTTTGCGGCGGTGAAAACATGATGGACTTTGATTATGTCATGGCTTTTCTCAAAGCAAAGCGTGATGCTCCTAACTACCGTGAGGCTACGGACAAGGAGATGAAGGCAAAGAAAAACTGTGGTACATGCAAAGCGTGGGACACAAAAACTGGTTACTGCAAGTGGTATGATTTCACCTGTAAGGCAGACCACATTTGCGATGCGTGGGTGAGGAAAGAATGAGCGACCGTTGCACCTGCCACGATGTTCTTATTGTGAAGAACTTGAACCGATGGTTCAAGGAAAAGTGGGTGGATGTGTCCCGCAAGGACAAGGACGGCAAGCACCCGCCTTGCGGTCGCTCTAAAGCCAACACTTCCAGCAAGGGTTACCCTAAGTGTCGCCCCAGTGTCAAAGTAAACGAAAAGACTCCAAAGACCAGCGGTTCTATGAGCGAGGGTCAAAAGCGTGCGGCCACGAAACGCAAGCGAGCCAAGAAGCAAGGCGTGGGTGGCAAACCAACGGTGGTGAAAGCAATGAAAGACGAAAAAGAAATGAAAGGCAAAAAAGGTATGGTGATGGTGATTGCGGTCACGGCCAAACCAAAGAAAGTCGGTGTTAAAGGCAAAAAGGATTAAATGAGTGGTCAATCCAGTGGTCATTATGTGGGGGAGTCTGTTTATCGGTGACGAGTACGATGTGCCGTTGCAGGTTGCAGACGACTTTTCCCACGATGTATTGAAAAGTTTGGCTCAACATCCCTATTTTCAACCTAACCAAGTGCCACTTGTTTTTGTTAAAAACGATTCATCAGTAAAAGACAATATATCATCATTTTCAGTAAATGGTGATGGATGGTTTGAAACCAAATACGGTACTGATGCTAACACTATTATTCGTATGTGTCGCAAAATGCGCCGACATGACAAAGCGTTTCGGGAAGAGTATGACGGTATCATCAAAGACATACGCCGTGTAAAAGCCATGGAAATTGATTTGACAATCAAATCTCTTACATGGGCAAACGGTATGGAAGATGTTATACGCAACATTGGTCTTGATGACCGCTCTCTCAAAGCATTGCGTAAGTTTGGTGAATCAAGAAGTACCAGTTTGCAAAAAGCCTGCCAACAATACCTTAAGGCAATTACTGTATTGCAACACCTTAACGACAAGTTAGATTGGGACACTATAGACCAACAAAATTGGGTTGATGCTAACGAAATGAAAAAGGATGCTCAAACAATGTGGAAAAATACCTTACATCAAATTGATAATTTGAAAAAAACGGACATAGCCGCACTTGAATATGCATCAAAATTACTTGAAGTAGAAGGTGCTTTAGGAAGTCAAGAAATTGTGCGTAGGGGTTATAATATCCTTAACAAATCTATGACGGCTGGAAAAATGAGTTCACTTCTCAAAATGTATGGTGAAGAAGTAGATGTGTACAAAGGAAGTGAACGGCACACATATGTGAAAAAGGGTACAAACGGTTTCATTGTTAAGGATATTTGGGCATACACGGCTGGTTTTGTTGATGCTGATGGAAGCATTTTCATTTCCGAGCGTGGTGACCCTCGTGTAACCATTGTAGCCAGCGGTGAAAATGGGAAAATACATTGCGAGGAATTGCAAAAAATGATTGGATGTGGGCGTTTAGTCTCCGACCAAAAGTTGGCCAAAAACACCATCAAACCTGTTCATCGGCTTATTTTTTCTTCAAAGGACGACATTCGTGATATTCTCAAAGGAGTGCTTCCACATCTTAAACTTAAATCGTTGCAGGCAAAGGCTGTTTTGAATTACATTGAGGAAAAAGATTCTATGCGAAAAACAGAATTGTACCAATTGGTAACATACAACAATTGGAAAGAGCATAAAAACAAAGCCGCTTCTCTTCTTGATAAGTGGGGCATCAATGCTGACACGATAGGCGTATATGCGGAGGGATTATGATGGCAGATGATGACAGCAGAATCTCTCGTTTTCTTTCTGCTCTTGGTAGTCCATTTCGGCGTAAAGAATCACCTACTCCTACTATGCCGCTTTGGACAAGCGGTATTCAAGAGCCAGTTATGGCTCAAGGTATCACCATTCCTGCTCTTTATGCTGTAAGCAATGAATCGTTGATTTTGCGTACTGTGCTTGCAAAATTGCGTCAAGAAATGTTTCGCCGTGGTTATTATTGGGAAAAGAAGTTTGCACGCAAATGTACAGTATGTGACGAAGAATACCAAAGTGAAGTAGAATCTTGTGCTGAGTGCGGCGGCTCAGTTCGTAAACCGGATATTGATGAATTGACTTATCCCAAGTGGCTTCTCAAGCAAGAAAACAGCATGGAACAATCGTTTCTCCATGTAATGAATGAAATTGAAAGTGACCTCAACATTGTAGATGACGCTTTTTTAATTCTCGTAAAAGAGTATTTTATTGACCCACAAAGCAAAGAAGTAGCATTTTACCGAGTCAAAGAAATTATGCGTGGTGACCCCATTTTTATGCGTATTGTTGCTGACAAGCGTGGTGTGCGTGGTGGCCGTTATCGCATTTGTTTAATTCATCGTGATGAAGTTAAAACACATGCTGAAGATGAAACTTGTGAACAATGTGGTGCTGAATTGCAAGATGTTCATTATGTGAACATGGCAGGCAGTGGTAAAACACAATACTTTGCAGAAGGTGAAGTATTACATTTAAGCAAGTATATGCCTTCTAAGTTGTATGGTCGCTCGCCTGTTAATACAATGTGGCGACAAGCCATGACGCTTACAGCCATGGACAATTACATTTACACAGCATATCAAAAACGAAGAATGCCAAAAGGCATTGTATCAGTTACTACAGATAATTTGGAATCCATGAAGTCTTTTTGGAAGGCTGTGGATGAAAAAATGGAGCGTGACCCTCATTATGTACCAAAGGTCGGTATTGAGTCGGCTACAGGACGAGGTGGTGTAAATTGGGTTAAGTTCATGGACACGCTGGAAGAGATGCAGTATATTGCGGTGCGTGACGAAATACGAAATCGTATGGCCGCTTTTTATGGCGTATCTTCAGTGTTCATGGTAGATAGCGGTAAATCGGGTGGACTCAACAATGAAGGTATGCAAATACTGGTAACAAACCGAGCCGTAGAGTTTGGACAAAAAGTGTACACTGAAGTCTTGTTTCCACGAATGCTTAAACAATTGAATGTTAATGATTGGAAACTTACGCTTTATCCAAACGAAGAAGAAGATGAAATTACACGCCTACGCCGTGATGAACAAGAACTCAATGTGGCGCAACGCATGGCTCAATTGGGCTTTATGCCCGAACTCATTGAGGACACGGCTAACCGAGACATCCGTTTCACTTACAAGCGTCCCCCACCTCCTCAACCACAGCAAGGCGCACCTCCCGGCGGAGCACCTCCCGGTATGCCACCCGGTATGCCACCCGGTGGCGGTATGCCACCCGGTATGCCACCCGGTATGCCACCCGGTGGCGGTATGCCACCAATGATGGGAGCAGGGCCACAAATGCCACCGCAGTTGGCACAGCAAATTATGCCTCCCCCACAACCCGGTGGTCAAGGGATTGGTTTGCGAAACCGTGGGCCTGCGGCACCGGAACGGCGAAATAGTATGGGAAGTGGCGCACCATTTAGCAATGTTCAACAACGAGGGCCACCGCTTTCTATGCAACAAAACTTGAGCAATGCACTACTTAACGCTCGTCGCCCCCGTGGGCAGTAACGCTCTTAAAGTTGAACGATATGAGACAGACATAGCAGGGATTAACATGGACTTGTTGAAAATGCACCCGATGGCCCGAAAAATGGAACAAGCAAACAAGGCTTTTCTTAATGCTCTTGAAAATGGTGATGGCCATATGGCTAAGCAATATCTTTCGGAAGTACAAAAGTTGAGTGACTTTTTGGCTGATGATTTGCACCAAGAAATTGTTAAATCCGATGTAGTTACTCCTCAAGGCCCACGAGACATTTTCGCTGGCGGCGTTCCTGTGTTGAAAATGGAAGCACCTGCTGAAAAGACCAACATTGAGGGTTCTCGCCTTGGTTTTATGTCCTCTTCTCGCCACAACCCACAATACAAGCGAAGCGCAGGTTCCTACGGTCGTAAGGTTTGAGGTGAGTTAATGACTGAATCCTCAAATGCCGAGCAATTGATTGGTGTTCTCATCAACAAAATGGAGTCCATGGACTCTAATCTTATGCTCCTTAAGGCGGAAAACGAGGCTCTCAAAAATCTCATTAACAACCCACAACGCCTTCTTCGCAAAATGGGGCTTGTGAGTGTAAGCACCCCCTTTACTACCGATTTGCAAATTGACCCATTCCGTGGTGACATGGAACTTAACAGTAGTGCATTGCTCAAGAGCCAGCCCGGTTTTGGCACCATGAGCAACGAAGATATTCACGCCATGTCGTGGGAAGATATTCACGAAATGGCTAACAGTGCAAAGGAGGCAGTACAATGAAACCCCGCCCAGTTGAAAATGGATATTTAGCAAAAGCCATTGAACTTGAACAACGCCTTGAGCGAATTGAAAAGGCCAAGTGTGATTGCGGCAAAGAGCCTTGTGAGTGCAAAGACTGTCCAAAGTGCGGTTCTAAAATGAACAAGATGGGTTGCATGAAGATGGGTTGCGGCGGCAAAATGGAAAAAGCCGAACCGGGATTCAAGCCCGAAAAAATCACGGACATCAATCCTTCTTTCCACGCCGAGTCGGGTGGACAAACCAAGAGTGGTTACTTCACCACCAACGGGCGCACCATTGAGACTGAGGATGCGCCAAAGAAAAAGAAGCCAAAGGAAGCAACCAACATGGAGCAACTTGGCTCTCGCATGAACCCTCACGAGGGTAGCGGCGTTGAGCGTGAAGAAGGTGAGTCGCCCGTTAAGAAAATGAATCCAAGAGCGGCTATGCGAGAAAGTGGCGCACCAGTGATGTGTGGGCTTTGCGGCGGCACTCAGCGAACAGGGTGCTTGCTCCACGAGGGTGGTATGGATTTGCACGCTTGCCCACAGTTTAAGCCGCTATGATTGGCGGTGAGGACATGGATGACCACTTCTATGTGTGTAGCAACGAGTTGCTAAAATCATTGAACGATGGTCTTGACCTTCGCACTGCGGCGGCTGAATACATTCTTGCGTTTGAAAACCTTCACACGCTTCCCACTGAGCCGCTGTTCAAGTCGTTGAAAGCAACGGCTGAAATGGTGCTTAAAGCAGAAGAAGAAAGCAGTGTTGATGTGGAAAAGGACTACCATTTTCCCGAAGGTATCGGTTACATGTTTGCTTTGCAACACACGCACGGCGAGCCGACCAACCATGTATGGAAAGACGGCCTTCAATCCCCTACTAATCCTAAAAACCGACATGCGGTGTGGCCGTATTATCAACCCAAAGACGGTGCTCATCCATACCAACGCCACCATTTTCCCTTCCATGAAGTGAACCACCCTCTTCTTCGTACCAACGCCGTGACGGGCACACCTGCTTATGTGGAGATGCTACGCAATTGGGCATTAGGTGGCCACAGTGAAAAAGAAAAGGAAATGGAAAAACAATTCTTTGATACGCTTGGTAAGAAACATCCGTTGGTTGGTGGGTTTCAACAAGGAGAAGGAAAAAAGGTCAATATCATTGGTGATACCCGACCAAACGGTACACTTCTTCATCATCAACATGACCTGTACGAGCGAGATTATTTCCGATGGTTAAAGCAAAACAATAAACGGCAAGAGGAGTTGTTGGCTGAAGGTATGACCAATGCTGAAATGAAAGAGCAACTTCGCAAAGAACACTTTGCTGACCGAGCCGCTATGTGGGAGGCTGATGAAGATAACAACATGGTGCTGGATGACAAATACGAGGAACACCCAACCCGACTTGGACATCTCGGCTACATGCTTGGCCTTGAGTGGTTCAGTCCCGAAGAACGCAGTGCTATTGTCAATCACATTGACGAAAAAGGGCTTGACAAGCATGATTTGATTACCCTGCCTAACGGTGAAAAGTTTCCTTCTGCTCGCCTTAAGTACAACGCTCTTATGCGAATGACACCCGAAATGAACTGGGCTATTCGCCCTATGACCATGATGGGTCGTAACGCTCATTACCATCAAGAAAACAACGATAACGATTACACCAAAGGTGAAGAAGGTATGTTCCTTCAACAAGCGTTGGGTCGTCTTTCTCACGAGCCTTTAGATGAGTTTGATAATAAGTCAATTGCCAGCCACATTCAAGAAGCCATACGGGACAATTACGGGGCTGATAAGCGAATGAAGTATTTGCCTCGCCTTAACATTCACAAAGAACCAATGAAAGAAATGTCGTATGATGAATTGTTTGATGCTTCCCGTATTCATTTCAAGGGTAAAGAGCGAGGACTGGAAAAGGTAAGAATGTCCAAAGATGACTTGTTATATTTGGCTGGCTATGACCCTAAAACACGAGAGTTGCTTACTGACCATCCATTGTACGGTAAGTTAGAGGAACCAATTGTAGATGCTGGTATGATTGATTACATAGAAGCGGTTGCAAAAACACAATCTTCATTGCATCGTCAAATCAAAGACATTCGTAATCATCGTGCTTTTTTCACCTCACCACACGGCCCACATCCCGATGAAGAAAAACCCAAATACTGGCAAGAACATGAAAATGGATTTACATATGGGCCGGGTCATTTTTGGGCTTCGCCATTTCAAAGTACAGGTGGTGCTGGAACTAATCTTGCTACATACCACGAAATCTTGAACGCTACACACGCTAACGAAGAAGGTGTATCGCCGTTTAATGAATTAACAGAAAGCCGAGACAATTACATTCAACCAAGTGAACTAAACAGAACGCTTGCTCATCATTTCATGCCTCTACGATTGCAAAGCATAGGGGAAGCAACACAAGATGGAAAGTATGTCAAGTTTAATTACAACTCAAGTGCAGAACACTTGCAAAACCTGTTGTCACCGTTTGGTACATCAAAGAAACACCCAAACACAGAAGGGGCCACCAATAAAAACAACTACACTGAACACAAATCATCTCTCAATCCACAATACGAATACAACATAAGACATCTTTCGGAAAACGAGTTAAAAAATAAGTTTGTAGGTAAGTTTTTGCGAAGCATGGCGTTTCCACACACAGTGGTACCTACACAGCATGTTGGGGGCTACACGGCCTACGGAGCATCACCATCCGATTCTCGTAGTCATGTTAATGCCATTCTTGCACATAACATGGAAACGCTTGGTGGGCGCATGTTTCACCCCAATACACCAGCAAAAAAATCATTTTCCAGTGCTGAGGATTGGATGCGTGGCGATGAGTCGGCCAGTGGTGGAACGACTCGTGAAGAGTTCAAAGATTTCATGCGTTGGGGTGGACAAAGCGGTTTTTCTTTTGATTCAATGAAAAACCGTGTTCTTGATAACCCTTCAATGAATCATGCAATGATGGCAATTACCAACGCATCAAAGATTCTTGGAACACAAAATCCAAAGGCTATTTTGGACTACCTGCACAACGAAGAAAATCACGATGAGTTAAACAAGATTTTGTTAGACAGGCAACTTGGAGAGTTTGATAAAACAAAATTAAACGATGGGATTGACACTGTGATTCAAAACATGAATCAAGAGATTCAAACAGCCAAGAAAAATCAAAAGACAAAAACCACAATAGCGGCTGGTGAGGCTGACGCTGTAGCACGCTTTTTGCAATTTGGTGGTATGTTGCCTGCATCTCAAAAAGAAGATGAACTGCTTGAAGAAGTGGAAATGCTCAATGAACGGTTAATGGAAGAGCAAGTTGCTGGTACTCCGTTTGAAGAACTTCTTCCAATGAGAGAACAATTACGACAAGCAACTCAACGATTAGAACAATTACAGGCGCAAGCGGCTATCAAAAAACCAACAACACATTGGGAAATAGACCAAAGGCGACTTGAGCAACTTCACAAAGGACATCGCCAAACTGTTGCACAAGTAGCACGGGACATTATTCTTCCAAAATATCTTGAGCATGACCCAAATGCGTTTGACCCCAACGACCCTGCTACTTTCATTGCAAACCACCATCAATTGATGCGTGACGCTCAACGATACATTGCGTCTGTTCCTCATTCAGTACACGGTTTAACTACTCTTAATTATGGTAGTGATAAATCGGTAAAAGCCACCTCACAAGGTGTGCAAAATCCATTCCACAAAACACTTGGCAAACATCTATCTACTGATGGTAAAATGATTGACAGCAACATGTCTGTTGATGAAGTGCTAAAGATTCTTGGTGTTGAAAAGACTCCTGTAGCAAAAGAAAAGGCAACAGAACTCATCAACTTATCTTCAAAAATGAATACGCCGTTGTTTGCATCCACGGTGAAAGATATACTGCTCAGTGGTAAAATCCCTAACATTGACGGCATCAATCTCAAGCAGTTTAGCGATGAAGAATTGATGAACAAGCCCGAAGAAGAACTAAACGATGAAGAACGCTTCTTCCGTCATGCACGAGAAAAGGGTTATCATCAAGCATTGAATCATTTTCAACAAGAAGCAAGCGGGCAAAGTGAATGGAAAGGACATCATTCTCACGCTATTCCTCGTTACATGAATATGATGCTTAACCCTGCACAGTTTGAAATGTCTATGCTTTCGGCTGGTATTGGGAGCATTAGCGGTGATATTCACGACTCAAAAGGAACTGGAAGTGCTACAAAGGCCCGCAGTACAAGCACCACAAAAAACAATCTTGACACCATCGTGCATTTTGACCCTCGTGCATTGGATGATGAAGAGGGTATTTTTACAGCAGGTGAAGATATTTCCGAAACCGCAGGCTTTGGTCAACGACCTGTAGGAGCGGCGAGTCCTGTTAATACGGCGATTACCGATAACTTTGACAGCGGTGCATGGCATCATGGGTATGAATTGACTCCCACTCTTGGTGCTGAGTTTGACAGTGAAGGCAACATCCATGTTGGTAGCCATGTAGGGCCGGGTCTGTATCATAGTGTACCCGAAGAACTCACACAAGTGGTTCATGGAAAAGATGTGTCGGACTTTGTGTACGCTAATGCTCCTCCACCGTTGTACCCCAATAACCCCCATCAAAGCATGAATATGGAAACAGGAGAAGTGGCCAGTGAAAACATGACTACAATAGCAACCAGCGAAATGACCGAACTGATTACCTCCCTGCTTGACCCCGATGTGTTATTGTCCAAGAGTGACGATGCAAAGTGGAGTCCAGCAGTTCGCCCCATGCACCGCATTTTTGATTTGGCCGACCTTGAACACCTTCGTGGTTTCAGCGGGTCATGGGTTGTAAGCAAATGGTATGATGGACAGCGTATCATCATTGTTCGCAGTGGTGATGAAATCACAGCGTATGATGAAAATGGGAGAAAGAAAGGATTACGCAAGGCTACCAAAGAGGCTCTTGACAAAATGAGTGACAAGAATTACACACTTGACGGTATTCTTGGTGAAGATGAATTAAACATTATTGACATTATCAACTACGATGATACCAATGTGGGAGAAATGCAACTGTTTGAACGCTTGAAAATCCTTCGCTCGCAATTTGATAGTCAAGAGCATGTTATTGTTCCCGGCCCACATGATACTCGCATGACCGATGATGAAGGACTGGTTGACGCTGTGAAGAACCTCAAAAATGACCATGATAACATCTTGTTGCGTGATAACAAGTCCACTTACATGCGTGGAGAGCGTAGGCATCCAAAATGGATTGTGTACCGTGACAGCCGAGACTTCAATTTCATCGTTCTTGACCGAAGAGGCACTGGGCCGTTCACTTATCAATTGGGTGCTGGCCCTATCCTTGAAATTGAAGGGCTTGGAAACCGAGCAGTGGAATACAAAGGGGAACATTACATGGATGTAGGCACAGCCCACAATCAAAGCAAAGTGTTCAAAGTTGGTGACATTGTTCGTGCATCCATCACGGGTATTTCCAAAAAGAACCGTAGCAACCGCCCTGTGTATAATGTACAGGTCAAAGAATTAGAAGGTGAAGGAGAGGGTGAGGGTGCCGCCAGTACCGAATCACTTGACCTTATGACAAAATCATTTGCACCAATTCTTGTACCTCACGATATTCAAATCCACGAGAGTCATATTGAAATCCTGTTAAACGAAGTTGATACAGTAATGTACAAGATGGAAGAAATTGGCGATGTTTGGTATGTTCACTCTCCTAAGAGTGCAATGAGCGGTATTACCAAAACCGATTATCCTGTAGTGCTGGCTGAAAGTCTCATGCCTTTTTGGTCGGCAGTGGCTCCGTTAATGGTAAAAGGGTATGTGGCAAAGAAGGTAGAAGTAGATATGCCAAAGAAGCCAACGGAAGAAGAAATGGAAGAAGGCAGTGCGGGCATCATTGATGATGATGATGAAAACCGCTTGCTTAAGCCCAACCAAACGAAGAAGGCTTTGGAACTGATTACACGGGCTTTGGACAAAATCGCCAAAGAAAAGATGACTTGGACAGGGCCAAAGGGGTTGGGTATTGATGTCGGTACGCCGCAAGAATCACCTCGTGGCCCAACTCAATTGCGTGATGAGGCCACTCTTCCAGATTTTGATGGTGAAAAGAAAAACACCGATGAAAGAAAAGAAAAGAAAAAAGAGCGACTGAATCACATTCAAGTCCAAACAGATGAAGGTGAAAATCTCTCTATAGAATACGATAATGACCAACCTTTGCTATCTCGGCAATAGCGTGTGGTATATATACTACAACAGAAAGTCGGATGTTTAATGCTGAGCATTCAACGACCTACTGACGGTATCACTCTCCTCAAGAGTGGTAACGATTTGGTTGTTGCTGGTTACGCATCGGTTGAACTTGTTGATAAACAAGGTGACCTTATTACTCGCTCCGCCCTAAAAGATGCCTTTGATGGTTTCATGAAGGGTGAAAAGTACCGCAATGTGCAGTTGGCTCATTCCAACATTCAAGTTGGTGAAGTCATTGACTCGTACATTGATTCAAACGGACGAATGTGGAAATCCGAAGTGGATGACACAGGTATGTTCGTTGTAGTAAAACTCCGCAGTGACATTGAGAAGGCTCGTGAAGTAGCCGCTGAAATCCGCAAGGGAAACCTTCGTGGATTTTCCATTGGAGGACAAGCATTCAAGCGAGTGCGAAAGTCCGACATGGAAAAAGGCGACTACCAAGAGATTTCAAAAATGGAATTGCATGAGGTGACGATTTGTGAAAAGGGCATTAACCCCGAAGCACAATTTCGCATTTTAAAGGAGGACACAAACATGACTGAAGAAAACAGCGATTTGAGCGAAATTATGTCACGCCTTGAAGCACGATTGGACGCTATGGAGAAGGGAGAACTTCCTCCTCAACTCCGTGAAGCAATGTCCGATAAGAAAGAAGGCGGCGATGAAAAGAAAGACAAAAAAGAATCCAAAGAAGAGGATGATGAAATGGAAAAGAGCAACGACGAATACAGCGATGTTATCTCGGCAGAATACTTGAGTTGGATGGAAAACACCCTCAAGTCGGCTGGCGTGGACACCTTGGCCGCACGAAACCACTTTGATGCTCTTGAAAAGGCTCAACTTGGTGGATTTGACAACCCCGATGCCGTGGACGGTGCTGACTACTTCGCTGGTCAAGTCCGTGGCCGAGGACAGGAGAACGGTTCTCCTTCCACGGGTGCAATCAGTGCTATCACTTCCAGCGGCGGTAGAACCCCTGCTGGTGCTCTCGGCCCTGTCTCTATGGCTAAGGGTTACCTCAACTCCGACAATGTGAGTGAGGCTGACCTTGAAGCCGCTTACGAAGTGTACAAAGCCGCCGCTTTGGAACAACACTTCCGCAACGACCTTGAAGGCAACTTCTCCGCTCGTTTCAACAACGAGATGCGAGTTGCAAAGGCTGAGGCTGAGAAAGCCGCCTTTGACGCACGAGCACCTTTGTCGGAAATCGTGAAGTCCATTGAGGCACTTTCCGAGCGCATTGACAACATCGGCGCAGGAGCAGGTACGACCATTAAAAAGTCGGCTTCCTCCGTCAACATTCCCTCAACGCAAGACTTGGCAAACATGGGGTGGGATGAAGTCCACGCCCTCGCACAACGCACTTTGCGTGGAGAGTGAAACACAAACTGAGGTGAACAAAAATGGCAAGAGATTACATCCGAAACATTACTGACATGGAACGCTACTACTATGGCGCAGGCAACGCAATGGGTTACTCCTACTCCGGTAGCGAGTTGCTCAAGGCTGACGCTCCAATGCTATCCACGACCGCTGGTACTTACCAAGCGATTTATGGACGCAAAGTTTGGAGCCAGTTGAACCAAGAGTTCAACGCCTTCTCCATCCTTCCAAAGCGACCTTGGGAACGAAGCGGCTGGCGTGTTATCACGGCTCGCCCCTCCTTCACTGTTGGTGGCGGTGTGGCTGAGAACGCTACGCTCCCCGACACCACCAAGCCAACCTTCCAGCACATCGCCGCCAAGCCAAAGACTGTCGTGCACACCTTTGACATGAGCGAAACAGCCATGTTCTTGTCCGACAAGGACGATGGACTGGGCGACATCCGTGCAATCTTGAAGGAAGAAATGGGTAAGCACCACGCTGAGCACATCAACAAAATGCTGACCACCGACAAGGCTACCGCCGCTGGTAACAACTTTGAGTCCCTTGACCGTGTTACTGTTGGTGCCTCCGCCTCCACTGATGAGGACATGTACTCCATTGACCGCAGTGCAAACTCGTGGTCGTTGGCTGAGCACAACCAAAACAGTGGTACCGACCGCAACTTGTCCCTTGACCAATTGGACGACTTGTTCCAAAAGACTTGGACTCGTGGTGGTAACCCCAAGGTCATCCTTACGGGGTACGACACGCTCATGCGCCTTCAGCAACTCCTCCAATCGCAACAGCGATTCATGGAAGAGAAGCGTGTTACGCCTACTTACAACGGTGTGAAAGGTGTTCCCGGTATTGAGGCTGGTTTCATCGTGGCTACCTACAACGGTGTTCCAATCATCCCCTCAAAGGATGTTCAAACCGACACTTTGAGCCGCATGTACTTCCTTGACACGGACTACCTGTATTTCAGCACTGCAATTCCAACCCAATACTTTGAGAGCGGTATTGAAACTGGCGACCCATTCGCCATCAACCGCCTCGGCCAAGAGGGAATGTACCGTACCATGGGTGAACTATGGACGACTTTCTTCGGCGGTCATGGTTCCATCCGTGACCTCAAGTGAGGGTTGAAACAAAAACACATTGAGGTGAAAAAATATGGCAAAACAACTTGTATTGACTGGAACTGCAACTGCGGCCCTCGTTGGCGCATGGGAACTTCGTGCTGGCTCGCATGACACGACCGAATGGTTGGATGGCGCAAAGGATGTCACCTACCCCGGTGGTGGCCCCGACACCTTCTCGGCCTCCAACGCCGATGGTGCTAATGGCTACGATGCCGCTCCTAAGATGGCTTTGATTACTCTTACAAATGCCGCTGATGCTCAAACCATCATCCTTACGGAAGGCACGACTGACACCCGTACCCCTACTATCTTCTCGGCATTCGTGACGAGCGGTGTGGCGGCGGCGGCTCAGACCCTTGGTTTGACCATCAGCGGTGGCACGGTTACCCTTGAGGCATCGGGTACTAACACTGGAACGAGCCAACTGATGGTGCTGTACGACTGAGGCTGATTTGAATGCCCACGGTGACCTTTACTGGGCCTTTTTACGAGCGGAGGCGGCGAGATACTGCTTCTCCGTGGCTTCGTGGAGAGGTTGTTGAGGTTACTCAAGAGTGGTTGAACGAGTGGCGACACACGCTACCCGCAAAGCACTTCCTCATTGAAGGCGATGAAGGAGTCACCGTTGATGGTGGCAATGACGGCATCCCCGACAACGGCTGGTCACGAAAGGACATCCTTAAGTGGCTGGACGATAACGGAGTGGACAAGGGTAACGGGTATCTAACGAAATCCGCCGCTCTCGCTCTTGTTGATGAGCATTTGAATCCAACAGAAGAATGAGGTGAAAAAATATGGCAGGCGAAGTTTCCACAGGCGTAACAATTGACGCAAGACCAACAGTATTTGGCGACAGAATGATTATCACAGGCACTTATGACGCTGGTGACAACTACATTGATTTGAGTAGTTTCTTTAGTGAAATTGACTTTGCTGGTGTGAACGCAAGTGGCGTTTTGGCGGCAGAAGTTATCACAGACACAGGTGCAGTTCCAGCAACTCAAAATGTATTGTTTAATCCACAAGTTCGTATTGATGGCACTGCTCTTCGTATTGCGAGTGCATTGGCTAACGGTACAATTGAAGATAGTGCAGTAACTCAAGCAGGTACATTCATCGCTATTGGTCGCCGTGCATGAGGTGAGTCCTCATGGCGGTAAGTCCAACGGTGAAGGTGCTCGGCCCTTACTCCCCCAAGGAGTTTAGTGACCTCAGTACGCTCAGTGCGCTGATTACCAGCGAAGCGGCTTCTCTTGCTGGAAGTGCGCTGATTTCGGCTGAGCCGATTACGGTGCTTGGAAATGTCTTTGTTGTCTTTACCACCGTTCCTTGAGGTGGTTAGGTGGCATTTGATGTCCGAAGCATTGACCTAAGCGACATTGTTCGTGCTGGTAAGCAAGACCGTAAGGCTGACTACGAGTACGGCGGCGAGGTGGTGAGAAACCCACAGCGACCGCTTGAGGGCATTACACAGTCTCAGCGCAACCGCAATCAAGAAATAGGTGACATCCTTAACATTGGTTCGGGTACACGCTGTAAGCACTGCGGGTTTCTCCACTTCCTGTGGAGAGCCACCTGTGGGGCTTGCAACAAACCGATGGAATACAATTTAGGACATCGTGACGAAAAGAAGAGGTTGTAAGTATGAAGGTACTGATTAAAGCAATGCGACCGCACCGACAAAAGGTGCTGACTGAAGATGGCGAAGAAATGCGTTTGCAACAATGGGCAAACAAAAAGGCATCAGCCGCTCTTCGCACTGCTGGCGGAGAGGCCAGTGGAGAACAATTCACACAGGCTCGTGATGCTCTCATGCGTGATGCTGTGGCCAATCCCCAAGAGCATGGCCTCAAGTTTATGGGTGAGCGTATGCCCTTTGAAGGTCAAACCTTGGAAGAGTCGCTGAGCGAACCCGATGTTGAGGCTGAACAAGGAGCAATTGATGAACAGTTTGGCCCCGAATCCGGCCCGGATATGAGTGAAAAAGACATGCACGATGAAGCACTGGCCGATTGGGAAGCCCGTCAAAGTGACATCAATTTTTCTCGTGAGCAAGGACATACCGAAGGATTTGAAGGTAAGCCGTATCATGAAATGGAGCAAGAGGAATTGGATGCTGACAAAAAGCGTTTTTATGGCATGTACCCTCATTTGAAACCTCAAGAAGAAGGTGGTTTTGACCCCGATGCTGAGGCTGAACACCTCCGCCGCATCATGACCTCTCGTGATGTTGCTATGCGTGATGCTTGGAGTGTGTTGAAAAGAGATTTTTTTAACCCACCAAAAGTTCCATGCGCTAAGTGTGGAAGGCCAACCGAACCAATGATGTATTATGGTTCTAACGAAATGGGGCCACAAGATAACACTCTTTGTGAGCAGTGTGAAGATGAAATGCAGTGAGGGGGTTTGATGTATGCCAGTAGTGTTCAGTCCCGGTGAGCCGGAAACCCGGCCTCTTGACCCCACCGCTGTAGTGTACTGCACCGCCCAACAAGTCGCTGACCTGCTGGACATTGGCCCGCAAGACGCTATCCTCATGAGTGCTGACGCTGATACGGATGCCGTGTACATCACAGGCAACGAGTTTCGTCAAGTGGGTTTTAGCGTAGGCGACAAAATCCGTGTGTACAGTGACGCTGACCCCTTCGGTGAGGATGATTTGGAAATCACCGCTATTGGGCGAGGGGCTGGCGGCAAGGCTGGACATGTCAAACTTACTTTTAGTGGGGCTACGCTGACAACTACGGATTACGAGGTAGCCGACAACGGGTATGTACAGAACAAAGCCTCGTTCACCAATGGGCGAGTTCGTGGACTGACCAAGGATAAGGTGGAGCATGTCATTCTCAAAATGCAAGACCGCATAGACAACATGACTCGCAACGCATGGCGACCGTATTTGGTGGCCGCTGAGTACATCAACTTTGACACTTACAAGCCCTACCGCCGCCGCTACTACACAGATTATGTCGGTACCAGCCCACTGCTGTTTCGCAATGTACAGCAAATGCTTCGCATTGAATTGTGGCAAGGTGATGATTACCGAGAGATTGCGGCGGCTGAGGCACGCATTAAGTTCAACGATGTGTCAAATCTTTCATCAGCAAACATTTACCTTTCACCGGGCAACGGTAGTGTAGCAACGCTCGCACAAGGCACAGGCACAGGCCAGTGGCGTGATGACTTTGATGCCACCACTGTCGCTCAAAACCTCGCTGACCTCATCAACAAGGAGGACAGGGTGAACAAAGCGGCTGTTGCTTTTTCACCAGCATTTACTTTAGAAGGCTCCACTGCCAATGTAGCCGTTCACAACGAGTTCTTTGCATCAGCCAACAGCGACTACGGCACGGGTGTGGTGAAGGTCACTTCCATGCGCCCTGTCAAGGCTGGTGAGGTGTGTAGCATCGTCGTGGACAGCAGTGACATTGAACTTGACCAAGTACAGTCGGCAAGTACCACCGCATCGGCTGAGGCTGGTGGCACGATTACAGTAGCATCCACTACCGATTTCGTACAGGCTGGTGTGGCTACAGACGGCACGAATGTTTTCCGTTACACGGGTAAAACGGCCACGACCTTTACCGGGTGTGTTGTTGTGACCGGCTCCTTGCCTTCCAGCGGTACGATTACGCAGAAATCATTCCTTGTGGACTTGCAAGGTGGAAGCGGAAGCGGTGATGTAGGTCGTTTGCGAGACTGGTGGATTGACCATGAAATGGGCATCATTTACTTCAACAACTCCTATCCGTTCTTTGAATGGAATGCAATTAAGGTGGCGTACATTTACGGTGAGCGATATGTGGAAAAAGCCATTGAGGATATTTGTGTAAAGATGGTGGCCATTGAATTGCTGATGGCTGACGACCGTAGCGTGCTGATTCCCGAAGGGACTCAAAACATTGACCTCGCCAGCAAGGTACAACTGTATCAAGCCGAGATTGAGCGAACCCTACCAAAGTACATTGAGATGGTGGTGTTTGAGTGAATCAGCGTGATTTCATGCGTGAGGGTGAAAACATTCACCAGCGTTTGATTGAAGAAGTTTTCAAGAAAGACAAGCACATGCAGGCACAATTTCGTGAGCAATTCACGACTCAACCCGCTTCGTTTCGTGAGCAAATGGAGCGCATTGAGGCTGGTGCTAAGGGCTTCACCATTCAAGACGGTTATCCTATCAGCAATCAAACAGGCGAGCCAGCCAGCGAGATTGAGTACAAACTCATCCAAGAGGCTACTGATAAGGCGATGATGCGTCAAAACCCCGACCTTGAGCGGTTTAACATGCGCTATGACAACGGCTTTTTTATCCCCATTGACTTCAAGAAAATCATTGAGAAGGAGGGGCTGTGATGGTCGCCACATGGACTGAGGGGCTGGACTCTCTCATCAACCTTTTCAAGAGCGATTGGAACCGTGCCAACACCAGCAATTATCGCCCCGTGGTTATTGATATTGCTGATACTACCGCTGAGCATGGAAAGCGTCTTGACTTGGAAAAGCATGATTATGTGCTGGTGTACGAAACAGCCCACAACGAAGAGGCACCCGAACTGTTTTACGACTTTGTAACGACACGCATAAATATCACGGTGGATGTCCGAACAGTTAAGGGGCGCAAGCATTTACAAGCCCTTGAGAACGAAGTGCGGAGGGTGATACATACCAAGAGGAAAGGCGACGGTACAAACTTTGACCGACTCGTGTTCAAAACCCGCACTGATTTGAGTGACCGAAGCAAGTTCCTTTTCCGTATGACATTCCAAATTGAAGTCGTGATTTTAGCGGAACTGATACCATAGGTGAACAAGAATGCCATCAACAGTGTACAAGGGCGATTTGGCGGAGGTTTCCTTTGCTCCCGAAGTTGGAATCAGTATCGTATGTGCTTCGGGCAGTGATGGAACATTTGTCCTTTCACACCCTGCCGCTGGTGACCACTCAAAATTGGTGTTTACAGGTGCAAACGCCGTGTTGTTTGACACCAACAATTTGCGATACCCCGATGGAATGCTGGTTGGCTCTCAAGTAAAGTTCACCCGAAGTTCGGGGTCTGCTATTGCAAATGGCGACTTAGACCGTGTGTTCACCATCGTGGGCAATGACGGGCCAAACTTGTACTTGTCTCCTAAAATGCTCACAGGAGCGACTACAATCAACGATGCAAATGTCACTCTCCACATCCTACCCTACAAAACTCCTCCTCTTGATTCAGCAATGTCTCAAGGTGCTAACAGCGAGTCTGTTTTGACTGACCAATTCCTCGGTATCGCTAACGCTCTTACCCTCCCCGAAACCAAAATGGACTTGAAGCGATTCCATGTTGTTGGTCTTGGCCGAGATACCAGCGTGCAAGTGCCGGGTAAGTTCATCACCGAAGGTGGCTCGTTTGAGGTTGCTATGCACAGTGCCCGATGGCTCAAATACTGCCTCGGTGGAGAAGTGGTGACCAACGGTTCTAATTCCGATGTTACGACCGATTTAAGTGCCGCCACAGAAGCGGGTCAAAGTTTTATTACTGTTGATTCAGTAACCAATTTTGACATAAACAAGTATGTCATCATTCAAGACACGAACTACACACCAGTCACAACCACTCATGATGCTGACATCAGTGATGCCGCTTTGCAGTGGGATGGTACTTTCACTGATACCCGATTTGACACGGCTCTTCGCAGTGAGGCTCGCCGCATTATCGGTGTTGATGGAAACAAGATTTACTTGGATGAACCTCTTCAATACCCTCATCCTGTGATTGTTGATGGTGTTCATCTGAGAGAATACGGTACAAACGCCGCCACACGAAACGCTCCACTTGTTACCGTGTCGGGTAGTACAGCAACGATTACCGATGCACAAACTCACCTTCTTTTCACCAACACCTATCAGCCATCATTCAGCCTTGAAGTGTCGCAACGCCGCCGGAATGTGGACTCCGACGAAGGAGCCGTTGATGGTGGCCCTACTGACTCAAAGGAATTAACCCGTGTGTTCCGTGGATGCAAGGTCACTGACTTCACCATGACCACGGATAACGATGCCGCTCTCCGATTGGCTGTGAACTTCAACGCCGCCTTGTGCTACACAGATACGGCTCGTTTGAACGGTAACCCTTCAAAATACGCCGCTCGTCGTATGTTTGACGATACCGCCAACACGGACACCAACAGATACATTTCGGGTATTGCGCCCTGCACTCAAAAACCATTCATGTTTTACAACGGTTCCATCAACATGGCAGGTGTTCAAGTTGCTCAAGTGTTGAACTTTACGCTGACTGGGCAAACGGGTATGCAGGCTTTCCACACCATTGGAGGTCAAAGTAGCGTCAATTCGGCTACTGAGCAAGTACCATTCGGTGGCTCTCGTAACACCAACATCATGGTTGAGGGTCAAACATCCTATGAGATGACGATGGAAATTGGTGTTGATGACCCCTTGTTCTTCCACAAAATGCGCTCCGCTACTGAGTTCAACAGTAGCAAGGAAGGACTTGCTGACAATCAAATCCGCATTGACTTTGAAAAGACGACCACTGAGGGCGAAACTGAACGCATGATGCTCATTATTGATGATTATTACATCGTTGAAGCACCACTTCAAATCCCCGAAGACAAGGGCATGGTGAAGTCGCAACTCAAAATCATGCCAAAGACCATCAAGGTTATTGCACGAGATACCATCATCAAATACTGAGGAATTGGAATGCGAACTTCACTTCAACAATACCGCCGTCTTGGTTCGCTTGCATACGCTCGTTGGGTGTGCGAGGCAAACGGTGTTGAGTTCAGCGATGACATGGTGGCTTTGATGGACAACCACGCTATCCACGCTCATGTGGAGAGCCTGTTGGATGTTGTGTTTGCTCCTGCTAACGAACCAGCACCGTTGGTGGAGGAAGAGATTGTGAACCCTTTCCCCGCTGACCTTCAAGAATACGATTCATTGACCGTTGCAGAACTGCGTGCTCTTTGCAAAGAGCGTGGCCTGCCTGTGTACGGCACCAAGGCTGAAATCGTTTTGCGCCTCAAGCAAAACGACGAAGGCATCATTCCCGAAGAGGAATCGGAAAGCCCTGCCGAAGAGGTGGCCCTTGAAGATGACTCGGAAGCCCCTACCGAAGAGGTAGCCGCATCCAATGGAGAGGAAACTGATGAGCAAAACAGTGGTAACGAACAAGAGCCTGCTATTGAAGAATGACGATACGACCAAGCATGTAGTTGGGATTGACCCCAACGACGATACGCAGGTCATTGAGGTATGGGTACGAGACATCTCATTCCTTGACATCCAAGCCGCCGCACAACACATGCTTCGTGTGGAAAAAGGCGATGTTACTCTTGATTTGGCTGGCTACTGGCGATTTGCCTTCTCCAATTGGATTACCAAAACCAACCCCAGTTTGACGACTGATGAATTACTTTCCCTCAAAGGTTACATTGGCGAGCAAGTCTGTAAAGTGCTCCCGCAGCCACAGGAGTTGGCGGAGGCTATGCAAGGGGGGTTTACGAAGCCGAGCGAGTGAGGGTGGAAAAGTTCCTCAAGAAAGACAAGTATGATGCGGTGGAAGACATAAGCACACAAATTGAATTGTGGGCATACATCATCGCTAAGCACTTCGGTATTTCCTTGATGGAAGTTTACTCAATGCCCCCTCATTTGTTCAAGCAATCGCTCGTGTGGGCGATGGTATCAACCGAAGAGAACAATAAGGAGATTGAGCGTAAGAAGCAACAGGCCAAAGCGGGAGATAGGGAAGTCGTATCACTGGATTATTCGTTTTTAGACTGGGAGTGAAAGAATGTCGCTAATTTCCATGATTTCCTCCATGTCCAGCATGGTGTCGCAGATTGGCCCCGGTTTCAAAGCGGCTGGACAGATGGCGATTGAAGCACTCAAAGACTTGGCAAAGTGGTTCAACGACAATGTGATTCAACCGATTAAGGACAAGATTGACGAGTTATCGTGGGAGTCCATCAAAGAAAAGGCTAATGAGGCGTGGGAATCAATTAAAACAAAAATTGGTGAACTTTGGGATAGCCTACCCGACCTGCCCGAAGAACTCACATGGGATTACTGGTTTGGAGAAGGTGGGGTATTTGATTGGGACATCAATTGGAATAGCCTCTTTTCCTTCACACTGCCCGACGAATTGACCTACGACCACTGGTTTGGTGAGGGTGGTGTCTTTGATTGGGACTTTGACTGGGATGGGTGGTTTGACTTTGACCTGCCGGATGAACTGACCTACGACCATTATTTTGGCGAAGGTGGTGTGTTTAACTGGGATATTGATTGGGGGTCAATCTTTTCTTTCACATTACCCGATTGGATGACGCTGGACTATTACTTTGGTGAAGGCGGAGTCTTTGATTGGAACATTTCGTGGAGTGACCTGTTTTCGTTCACCCTCCCCGACTGGCTTACCCTTGACTACTACTTCGGTGAAGGCGGTATTTTTGATTGGGACATCAACTGGGCAAGTATTTTCTCATTTACACTTCCCGATTGGCTTACCTTTGACTATTACTTTGGCGAGGGTGGTATCTTTGATTGGGATTTTTCGGGTATTGTAAGCACTATGAGCACCGCTTTTAGTGATGTTGGAACAACCATTGGTGGTTATCTTAAAGCCCCGATTAACACTTTAATTGAGTCTATCAACAACCTTTTCGCAAATATTAAGTTCACCAAAACCATCCCCAATCCTTTCGGTGATGATTGGAATGTAGGGTTGGATTTGTCTAATTGGAGTATTCCCGCACTGGCTAAGGGTGGTATTGTAAATGGCCCTACACTTGCTCTTTTGGGTGACAACGCTTCGGGTAGAGAAGCAGTAGTGCCACTTGAAAAAGCCGGTGAGATGGGCTTTGGAGGACAAGGTAACACTTTCAACATCACAGTCAATGCCAGCGGCATCACCGACCGCACGGACAAGCGTGCCCTTGCTCGTGAGATTGGCAACATGATTCAGCAAGAGATGGCCCGCAACATCGGCGGCACCACCATGAGGGGGCGGTACTGATGGGTACACCAATCCGTCTTGTACGCAATGATGGCGGCATCATTGAGTTGATGGCCACCACCCTCACCATGAATGTGGACAGGGGCGTTTCACCTCTTTCTGTGCCCTTTGCTGGCGGTTCCCGTTTTGCTTTTGACCTCAATCTTCCAAAATCTCTTATCACTATTGAGGGTGTAATGACAGATGATGATTTGTTGAACATTGGGGAATTACAACGAGAAGCCAGTGCAGTAATTGATTTTTCTCGCATAGCAGGATTGCCTGCTGATTCAGCATTTCGTTGGAACTTTTACGCCGCATACCTCGTAAATGGAATGGCGGATGGTGTAACTGCTGATGCTGATTATTCTATCAAAATCAACAACAGTTATGAAATATGGCTGGTTAAAAACTCATTATCAAATGAAGGACTTGACGGTGGGCGTTATTACATTACTATCCATGATAATTCTTCTGCAAGGAGCGCATCGGACATTGCGGCGAGCCTTGTTACGCTTGTAACCACTTATACCAGTACATTTGAATTAACAGCAAATCAAATCAATTCACCCATTGATGGTGCAACAAGCACTGCGGTGGAATTAACAAATGTAAACAAAGGACAAAACGGGAACAATGAAACCATTTCTTTCCCTTCATACCCGCCCGGTCTTGGTGTTCAAAAGCCTTACCACACACAGTATTCGGGAGGTCGTAGTTCTTCAGCCGTAAGCAATAAAAGTGCTGGTGATAAAGTGGCTGAATTGTTTGCGGTGCTGAACAACAGCAACAATGGTGGCGGTGGTGCTTCAATAGGCGGAGGGAGCATACATGGTATATCCAATAACCTTGAAAAAATCTTGAAAGGAAAACTTGAGTTTGAATCTATTTCAAGCAGTAATTTAAAGTATGGAGATTATATCATTGCTATTCAAATCCCATTTTCATCCAATGTAAACTCAAACGAATCGTTGTTTTACATGCCTACTGGCGGCATGAGAGAAACAATAGACAAAACTGCTAACAATGCAAAACCAGCGGGTACAACTTTCACTGAAAATAACAGAAAGTACACAGGCATCAAAGGAAGCGTTGCTAACGCTACATTTGTTCAACTTGGTGGTGAACCGCTTTATTCGTACACCATCAACTTTGCACCAGTTGATTGGATATTTTGAGGTGAAGAGATGGTTGCAATCGGTCGCAGTAGTCACGCCTTCTTTTTTGACGGCGTGAGCGATTCGGTGATTATTCCTCAAGGCCGCTTCACCAAGACGGGTGTAAAGGATGCTGACGGCAACAAACTGATGACCAAGACCCTACAGGGTAGCGGCGACATCGTTTCAATAAACAATAAAACAATTGCTGATTTCGTCATTGAGGCATGGGTTGTGCCCGATTGTGGGGGTGTAATTGCCCACCGAGAAGGGCAGTTTACCCTTGAAATGGGAACGGTGGACACTCCCGGCCCCGCTGTGTTTAGCGTTAGTGTGGAGTCCATCGCTGGCCCATCAGTGTTCCGCTTAGCCACAGCCTATGATGCCAGTACCCGATGGGATGGCATCGTGTACCCACAACAGGAACACGGTGGTATTCACGATTCGTACAACCGTTACGACACAGGCAATTATGGCGAGGCCACCAACCTCAACTTCAACAACCGACCGCTGTACCATGTTGTGGCTGGTATCACCAAGAACCGTGTGTTCTTGGCTGTCAACGGCGAGATTGTCTCCGAGCAAGACATTCCACCCGAAACTCGTCTTGCCCGCTCCACTGAGCATGTGTACCTCGGTGGTAAAGGTGGTGAGTTTCGTGGTGCGATTGAGGCCATCCACTTCTCAAATGAGTTTGACGAGAACATGCTTCAGCCATCTATGGCGGTGAAGGGACAAACCACCTCGGCTTTGTTCCGCTTTGAAGAGCCGATAGATGTCGTGCAAGAGTCTTACGAGTTCACCGCCTATACCGTGACCGATGCCAGCACCACGACGCTGACGATGGCGGCGGCTGACGCACAGGCTCTCATCGCTCGTTTGACGGGTAAAGCATACGATTCATCCTCACCAACTACGACCTTTACATCCACACCGTATAGTATGGGTAATTACAAGGTCGTGGATTACTACACCAACAGTGGCACACCCACCACCATTAGCGTACCGCACACCCCTTACAACCTGCTGATTAACCCCGGTGCTATCAACCGCAATACACAGAAGCCTAACCAATCCCCACCCGAAAGGGTGCGGTTGGAAAGCATCAACGGAAACACAGGCGTTGTCACCTTTAACAGTATTCACATTGACTTCATCAACGGTACGGGCGGCTTGCGAGGTGCCTTGCACACCCGAACAACCGATGTGGACAACTACTTCGTGGTCGTTGGGGCTGACTCGTTGATTGACAACGGTACGGGCAAGCCTTACCAGCCACCTCACTACGGAACGCAAATCTTTGACAAGACGGGGCAGATGATTCTTGATGAAAGCGATATTGCAAACCACGGTATGGTGTACTCGTCACAAATGGCTACCGACACGGCTACTAACGCCTACGCCGTGAACTGGCCTGCTGACCTTGACACGCTGTTTCAAGTGGGCCACAGCGGGCGACACACCTTCTCACACATCACGGGCCATGAGTATATGCGCCGCTACCCTAAACCAACCGACCTCATCATTGACCAGCAGGTTGACGGCTCGGCTGACATCGTACAAATGGCGTATGACTCTAACACTCGTAACATTGACGAGATGTTTGCGATGAACTCGCTAATTGATTTTTACAGCGAAACGCTGGAAGCACCCATCGCCCGCATTGAGAACTCGTCCAGCGTGGCCACCATCACGCATAACGGTATGCCAGTGAGCAAGCGTGAACTCATTGCTATTGGCGGTAGCGGATTCAAGTACGCTCCGTTTATGCTTAAAGGCCCAGTGCCCGAAGTAGGAAGCATTGACGAGAACAACCGTCTGTATCACCTTACTCCCGAAACCGAGAGCCGTGTGGCTCTCTTGCATGTTCCCGACCTTAAGACCAGCCACAACCTCGCTCCGTTTGTTGAGGTGCATTACAACGCCATAGACCTCACAGGAGCGAGCATGGGCGAATCCACACCAATGCTCATGGTAGAAAAGACCGTACCAGCGGGTTCGTTTGACTTGGGTGGCGGCACACGGGTATTGGATGTCATTACCGCTGACCTTGCTAACACCACACTCTATTCACCCGGCGGTGTGATTTACCTGTCAAACGCCATCAGTGGCTATGGCTCGCTCATGCAGGAGTCGCACACACTGATTGGTGACAACACAGGCGGGCAAGACAGCGATACAGAACTGGATTACAGCCGCACGCCCGCCCTGTACACCCCCCCAAACGATGTTAATGCTGAACCAGCCAGCCCACCGTTTGCTGTTGCACGCTCGCACAACAGCAGTACGCATCATTCGGTGTACCATCGCCTTGCTATTGAAGCCATGTCGTCAAGTCAAAGTGACACCATCACCGATGAGGGTGCTGGCAAGCGCACACGCCAGCCCACGACAGATAAGACAGGCACGGGTGTGTTTGACCTCGGCCCGACCACACATTCAAGTCGTGTGTTTGAGATGTTTAACATCATTGACAATGTGATAATTACTGATGAAGCGGGTATCATTGCGAAGATTTTCGTCCAGCCGTCTGTTAAATCACGAGTAAATCAATTGTCGCTGGTGCGTAGCCTACAAAGCGGGGATGTACCCAACATCGCCAGCATCATGTTCCTCATGAGCCGCTGTCGGGTGCGTGGGGTGTCCAAGCAAGAAAGCCCCGAATCCAACATGTCCACAGTGGTTGTCACGGCCACGGGCATTGCTGACTCTTTCGTGAATGAGAATGTCTCGGCTGTTGGCAGTGGGTCGCCCGACTCGCATGTAGTAAAGGAGATTGAACCCAACGCTCCTGTTGTTACGGTTACGCTTGGCGGGCCGGGGCAGGGAGGTGTGAACACCAAGCCCACCTACGACCCAAGCCCACTCATGCGACTTCCCGGCTCCACTCGTCGCAGTTGTGCAGTGCAGGCACGGGTGGTGGACACCAATACCTCAATTCTTTCAATGAGTGTTGCTCCACTTAACAACGGCTCACCCGACATTAAATCATGGGGAACTATTTGTTTTCCCAAAACTGGCCGTATCTACCTCGCTGATGGTGCCAGTGCTGAATACTTTCTAAAAAATGGGGCTGGATTCCAATTTAACGAAACAAATGCCATTCAAAATCGTAAGTTCCTTGATGCCGCTGGTGTTGCTTATGCGACCTTCCATGATTGGTGTAACGCTACAGGAGTTATTGAACCAACAGCCAGCACAGGTACCTATACGACATCGGTGTATGTGTTTAATGACGGTGATTTTGATAATGATTCGCTGGCACAGGATGGTAGCACTGTCAATGACCGCTTGTTCCAATCCCTTGATACAGTTACGCACGATTATCAGTTGGGTACGCAGTATGCCAGTACCCGTGCAATGGTGGAGATTCCTGTGTTCCCACAGCAGTTCTTTGACCATACTGAACTCGGCATTTTCCCCGGCCCCGATAACAGCATGAAACTGCATATTGATGCGACCTACACAGCCCACACATGGAATCCTACACCTGTAGGTCGTCGTGCTGATGACATCGGTGTGGCTGATAAGAGTGCTAATTCAGCCTATTCGTACACTATCAATAACCAAGATTACATTGAATCGGCTACAATTTTGCGTGTTGAAAATGCTACTGCAAGCCATACACACCCAAGCACTGGTGCCACAACCCACACTGACCACTTTCACATTTATGTGTCTCATCCTAAAATGTTCCCCAATGGGAGTAACACGGATGCGTTTGGTAATCTCAAAGGCATTAACCGTTTGCGTCGTGTTTTCCTTACCAGCGGTGAGTGGGCTGTGTACGATAACGACCCCGCAACTGATGGGTACCTGTCCATACCATCCAACGCTACTGGTGGTTATCATGACGGCTATTCGCAGACATTTTTCCAAAATGCCATTGTGGGAGCGAAATTGCATATCGGTGCAGGTTTCCGTAACGAAACGCTGATTCCTGTTGCTTCCGACCTTGAACTTCCTTCTTCGGATATTGAAGGGCGGTCACCGTATTACTACGATGCGGCAAACATGAAAACGCAAGGTGGCAACCTTGATTACGGCCTGCGCCAGTATGTGTCGGCTGTTGAGTTCAAGGCTGGCCCGCTGGCTAACCCCCACGCCCCTCGCACAATTACCAAGTGTGCTACAACTACCATCACTCAAGCAATTGCCGCACCAAGTGGAAACAGCATTATTCTCACACTGGAAAATGCTTCGCTGTTCCCCGACCCACCGTTTAACCGTAACTCTTCAAACGCTATTGATATTGAAGAGGGTGACCTGTTGTATGTTGGTGAAATTATGCTTGATACGCCCGTTGAAGTGGCATATTTCAGCAAAAACAACGGCCCAATATCGGAAAACTCCATTCTTGTTGAACCACTAAATGGTGTGTCCATAACGCTTGGTGACATCATCGGTGTTGAGTTTCGGCTAACAAAGGCTGGACACAACATGGGTATTCTTGATGACCCTGCAAACATCACAGTAGCAGAAGCAAGCACAAGTCTTACAAAAACGGATGAGATATGGGAAGTGAAAGTAGCGGCGACTTCGGGAAGTACGACAAGTATTGAGATAGCACCTGCAACTCTTACAAATCGCTTCGCTCATGCTAACACAGTGGGTTTCAACGCACGCAAGGGCGATAAGTTGTACATCTATTCGGGAGGTTCATACAATTATGTTGGCGAAGTAAGTGCAGTAGTTTCCGACTTAACGCATCCTACAGCATCAAACACTGTTGTAACACTTACCGCAAACAACGCCACTGCGTTAAGTGTTGGTGATGACCTTTACATCAGTTCAGCCACCGTTATTCAAGAAGATTTTGATGCTATCCTCAATCGCAGTTGGTTGTACCCATATGCACAGGGTGGGCTACGCAATGGTGACACCGTATGGATGAACATGACGGTGAACAACCCGCACGCTGTGGAGGGTTTGTTCGCAAAAAGCCGTGGTGTATTTAATGAAAACACCGTATGGAAAGGCTTCAACGGCGGGCGGGGAACCCTTGACGACAACCCAAGAGACTCCATTCCGCTTGAAAACTTCTTGATTGGCAACTCGTGTCTTGAAACGGCACAAAACTTTGCTCAACATGTAAACAAGACGGTGGAGATGAACTACGAGGCTATGGGACTGGATGCCAGTCAAGCCCCCACTGTTGCCTACATTGACCCGTATCTATCCACCGATGGAAACGCTCGTGTGTTGTTGTTTGATGTAGCCCACGACCGTGAGTTCATTGCTTTCCATGACATTCACATGCAGGTGCAATCCAGTGCGGCTACGCCTACTATTGGTTACACCCGCAACATCGCTCACGAAACAGGAACCATCAAACTTGACAAGTTCCTTATCAGCACCAACGGTGGTGCGCCGCACTACTTTACCACACAGATTGATGTAGCCAATGGTTTCCCTTCACAAAACAAGTATGTTCGTGCTACGCAACAATCAAAGTTCATTGAAAGTGCATACGCTCACAATGTTCCAAACACCGTCACACATGACTTGTTGGGTAAAACCACGGCTGGTAGTGATGAAAAATACACAATTGGCGACCCTACAAGTACAGCAAACTCAGCACGGAGAGGAAAGGGACACGGGCACTTCGTTCACACTGGTTTATTTCACGAGCAAACAAGTAATACGCACACTGTAGGAGATAGCAACCTCCCTCGTGTTCAACCTGCGGTGGCTTCAGTCTATTATGCCTCACAAGCACATAAGTTGATTCGCAAAGAGAATGATGGCAACGCTTTGTTAAAACGATTGAAAAAGCACCGTGCCGACCAAGACCCCAATTTGTTTTCATTAACTGACCCAAGCACCTTGTTTGACACACCCGATGGTACTCGTGTGATTTCGGCTTTCCTTTGTTTGAAAGGCAAACGAAACTCCACTCTTGAATTAGCAAACCATGAAGAGTCACGCTTGCAACATCTCAAACACTGGACTCAAATGGATTTCGTGCGCCGTATGACTCTTGACTTGGGTGAAGTCGGAGTCAAAGAGGGTGTCACTGACATTGAAGCGGCGGCACGGGAAATGGTGCGCCTCATCAACCAAGGGGGTGCACCTAATGGTCGCACGCACGCTCGCCGTCCCTCTCAGCAATACCCCGGTGAAAGTGAACGGCTTGACCTTACACGAATCGGTGTGCGTCAAGACATCGCTGATGAAAACAAAGACCCCACCTCAGCCCACATTAACGCAGACTTTGCCGCCACAGGTTCCACATACGACCCTGCTCCGTTTTGGTATGGCGACATCGCCTTTGACACGCATGACCGTGGTTCTCACATGGGGTATGTCCGAGCGCACTTAGGTCGGGTGGTTGAGGACATTAACGGTAATGAAGGCTACAGCATTGTCATCCACTCCACCATTCCCGGTGCATCGGGTCGTAATTTCTGTGTGTGGCTTGACAACAGCAAGGGCCAATCATCGTATCAGCCGCAATTCCTCATCGGTCACGGTGGCCGTTTCCGCAACTTTTGGGCACAGCCCGATGAGATATTGGGTGAAAACATGCACCCTGCACCCATGCCACTTAACAAAGACGGGCGACCTTTTGCACCCGTTACGACACTGCGTGAGTATGTAGCACAGGAAGAACCCGATGAAGCCTTCACCAGTAATCACGATATTACTTCACGACGAAATGAAGTGGCTAATCCCAAGGGGCGCAACATTTCTGCTCATCTCGGTGGTATGTCGCATAACAGTGTGAACGATGAATCGTTTGAAACGCAAAGCCCATCCACAGCACTCGTCAAAGGATTGCGTGTTGGTAAGCAGGCCGTAGGTCGTATCAACTTTGGTGGGCTGGTTGCTTCGGGTGTACCCGGCTTTTCACCCATCGCTGGTAAGCATGGTCTTGGTCGCAAAGGTGATTCGTCGTTTGACAAATTGTACAATGAAGGAATCCAAATTGGAAGCACTTCTCCTTCGGCTATTACAAATTATAGCGGCCATGTCAAGAATACAGAAGTGATTGATGATGCAATCGGTGATACTCCACTGTACGGTTTCCGTTTTGCTGACCACCGAGGACAAGGCTACGGTGTGCGTTACATTTACCGCAAAATGGATGAAGCCTTTGCCAACGATTTGACAACCATTCCTTCCACGCTTGATGATGAAGTGTGCATTTATTTCAACGATGGGGATGTAGCAAAAGGTGGCTTTACCATTGGACACCACATGTTGGGATATGGTGATGCTACAGGACAAATGGATGTTTCTTTACTCAGTAAAAACAGTTGGCGAGGAAACCAATGGAGAGGTGTTTATGCGCCATCATTAGGGGTTGATTGTGATATATCGTGGGATGCCAGCGCATCAACATTAGAAGTTTTGTTAGGTGCACCATTTGACACTGGTGCAACTGTTCTTAATAATCATCCCGATATTCTTGGTTATCTTGGTTTCCCTCGCCAAAACGGTGTTATTCAAATTACTGACCCTTTTACATCAATAACTGGTAGCACTGGTAATGTAATTTCATATGAAAGTCGTACTCAATTAGGTACTACTGGTACACATGTGTTTTACGGTGTACGAGGTAATGAGTTCAACGCATCTCATTATTTATCAGTTTTAGGAGATATATCATTAACTGCTGGTGCAGTAACAATGTTTAACACATCAACAAATCGTATCATTAAAGCCATTATTACACCACGAATCAATTGGACAACACTCGTAACTGATGAGTTAATTGCGGCTGTCACGGCTGAGGCTATCAACTTGGTTAATCCCAATGTGCAGGACGGTGTGACTTTTGATTGCCGACACATGTACGCCGCTGACGGGCGCACCTTTGGAGACTGGGGCGTGGCCGCTGACGCTATTCGCATCCGTGCCCACAATCCGCAACGGGGGGCACGCCCGCTCTCCACCATGTTTGAGGCATCACTTCACCAAGACTTGGGTATTGAGGCACCGCACCTTGAGTTTGGTGAATACGAAAAACTTGACCAAACAAGCAACAGTCAATGGACGGTTACGGCAAGCAGTGCCCACCATAAACCAGTGAGTGATGCAAACATTAAGGACAATCACCAAAAAGCCGATTGTGGTTATTTGCCTTACACTGTGCTACAAATCCGCACAAAGGCCCGTGGTTACCATACCAATACTCCTACACCTGTACTGGTGGATTCGTATAACGACCCAGTGCCTACAAAAACATGGGCAAACAACCTCAAAGGATTGACTTACACTTCTCGTAGTGGTGACCATATTTTACCAGCAATCAATAATAATATGGCTGTATTTGCTAATCACAATTATAGTCCACCTAATAATTTAAGCACTTTTACTCTTCTTGTTGGTGAATATGTTACTGATTTGGTAAAACCCGCTGGACAAGAAAGTGCATCTTTTAGTGGTGAAACAAAACTTCTTTCTTTTGGTGAAAGAAAAAAAGTATATCATGGAAGTGACAAAATAGCCATAATGAAATCACAACAGGGTGTAAACTCTTTAACAATTTTAGAAGTTTCCGATTTATACGCTAATGATGCTTTTATGAATGAGTTTGGTGGCGGAAGTGTAACTGAAGATGGATTACTAATGAGTCATGCTGACATAAAGTGTAGTGGTATGCGCCTATACGGTAGCGTAGAAAGTGAACCCATCACCTACTTCAAAGGCGGGCGGGACAGCACCGACCACAGTGTACCCCTGTACTTCGGTGGTGGATTCAGTGGGGTCGTGCTGGATGTCAATGACGGCTCGCAAAACGATTACTCCTCATTTTACACGCACCCGTATTCTACTGGCCCAACAGGTACAGCGGGCATACAGAACGCTAACGAAATTAGCACAGCATATGCGTTGGTGGACTGTAACGCCCTGCTCGCTTTCTTCCCCGGCACGCCTCTTCTCAACCAACATCGTGGTAGCATTAACCCGCCAGCGTACAACCAAGACAATGTATTGTCACCCGACCTTGATGCAGGAACGCTGATAAATCTTATCACTAATCCGAGCCATGTAACAGCACGATACGCAAACGGTATTGTTCGCCAACGACCCATTCCTCTTGTTATGCGTATGCCACATCAAACTGCACGCTACACTGACCATAAAACAAGCACGAAGTATTTCACCACTTACCTCATTTATGGCCCCGGTCAAGCCTTCCCATTCAATGAACCAACATCGGGTCTTGGAGATGTTGAGCCGCACCCCGGCTATGTGGTGACTACGGGTAACACATGGAGTAAAGTGCCAGCCAATCTCAATCTACCCAACGAAATTACCAACTCGGATGGTGATTATGGCCCACCCAATAGCGTATATCAAACAGACCGACAACGATTTCATTGGCGTACAACACTTAACTGGTCACCAGCACAAGGTATTCCAAACATTGGAGATGGTGTCGGTTTATACCAACGACCCGAACACGGCTACCATTATGGTGAGCATTTTATCAATCCAGTACCCGGTAAGATTTCTCTCAGTAACGATGCAGATTATCGTAAAGCACACCCATACCAGCACTGCGCTATGGCGTATTACGGCATAGCCATGAGTGCCGATATGACTTTCCACATGGATGGTGGGTATCACCCCGGCGGCTCGTGGCTTGACAATCAAATGGCATTCAATCCGCAAATGCAAAAGAATGATTTCACGATTAGCAAAATCAACGGTAACCTCGTGAACCCAACGGCTTTCCGTGTATCGGGAGTAATGGCTACCAGTGTGTTAAATGGCTTACTTGGAGAAAGTGCCAGTGACTTTGACCGTGAAATTATCGTAGTTGATGCTACACGCTGTCAAAACGGAGAAGAACTGGCGACTATCATCGGCCAAGCCATTAACGAAAACCCCGGCAAAGGGGCACTCAAAGCAATGGGTGGTACTTTCATGCCAAGTATGGGTAACGCTCAACGCCAAGACCGATACGGTTGGATTGAAATGGACTGGAACACGGTGTATGTGAATGACACCGCCACTTCTTCTCAGTCTTACATTGAAGGTACAATGAGTGGTGGTACCCAAGCATCGCTTGAACAAATCCCTGCGTGTGGTTGGATTCGCACTGATGATGGTGGTCGTCCCGTAGCGGGTGGGGGCATTTGTCCAGCCTTTGCACCATATCATTCTCGTGAGGTGTATGACAACGGTGGTACATGGACAGTGAGATTTTGGCTTGCACCAAACCGAATCACGGGTAAAGCACAGTTTGAAGATATAACCACATGGCAGGAAAAGTGCGACTTAATAACACCTGTCACTGTTCCTACTTTTGCTATTGCTCCGCCATACGGTGTTCCAACAAAATTGTACATTTGGAGCAAGTCGGGTGTTCACTACTACAACAACGAAAACGATAGCACTCGTGACCACATGACCCGTGTACACTTTAGCGGTCTTGTGGATGCTCTTGACCGTACACGACCTGTTGGTGCGATGGGGTGGGCTGGTGAGCGTTACTCTTACCTTAACTCACTTAAAGTCGGTACAGAAGGATATGGTGCAGGGTTGGGTGCATGGCACCCCATATTGGGCTTTTCACCCTACGGGCCAGCCTCAAGTGTGATGAGCACTTTTGGGCATCTTCCTCACTACACACCTATGCGTAACGCCCCCGAAGCAACAGGTGTGCTTAATGGTGTGAACAACACAGACACGATGATTACAACAAAGTACACTTGGACATACGCATCAACCAATACCACACCAGCCTACTCGTTTACTGACGCTGAAAGTTCAAATTATTTCACTGACCCTGTTCACATTGGTGACAAAAACGCTGTACCTCGTGCCCTTCATCATACTCAAGGCGTGTTTAGTCGTGCTTTCCTTGTTATATCGTATGAAGCCGAAATGCCGTTAGTGGCTAAGTATGACCGTGACGGAATCACTGGAACAGGTGACTGGTTGGCTGTAGTAAACAAGACCGCTGGTGGTACTGCCGCCGCCGATGCCATCAAGTTTGCTGGTACAGTACAGTGGGATGAGCGCATTCATGGTGTGGATAGATTTGTTGCGCCTGCCCATGGAGGGCCAAACATTGAGGCTTTGATTCCCCTGCCCGTGACCTTGCCTATTGACGACATTCCATCAGTGCCTTTCCAAATGCACGGGCCTGTTGTTGATGACAATATATTGTACAATGCTGAACCATGTTACGCAAAGACTGGTGATTTATTCTTTGACCTTGACCAAAGCCCCGGCAGTTTCTTTTTGGAAGATGCTACTGATGTTGAGCGAAACCTCATCACTGACCTCAAAACAAGTACCAGCACTGAACTTGACCGATACGGAGATGATGCGAATTATTGGCTTGGAGACACCAACGCTTTCAAAATGAATCAACGCTCACCCGCTCGTAACTTCTCCGTGGAGCATATCGTATGGAAGCGCATGGATGGCGGTAATCTTTCACTCCCTGCTGTCAACGCTCGTGGACTTGGTGCAGTACCATTTGTTACACGAGTAAACAGTGGAACAGCCTACACCACAGGTGAAAAGTTGTACGGTATCAACCGCTTCTCATTTGAAACCACGAACAGTGCCATGTTCCCCATTATACAGGCTCAAGAATTGGCCCATCCACAAATCGCCGCCGCACACCCCGATGAATTGCGAAATGTATTGGCTATCCCCAATGAAGAAATGCAGTTTGAAGAAGTGCAAGTTGAGGACGACACGGGCCAAGTTCACATTATTGAAGGTGGTTCGCCATTTGGTACGATTATCCGCACTTTCAACCCTGTTTCCGACCGTAGCGCAGAAGGTCTTGCTCCCGCAACCGCTGGAAGTGGAGTAGAGCCAAACCTCAAGGTACGCCTTCCCAACCCCGACAGCATTCCCGGTAACCTGCTTGTGCGTGCTGGCTTTGACCGTTTGCAAGCCTACCAAAACGAATCGTTTGGCACGGGTGGAATGATGCGGCCTATGTCTGCTAACAGTATCAAGCATCTATTTACTGATGAAACAAAAGGGCCACGCCTTGGTGGTACATTTAGCGACCATAACTGGGAACATATCAGCCAAGGTAACTTCCCCGACCCAACTTATTCGGGTTGGGAAACGGCTACAGGCAACGCTCCGCTTGAAACTTCATACGAGTTGCATGACCGTACACTGTTCTTCCATATCACCAAGAACGGTAACACCCACAGTCACCGATACCCAACTTATTATACGCACGCTGGTGGTGTAACAAACGCTGAATTAACGGCTGTGTCATACAGCGGCACTACACTTACTGTCAATGCCGCTCCCGATATTTTGTTGTTTAATGAAGCCATTCGTGATGGTCGCAAGTTCTTGCGCTTGTATGACCCTGTTACTGACCGAGGTGGGGTTGCATCATTTACCAACATTGTTGGCTCCACTTTTACTGGATGTGTTGGAGATGCTGACTTTGATGCACTTGTTTCATCCTCAATTACTTCGCTGAAAGTTGTTCCATCGTACTACATTCCAGCAGGCAGTACTCGCTTCTTTGCCGCTCGCCGCCTTCGTGACCATGCAGAAGTGAGTGGTAATTCACCCGACATGGTGCATACTCGTTACATCAATTTTTGGACACTGGCTGATACGCTATGTCATACTATCTACGAAATACCGCAGATGAGTCCATTGTCTTTGCCTCGTATGGGGCATCACTTTGTCAATCCAACCATGGCAATGCTTCCCGGCCATTTTGCTCACCCTGCCTATCAAGGTCTGTACAATAAACACCGAGCAATCCGTTCTGCTACAGTGAAAGCGCATGAAACAGCACTAATGGAAGAACAAGACCTTGGTGACCTCAAGACCGATATTTCAACTACACTTACTGATAAACTGTACGGTTACGATACGCTACACACCTTCGGTGCGCTTACGGCTACACCAAGCGGGCCGAGTGATATTCACGGCGGTGCTTTCACACTTATGTTTGAATCCAAGATTCGTAGCGATGGGTATGGTGTACTGGCATCGGAAGGAGAGGCTGGTAACATCAACAAGGCTGGTGGACACTCCATTGTGTTAGAAGCCGCCGCTACCTACACCCTGCGCCATCACTTCCCCGACCCAAGCGAGGTAGGTGCATACCAAATTGTCATTCAGCCTAACATTCACAAATCTCAATTGATAGGCTACCATGCCAACGGTGCGGCCACTGGTTTACCCGATGGCACCGTCAATGAACTGACCAGCCAACAGGTCGCACTCGTTGTAGGTCTGCGTGAACCCGACAGTGCTACGGGTGCGGTCGCTCTTGTATTGGCTGAGGCTACGATGGCTGATGTGCGTGGGTGTGAGGTGTTCATCAATGAACTCATCCTTGACCACGACCCCGACCACGGTAGCCAATTCACCAACATCCCGCCGTTGATGCTGTACAACGCTTTGGGTGTGCAGGCAACCGAAAGCCCTGCATTTGTCAAGCGTTCACTGCCTTACCACCCGCAAATGTTTGACCGCTCTACTCCGGGTATGACGACCAACATCCCGTGGTGGAGTATCATCCACAAAAACGGCCCCGACCATGCAGACGCTACGGGCTTCCGTCACCTCAACCACCATCGTCTTGACAACTACTACGAGTTCTTGCGTGCAAGCACGGGAAGTATAGCCTGTCAAATCACACTTGCAGGCTACCCAAGTTTGTACCCCGACTTGTATCACGAGGTGCTTGAGAACATCAGCCTCAACCCTGTGTGTACCGTGGTAAGTTGGACATCAACCACCATCACCGTTGATGATGCTCGTGGCTTCCCGCAAATACCCTACTACGGCAACAAGTTGGAATACACGGATGCTAATGGTGTACGACGCACTCATACTTACACTGAGCGCAGTGGGTATGATGCTACGAACATGAATGAACCAAAGCAATTCACTATTACTGCCAAGACTTCTTTCACCAGCAATTTAACTGCTGGCACGAAGTTGCGCCTTACCCGTGCTTACGACTTCCGCCCTGCTGGTGCTATTTTCACAGATTCCAAGACCAGCATGGTGACTCGCATTCTACCGCAGATGCTACAGGGTAGCCGAGATACCAACAGCCTGCACATGGCCGATGCATTCTTGTGTTTGTGGCATCCTAACCTTGGGCGACCCCATACCTTCTATTCCGATTCCAGTCGCACATGGCTCAACCCACTCACCGACCGTGCTGTGGACAAGAAACCACTCAATAGTATGCCCGAACATTTTGAGACTGTACACTACCACGATGCCGCATACTACGCCAGCCTCGGCCCATTTGCATTTGACCGTAAGTTTGTAGCACCGCCATATGAAATTAAAGACACCACTGGTAACCCTTCAACGGTAACTGGGGTAGGTAGTAATTTTGTTAATACTACATTACGAGGTACTGTTTTATCTTCTCTTCTAAAAGTTATCATTGATGGAACAGCATACACCGTTAGTGGAGGTAGCGGCACACAAATCATTTTCCAAGAAACTGTCAAAGCAACTATACCAATTGGCAGTACAATTCTTATTGATGGTAGCGGAGATTTAGTTACCGCCGATGTGTTGGACACGACATACGGAAACCCCTTGTTGATTGCAAACCGATTTGACCCACAAGGTGGACAGGCTGATTCGGGCGATGCGGCAACAAAGACCAACCTCAACCATTACTGGCCGTGTGGTAGTCGTGGTGGCCCGCTCATCAGTCGTCTTGACGGGTACGGGTATGTCTCAGCCGCATGGAATTATCCACGAGACTACTCGTTTGATGGCCCAGTATGGACTGACGCTGATGATACTGGTAGCGGTTACACGGTGCTCAACGGTGTTAGTAATACCTCTTACGACAGTATCAGCGACCCTACCCGCACCCGCCCATTTGGTTATCGTATTGGTCTGCGCCAACCGTACAACAAACCACAATGGTCGTTGTATGGTATGCGTGCATTCCGTGAGGCGGCTGTAACGACTACGAACAATGTCGTAGGTTATCCACACGGGCCACTTGTGCAAGGTGAAACTGAAACATGGACATACGCAGGCGGGAGTGGCCTTTCCAATGGTACATACCCCAACACCCAACTCGGTATCATGGAGCGTCAAACCAACTTCAGCGGTATGCTTGGAGTGGACAAACCCGAATGGCAGGTGCGTTACAGCGACGGTATGCGTGTAGCCCGCCCATTCGGTTGTCCTGTTCGCACGCTACGAAACACCAACACTGTTCTTCGTGATTGGTGGGGTGATAGCGAAGGCAAGGGTATTTACAAATTAGACGAGGCTGTAGCCTATTACTTGGTGGACTGGTGGGGTAACACTCGTGGTGAGGATGTGCGCCGCCATCCTGTTCGTGCCTTCGGTATTCGCCCTGCTTGGGATGCCGCTGATGTGTACGAATATGACCGAACAGATGACCGAACCCCCTATCAGCGCATTTACAACAACGGAAACCCAGTTGTTAATATGAAGGGATTGATTGATAGTAATGGTGAAGTAAGTTTAGCGGGGGGTGTAACTGTCCCACGCTTCGGTGGGCGACTTAACGACACCAACAACAATGACACTACACAACTTGTGGATGTGTACTTCCCCACCAACGCCCATCGTGTTGGTGATGATGGACACGGGCGTGGTCTGCGATACCCCACTGCTTTCAATGAGGATGTGCTGACAGCCCTCAACGAGCCGTATCACGCAACAGGTGTTGTGTTGTCTCACCACACCGCTGAGCCAAACATGAATGATGGCTATATCCGTGCTCGTAACGATATTTTACAACCGTTTGAAGTGCCCCGTGGAATTAGCGCACGCCTTAACATCGCTGAGGATGGCCTGCTCAAGCCCGAAGCCGTGGTGAGTGACCGTGTGGAAACGGTGAGCGGCGACTCTCCACACAAGGACGCTGTAAGCCGTAGTGCGCCCCGTATTGGACTTGACACCGAGAATGTGGAGGGCGTGGATGATAACCTCATTGCCATTAACACTGAGGCTCACAGCCTGCATACCGACCGTGGCGTAGGCCAGCGTGTTATCGTGCATGGTGGTATGCAAGCAGGCTCGCAATCAATTGGGCATTACGACCTTACCTCACTGGACTTTGGTGGCCAACCGCAGGGTGGTGTTATGCGCCTCTCCCATACCTCTAACTTCAACCCGCTCGGCGGCACCTACATCGCAGAAGCCCGCAATTTCGTATCTCCCATTGACGATACTGATTGGGGAGGCATACCAACATCGGGTATGGCGTTGTGGCTCAAAGCAGATAGTCTTGATTTGGCTGATGGGGCGGCTGTTACCTCGTGGAAAGATGTGAGTGGAAACGGGCACGAGTTCACTCAATCAACAGCCAGTGCTCAACCAACATACATTGCCTCATCACCTAATGTAAACAACATGCCGGTCATAGATTGCGACGGTGATGATAAATTGGAAACTCCATTTGATGCTCGTTTAAACACCGCTGAAGTAACAGTATTTGTCGTTGCATGGGCAGATAGTGACGATAACGCTATTCATGGTATTATTGAATCAAGAGCAACAAGTCCAGTTAATCGCAGTGGATTCAATTTATACATCCGAATGGATTCAAACAACCGATGGCAATGGTGGGCAGGTAGCAACACCACATGGACAACATTAAGTTCAGCAACAAACAGCGCAGTGGGTGGACAAGCCGAGTTGGTCACTGCTTCTATTACTGGTGGTGATGGTAATGGAAGCACTGCTACAATCAAAATGAACTTACAAGGTGCAGGAAATTACACTGCAACAGGCAATTATTGGAAAGCAGATGAGGGTAATTACATTGTTGGGAATGTACCCATTTCATATTACTTGAATGGAAAAATTGCGGAAGTAATACAGTATAATCGTGCATTAACAATTGAGGAAGAAAGGCAAGTGGAAGGTTACCTTGCGGAAAAGTATGGATTTACATACAATGTTTCACAATGGAAGTCCAGTAACCCGTATCAAACTGACACCAACGGGCACCAGCGTACCAACCTCACCGACAAGCGCATTTCCTACATGTTGCGCCCAGTTCGTTTGCTGGACAAACAACACGCTGAGATGTTCCGCTCCAACCTCAACTTGCACTCATCAAGTCCACAGTATGGTAGTAACTACTTCAGTGCCACCGCTGGTGGTAAATACGGGCTGTATGTGTACGAGACAACCAGCGGTCAAGCATCGGCAGGCTCTTACATCCGTAGCACCAATCCCGACACCAACCCACCTTATGCGCCCGCATACTACATGGACATCAGTACAAGCGACACCGTGCCAATGAGTCAAGGCCCAAAGATTATCGGCACAGCCGCTACTGGCTTTGATTCATCGCTATTGGACAACGAGATTACTCGTGTCATTATCAGTGAAAACACCCTGCAACATTACCGTGCTGACGCATCACGCCGACGCACGCACCAAGAGGGTGAGAGCAAGGAAGAGCGCATGGATTACACCGTTCAACCCCGCTTCTCGCAATCTCTCCATCCAAAAGGACATAAAGGAGATGTAACCTACAATTCAAATGACCACAGTGGTGATGCTTCATGAATCCAATGAATGACGCATGGATGCTTCTCAAAGAAAGCAAGCGTGACCCACGCCTCGCTCGTGCGGGCGTGAGCGGGTACAACAAGCCTAAGCGCACCCCCAACCATCCCAAGAAGTCGCATATCGTGGTGGCTCGGTCGGGTGGACAAACTAAGACGATTCGCTTTGGTGAGCAGGGTGCAAGCGTGGCTGGCAAACCAAAGGCTGGTGAATCGGAGCGCATGAAGAACAAGCGCAAGTCGTTCAAATCCCGCCACGCTAAGAACATCGCCCGTGGGCCAATGAGTGCCGCATACTGGGCTAACAAGGTAAAGTGGTGAGGTCATGTGCCATTTGTGAGCCAAGCACAGCGGCGTTTCATGTATGCGAAACACCCGAAAATGGCTCGTGAGTTTGAAGAAAAAACTCCAAAAGACAAAAAATTACCCATGAAAAAAGCATGGGCTTTCCTCAAGGCATCACGCCAAACTGAGTTGGGTGAGTTCCATCCCGACTTTCCCAGTTCGTATGGGCCGGTGAGAGGCGCACGCTACACAAAAGAGCCTCGCAGAAAACAAATCCAAAGCGAGGGTATGAAGGCTTTACCAACAAAAGGTTGGAAACATTATCATGGTGAAAGTATGCCCGAAAAAGCAGTTTGGGCATGGATGCTCAATAACAACATTGAACCCACAACGAGCAACATGGAGAAAGTCGTAAGGATGGTACACAATATGGGTGGTGAAGTATCGGCTCGTTCACCCACAGGAGCGATGGATGTATGGGGAATAAGAGGTAATAGGCTTAACGATGCTTATTTGGATGAATCGTATTCTCCCGATGAGTTCGGGGAAAGGCAGATTTTCAATTCATATGCAATTCCACAAAACATTCCACCCGAAGCACTTGTGAGAATCGGAAGAACAAGTGAGTGGGCGAGATTGAATAATAGCCTATATCCCGAACAGCAAAAGCGTGACCAAGAGTTCATTGATTACGAAAACTCTGTAAAAGAACTTGGATGGTGGCCTCAAACGGAGGAATACGATGACCGTTCTTAAAAACACAAGGACTGGTCGGTACAGCACTGACGCAGATGAGGTCATGACCCATGTGCGTAAGCCTGTGTTTGTGGACAACGCCATTCATCACGGTCGCATCAGCGTGCAAAAGGCGAACAAGGCAAAGGTCACAGTGGAGAAGAAAAACACTCGTAATTTACAAGTGATGCCGCAACGCAACTACCGCATCCTTGAGGGCGAATCGTACATCCAGTTGTCGCATAACAACACCCCCGGCCATTCGCTCAATACGGCCCCTTTCTTTGCTGATGATTTAATTTCCAGCACCAACAGCCCCATGCTCATTTACAACGCTGACGCATCAGCGCAACGCCTGTTGCCGCACACGGTTGAATCATCATCGTTTGGTGTGCTGGTGAACCTACGCAACATGAAGGGTAAGACGCTTGACGGCATCGGCTTTACTGGCCGCACTGTCAAACTTGGCCAGCCTGTGGATGTGGGCCTGCGTACAACGGACTTGGCCGTGCGCCTCGGTGAGTCCATCAACAGCGGAGCAACCAGCGTGAACATCTCACGCCCAAAGAATGTCACCGCATCTTCAGCACGCAAGCACAGCACACGCTTCGTGGGTCAAGACTTCAACAACATGAACCTCATGACCGCCCTGCGATTCCTTGGCCGTCACGACAGCCGTATGCTGTTGCTTGACCGCTTCGGTAACCTGCTGTACATTCCCATCACATTCAGCGAGGCGAGTGTGTTCGTGGACAAGAACTTGCGATTTGGTGGCAAGACCGACAACCCGATTGAAAACATCTCCAACCGTGTAACAGTGCAGGGCCAGCCGTTGGCTCTCAACGATTTGGTGATTGTTACGGTGGATGATGTGGAAGGACAGGTGGAGGAAGTGCGTGAGGACAGCGCACCCATCGTGGACAATACCGCCCGCACTACCAACGCCGCCCGCCGTGTCGCACGGCAAGTGCTCAAATCACGCTCGCTTATGCGTGGCTCCATATCCAGCGCAGGCCATCTCAACTTGCTCAACTTGCGGCCCGGTATGACGGTCAAGTACGATGGTGGCAACAAAGTGGTTACCGAGGTTAAGCACATGCCGATGAAGAACATGAGCGACCTTACGATGATGAACCTTGACACGGGCATTGAGGGCATCCTACAGGGCGTGGCTGAGGGCACCAGCGTGGGTGCAAACGCCACCAACCCCGCTACCTATGTACAGGTGGTGGAACAGAACTTAGCCTTGTTCGGCAAAGTGGAGTTGCGTATCGTATCAGTGGTTAAGGAAAGAGGAGTATTTAACACAGCATACCTCATCGGTGGCGTGAAGGGAACCCACGATAGGGGCAAAATCGGCAAGAACGGCTTGCCCATCGGTGTGAACAAGACGAGGGAACGGAGGAACATCTATGCCGATTAGTGACTACATGCGGCGGTTGTTGCTTGACACGCTCGCCAGCAACATCAACGAGGTTATTTTGGGCTTTGATGGTACACCAGCCACCACGGACGATGGCTCAGCGGGTCGCCCCGCTATCACCCTCACCCCCACCATCACGGTGGTTGATGACACCTCCCTGCTTGTTGAGGCCAAACTGCCCTACGATACCACATTTGCTGACCAAATCAAGGAGGTGTACATCCAGTTCCGTGACACAAACGAGTTCACGCCTGTGGCACGATACACTATTTCACCGATAACTAAATCATCAGCAAATGAACTCAAAATCCAAATCGCAATTGAGGTGGCATAATGACAGGCAATCCATTATCGGGACACACAGCGGCAAATCAAGCATCCATGACGGGTAGCGGGGTCTTTACGGACAGTTTGGAGGACGGCGAGCATATCACCAGCCCCTCCCTCACAAACATGCTTGAGGGTGTGCATGGTAACGGTATCATCCTTGAAGAAGATACGGCTTCGGGCGATGCACAACGAAACACTCCCGAAGATTTACCCGGAGTATGCGAGCAAGTCACCAACACCTATACGGTGCGTGTTCAAGGCGGGAACGCTGTCATTGATGGTGTGTTGTACAAGTTTGGGCACACCACATCACCTGCTCAAAGTTTCGTTGATGTAGCATTCACCACGACAAGCGCACACAAGCGTGCTACTTACAGTGCGTTAAGCAGTGGAGAAGAAGCCCTCATTGTTGTGTATGTTTCAACCGATACGGCTAACCAGTGCATCACATGGGAGATGGGTACGCCTGTTACGACAGCCTCCAACACCTACCCTACCACCCCATCTGCTTTCCTCAGCAATCCAAAAACGAGTGGGCTTGATGTGACACAAAGCGTGGTGCTTGCGGTCATTCGTGTAGTGTACTCGGCATCGGGTGGTGACCTTAACATCAGTATTACCGAGAGCAACGATAAGCGTATTTTCATTCGCCCTTCACCAATTTATTTCACCCCTGTTACAACGGGTGCCGTGGCCGCCACTACACCCGTTGATTCACACACTGAACTTGATGCGTTCAACGGCGATACTGGTAACTTTACGACCAGCCGCCTCGGTGGAATGTGGCAATCGTTTGGCGCACAAATCGCCAGCACCACAGCAGATGATGATGGAAGAGATGTGTTGTACTACAGCGGCACCCACGCCGACCGTTTTACCCGCTCCGTGTTTGACCGTGTGCTGACCACCGCCGCTACTTCCCTCACCATCACATCAGCAGACGCTAACATCCTCATCCTCACCACACGCAGTGGTACATGTGCTATCACAACAAGCGGAGCATTCCCCGCTGGCTACATCGTTGAAATCAAGAATCAAGATGCAGGTGACACCGCTACATTTGCTGGTGAAACAATTGCGGCCAGCGGCTACGGGCGTTTTGTCTGTACCGTAAGCCACGCCAGCACGCCTACCTTCGTGCGCTTGCAATGATTACTCTTCTTCATCCATTGAAGGGTGCAAATAAATACCCTTCAAACGATAGGGCTTGAGTTTCTTAATGGATGGGTCAAGCCAAAATAAACCACATTTTCGGCAATGCAAAAGATACACACGCTCGTTGTCGTAGTCAATGAAGCGGCCAGTAAGACGGCGAGGAATCTCATGTTCTCCGCACATGGGACATTTCTGCCTCAATTTGTCCATCAATCTACCCATGCTATCACTGTACCGGGCGGCGAGCCACGATGTCATCAATGCGTAGAATAGCATTGGTGACTTCGCTGGCACTCAATACGGCTTGTCGCACCAATACAACAGGCTCAATCACACCATCAGCCAGCAAGTCTCGTACACCACCTTCGGTGACATCGGGGCCAACCGACAACCTGCCCTGTAAGATTTCGTGGCGCATAGCAAGAATCGTGTCCAACGGGTCGTGGCCAGCGTTCTCAGCGATGGTAGCAGGAATGACCTCCAAAGCATCAGCAAACGATTCAATGGCCATCTGTGCCCGACCACCCACCGAAGCGGCGTGTTGGCGCAGATGCGTGGCCATACGCACATAGGCGTTGCCTCCACCCACGACGAATTGCCCGCTCTTCATGACCAGCGAGACAACACCCAGTGCGTCATCAAAACCACGCTCAACTTCTTCCAGTGTGTGCGATGTAGCACCGTGCAAGACCAGCGTAGCCTCTTCACTCTCTTCCTTGCTATTGACAAACAAGTACCAAACATCGTTTTTCCTTTCACGAGTAATTGAAACATCGGCGTTGCCCTCAATTTCTTCGGGTACTTGCACGATGTCTAAGCCCGTCATGCGACTCAACGCACGCATAGAAGATTCGGGCATACGACGCACAACCATGATGCCGTTTTTCTTGAGATATGAACACACCATGTCGCTCACACCATCACGCACAAAAACAACACCACCATTAGGCATAGCGTCCACGATGTGTTTAGCACTGGCTACCAAATCAGCCTTGCTTGCACCCTTGAAGGATTGATACGACTTAGCATCAAGTTGCACCTGTACATTATCCTCAGCCTTCTCAGTTTCAAGACCCGTGTTGATAAGCAACAAGTTGTTGTAAAAGTCATTACCTTCAAGCACGAAGTCTTTGTTTACAATCACACCATTGTACAAGTATGAATCTTCAAGCGAGCCACCGGGGAAAGATACGACCTTGACGCTTTCAGCATCACCAGCCCTCTCCACTGCACTCACACATAACTCGGACACAGCATCAAGGGCTGTTTCAAGGGTCTTACCCGTGATGGCAGTCTTGGCTACATTTACAAGCCTTCTACGGTCATTGCTATTTTGTGCCACTTCTTCGGTAAGATATTTCACCGCCATTTGAGCGGCCTCGTGATAGCCACGACATATCACATTGGGATGCAATCCCTTCTCAAACAGCATCTCGCTGTTGCCAAGCAATTGACCAGCCAACACGACTGTACTCGTTGTTCCATCGTAACACAGGGATTCTTGGGTACGAGCGACTTCAGCAATCATTTTCCCACCGGGGTGGGAGACATCCAACTCTCGTAGAATGGTTGCTCCGTCATTGGTGACGATGACATTACCGCCACCATCAACCATCATTTTGTCCATACCCATCGGGCCAAGCGTACTCTTGACGGTTTCTGCAACCGTCTTTGCCGCCCGAATGTTGTGTATCTGTGCTTTTCCACCTTTTGCGCTATCTTTTTCTGTCATGTTTCCTTCACCAGTCCACTTCTATCTCAACAACTTTTCCTGTCTCAAGACTCCTTGAGAGGACATGCCCCTCGGCTTTTCCAAACTGATACAAGTCATAGGTAAGTTGAGCATCGTTTAAGCAATACTTCGCTACCTCGTCATATCGTCCTTCTCTCCAAGCAATGGGGGCATCAGCACTGTTCATCAATTTGTTGGTGTCTAAAGTATGCTTGACGAGAATATCAAGCGATGTAGCCACCTTTTCAACACTTAGTGCGGCCTTGCTAACCAAGTTGCGAGTATCAAGAACGGAGTCCGACTTCATCAAGTCGCTGGCCGTCCAGCAATCCAGTGCATCCCTTAGCACTGGTAAGTCAAATGCTTTAATGTTATGACCGAGGATTTTACCACCCTTATCCACATGGTCGGCTAAGTCGTCACCAAGAGTGCGTGGGTGTAGGGCTTTGACGGTGTTATCTACATCCAGCCCCTCGTTGCAGTAAATTGTTCCTTCGTGCCCATTCCATGTAGCGGCTACCGATGGCTCAAACAAGTGTGTGTTGTGCCACCCTCCTATTTCATGAGAAAAGTTTGCAGTTTCAATGTCAAGTGCCAGTATGTCGCTCATCATGCATCACCTACCTTGCGAATGAACACACGCCCTCCGCTCTTCTTGGTCTTGAACAGTGACCCACCGTAATCCTTGAAGTGCCTTTCGGCGGTACTCTTGGACACCTTGGATTTTTCCATGTAGGTATTGAAGAATGTTGAGCGCAATCTCCACCCATCACCGTAGCCCTCAATCTCATAGGCTTGACATTCGTTGTAAGCGGCAATCATACCTTCTTGTGATTTATTTTCCTTTTGCTTGTTCCCACCGACTTCAACAGAATCTTCAAGCCATGCGATGAGGTTTTGGAATAGGTCAATCAAAATCTCGTGAGCCAAATCAACATGCTCCGCAGTGACTACCCATGACTCATCAAGAATGGCCATGTGTACCGAGAAGATGCCCAAGTAATTTTCAATGGCGGGTGTAAAGGATGCTACAATCTCGGACATAGAAGGAGTCATGTCTCGCAACAGGTCGTACAACTCATCGGATGCTTGGTACAAAGCCGTTTCGTAATCATCGGTTGTGGTGAACATCTCCCACATATATTCCTGTACAATTTCTTCTTTCTCTTCATTGGAGGATTCAGTCCACTGCATAAAAGAAATCTCCGCCATGTTAAGTAGGCGGTCACGAATACGCTTTTCGGTGTTTTTGAAATAAGCGTACAAATCTTCTTTGGTGATTTCCGCTTTATCGGGTCGGTTAAAGAATGTACCAAGACGGCGATTGCTTACTTCTTGTCGCTCGTCCATGTCCCAGTGTCGGTAGTATAACAGGACACGCTGGAAAATACCCTTTGTGAGAACATAGTCCTTGACTCCTTTTGGTGGGTAAGTAGTAATCCATAAGGACACCAACGAGGGACACTCAACTTTGTTTCCCTTCATGTGCTTAACAAGCGTGTTGTTGCCGCTACCTACAGGGTTACAGGCTGTTTGAAGATACAACACCGTTTCTTGACTGTGCTTGTTAGGTGTAAGAAGAATAGACCCTTCATCAAAGTTAATGGCTTTACGCCCCGCAAGCAATCCCTCAATGGTTTCCACTTCACCTGTAGGCTTTCCATTGTCATCCACGACATTGTTTGTTGAACCAATCAGCCCTGCATCTGTACCCGATGCAAACAACTCAAAGGGAATCTCAGCCTCATTCATAATGTCGCTAATGAAGTTCCAAGCGATTGATTTTCCTGTACGAGAAGGTTGAATCCAAAATACATGCACTCGCAAATCAAGATGGGTGTCACCTGTAGGAAGGCGAATATACGGTAGGGTCGTTTGTCCTTGAATAAAGAAAAACGACAACAGACCCGGCATCTCGTTCTTCATTGAAGTTTGAGAGAAATGGTGAAGGTAAGCCTTCAAAATAGGGAATCGCTCAACGGCACGGTATTTATTCATTAACATGTAACTCATTCCCTTTCTCTTTGTTGGTTTAAATACTTTAACGACGAACCGTGCGTTCTTGGCGTACAGGCTCTTCGCTTGTTAGCACATCAACCAACATTTTTCTTCTCACTTCTCCAAGTCCTTTCACCTGTTTGATAGAGTCGGGAAAGCACATCTCTTCTATGCTTCCACATTTCTCAAGCAACTTCTCGGCTGTTTCCTGTCCGATACCCGGCACGGTCATGAGCATGTCAAGTCGTAGGTCGTTTGATGCTACACGGCGTACAGACTGTGCACCATGCTTACTGGCTGGTTTATGCAATTTACCATGTAATCGCACAATGAAAGATGCGGCTTCACTTACATTGTTGCAGTAAAATACTTGACAATCAAAATCAGCCATCAAGCGTGCTATTGTACCCATCAATTCATTTTGTACCTTAGAATAAGAGACATTTGTTTTACCATTACTTTTTGCCATGGCTATGTGTTTGGCTATGTCACCGTGTACAACAAGAAAGAAACGCTCATAATTTGCATCCATGTTGTCAAGTTGCCGCCATAAGTGGCCGCTGTGACTTGACTGAAACAAGTCACCAATACTCTTAGCCTCAACACATGCCCCGCCCAACTGGTAGTCCCCCACTACCAATGGCTGGCGAACCACTGTCAGCCCTGCATTAGCGGCCTTGCGCTCAACAGATTCGCAAAGCAAGCCACGCTCGTTACTATCAATTATCAACTGGGGTTTCATTTTTTCAGCCTCCACATGCCTTCTTCTTCTGCTACTACATTGGGCAATGATGAGAGAATTACACCCAAGTGTTGGCGTGTAGGACATCGCTTGAGAGATAATACACCTTCGTACAATTCCTCAATTGAAAGCATTGTATCTGCATTTTGCAACATTTTCATCAATCTATTTACAATCCATTTATTCCTCATTTAATTCACTCCTGTACCATCGTAATACTTGCACTTACCCATACAGAAGCCTTCGGTATATAGCGTTGAACATGTCGCATGTGAGTAACCTGTCATAACAATGCTTCTTACTTGCTCTTCTGTTTTCTCGTATCGGTAGTCCACCCATTCCTGCTGTTCACAGATGCTCACGATACTTCGTATATGCTCCTCCTTCTCTTCGTTCCCAACTCGCCAAGCGGGAAAGAACATGCGAAACCTGTCAGCCAAGTAGGAGGCAAAGTGGTATCTCGCACGGTGGGGAGGGTTGCCCCCACCCATCGCCGCTTGCGACAAACAAGGAAGAATGTGAATGTCATTTAACGATACCGTAGGCAAATCCACAGGCTTGAGGTCATAGTTCTCAGCGAACTTATTCTCAATTAGATTCATGAGTAATTTGTTTTCGCCGTGGGCGATGTACCCACTGTGTGACTCCATCCCCCTGTTCATGAAATCGTCAAAGGTAAAGGTCATGATTTCTTCACTGGTCAAAGGAAATGACCACACGCCACGCTTAGCATTGTACGAGTTGGGTATGCGAATCATACCGCTGGTGTCAAACATCACGGTAGGGTCGTTACAGTTCAACGGCCCGATTTCCTTTTCCCATGATTTAATTAGCACCCGCCCCGACTGTTTGATACGAGATACTTCTCCCCCGCTTTTCGGTGTGAGAGATTCGGAAAGCGGAATCCAAACATGGAAACCGCCGCCGCTAAACCACACATAGTGAAGGGTGTTGTTGCTCAACAGGAATTGGTGAAGTCGCTTCACTTCTTCATGCGGTACATCAAACGCTACCTCAGCCCCACGATTGTTGAAATCCTTGCAATCAAAGTCCATCACGAAGTGGTGTATGAGTGGTGTGTTGTAGTCCACTCGGTGGTGCTTCGGTGCTTGGGTTGCTGTGTAGCCATAGGCTGTGAAATACACATTGCCGCTACCGTTTTTACCCCGCCAATAGGATTCTAATTCATCAGCGTTTTTTACTATGCGCCGCCAACCTTTCTCGCCAGTGCTTGATAACTCAAGCACCTCACGAGGATAATCAATGGGCACGAATGGCACACTGCTCACCGCTTGCTGAAAATATAATCATCCAAATCCTTAATCAGCATTTCATGTGTTTTTGCAATTTTATCTTCTTGCAATTGGCGAGTGTGAACAGTATAAATAATGTCCATCTTTCCAACATTTTGCTTAATGTCACCCACTCCTACATCTATGAACTCATCAAGAGTGGTTTGCCTGTACACCTGCCGAATAAACGGCACACGGTTAGGCAAGTTCCCACTACTTGATGCATGTACAAGGATGTTGTACTTGGCTTTGTCTTTCATGCTCAATTTATCGTTCAACACTTTTTCTAAAAGTATCACTGCGTTTCTCATCATTCTCCCTCCATTATCTCATCAAGGAAATCATCAGTTAGCGACCAAAAAGAACAATGTTCTTTGAAGTCGCACCACGAGCACTTTAGTGCATTGCGTTCCAACATTTCCTCAAGAGTTTCTTCATCATGCAATTTTTGTTTCATCCACGGGTCGGGCGGAAAGTCCATTTCAATATGCGCCTTTACCAACTTCTGTAATGCTTTCTCAACAGATGCCATGGCCGTAGGTCGCTCGTTTTCATAATGGATAGTAGGCCCATCTCCACCATTGATGCCCCCACCGGGGAACTCCCATCCCCAATGAGATATAGGAAGGTACTCATCGTGTTTGCTATGTTCCAGCATCATCTTGTAAAATGCCATTTCTTTTCGCATACTACCGGGTTTGCCTCGTGCGTTGTATTTGCCACTCTTTAATTCCATCAATGCGAAAGAATCTTCATCGGCAAACAAAGTATCAATGAAACCATTGATGTGAATAGGTATGCCTTCACCATCCACCTCTACATAGCGGGTGGCGTGAATGTTAGCCTCAACCCCTACGGGTCGCCATTGCTTGCCACCCGTATGCAGAAGGCGTTGGAACTGCCACTCAGCCCACTGTGCAATCTGCTCATCCTCACCGTAGATGTACGGTTCGGGTGGCTGAGGAATAGCACTGAAGAAAACCTCTCGTGCTTCTCGTGGTTTGTTCTCAACATGCACTAATTCCAAGACACGCTCTTCTTGCTCCTTGGTGAAGTTCGCCCAAAACCACTCCATCATATCGTGGACATTCAGCCCACGAATATGGTGGTCTTGTTGCTCGCCTTGCAAGCCCTTGAACTTCTCAAGGTAGTATTGTTCGGGACACCAGCCGAAAGTGCCGAGGCTTGACTTGGTGACCCGCAGTTTCTTGTCGGGTGTAAGGGTTGGATTCCACGCATAGGTACTCATGCGGTAGGACTCAGCCTCTTCCTCGTGGCCTGTCTCAGCGAGGTAGTCGTCAATGGACGGGCGACTATCATCGCCGTTGGGGTTCCACCTCATTCAGCCCACCACCGATTAGAGTTATCCCCGTTAGCAAAATCAAAAGAATCTCTCTCCCTTTTATTTGCAATAGTTGTATAACTGAACCACGCATAGTTGTACTTCCAATCTGTCTCAATATGTTGCGTCACAACCACCAACTCAAAATAGTCATTTTTCTTATTTTTCAAAATTGCTAAATCCCCCATTGCACACGAACTTGGTAAGTAGGCATAAAACTCACCGTCACTATGCTTCCTCCATTTCCCAATAAAAAATCTCTTATGTTTATCACGAATCTCTTCTTCTAACATCTCTTCTGCGTGTTTTACCTGTTGCCTAACTGAAGTTAATTTACTACGAATGATTTTGAGGTCTTTTTCTTTTTCAGTTATTCGCTTCAATATATTCGCATGGTGTACCTTCATCAATTGCTGATATACAGCATCGTATAGAGTGATGGCGATGAAAAACGGGTTATTCATTTGTTCTTCTTTCCAGTCAGTAATTTTTATTTCGCAGATATTCTTCTTACCATAAGCGTCAATCTTCTCCTTTGTGCAAGGTGATGTGTCACACACTTCAATCGCTAAATAACACATTTTTCTTCCACTGTGCCACTTAAGAATCACATCGGGTATGTGCCCTTTGAACTTCTTTTCCATTTCAACGGACAACGATTTGTTTGTAAGTGGATGCAAACGCTCAAGGTTATTTTGAAGAAACGAATACATTGTTTCTTTGATGTACAAATGTCGTTGGCCCTCACCCGTACAAGAGAAATCGGCCTTGTGAGCGAAGTGGTGTCGGTTGATGTCGCCCTTTTTGGGTATCATGATGCCCTTGCACTCCAAGCATTCGTACTGCTCGCCTCGCTTAGCCTCATTGATGGTAACACGGCTTTCGCCCACGCTATCATACGCTACCCAAAATTGGACTTCACTCATTCTTCTTCACCACTCAAGATGTGTTGTTCCAATTGATTCAACGCTTGGCGCAACCAATTGATGTCATCCAATGTCAAGTCCGTGAACTCAAGTTGGTAATCCCGCATGTGAACGGTAGCCGTCTTAATCGTATTCATTCCTTCACCTCTTCAATCAAGCGTTGAACATATACGGCGGCATCCATCAGTTCTTCTTGTAGGTGAGTAAGCCACTCAATGAGGGAAAGGTCGCCACGCTCCATCGTCACGCCATACTTGGCCTTGCCGACCTCAGCCCGTTGCTGAATCTTGGCGCATACTTCATCTTCAATTCTGCTCATTCTTTTCATCCTCGTTTAAAAGTACATAAGTTACATCAGCATTACAATTAGAACATGACAATGTAGCAACTATGCCATCACCCTCATAACCGTAATCTTCCGCATCAAAGTCAGCACCCCAAATCAGTTTTCCACCACAAAGCCAACATACATCTCTTCTCATTCTTCTTCACCTCGTTCTTCGTGCATAGCCCCAGTACCGTTCCACCACAAATCAAGTTTTATTCCCCCTCGGATATATAACATGAAATCTTTCTCTTCTTCATCCAAATTAACACACGAAGGACAAGATGAAAGATGTTCCTCAAGCCATTTTAACATACGAGGATAACAACCACAATCTGCCTCAAAAGCACCCGGCCCGTGCTCAGCATGAAACTCACAATGCCAAGGGAAATTAGCACTCATTCTTCCTCATCTCCGTACAATCGTTTCGCTTGCTCGTAGTACCCCTCAATGATACGCTCTTCCTCTTGCGTTCTCAATCGTTTAAACAGTCTGTCCCAAAATCCCATTTCAATTCCCCACATCAACATATGTAGTAAGTACAGTTTTGTGTTGTGCACTTGACTCTTCCCAGTATTGAATGTTAAAATCATTAAGCAATGGCTTCCAATGTTCGTTAAATTGTTTCTTTGCATTAGCCAGCACATTTTTCGCAAACACAACACCGTGTGTGGCACCAACTGTCACCATGTAACCAACGAGTTGATTCATGTCTTGAGCATTGAAGTTACCCTTTTTAACCTCAAAAACATACAAAGTGTCACCACTGTATGCTGTAACATCCATACTGAGGTTTGTATCTGTGGACTCTTCTGTTTTTACATCAGTCCATATCTTTTCACCATTCGGTAAGACCTGTGATTCAAGGTAATTGGCTAAACCATCACGAATGAGAGATTCACTGAGGTTATCGTAATCATCTTCGTTTTCGGGTGGATTGAAGAAAGAAGTAATTTTGGCATCTTTGATTGCTTCCGCAATGGCCTTTTTCATTTCGTACCATTCATCGGTTTGTTGGATATTGTCTTTCTTTGGAGTAGTAGGCAAGTGTCCTTCTTTAACAACGAGTTGTCCGACAAGTCCATTCAATGAGGTGTGATTCTTTGCTCGCCATACGGTTAGTGGTTCGTACTCACGGTGCATAATAACTCGGTCATTTTGTACGACATCAATACCACCTCCATAACTTTGTCTCGCCCACACCCCCTCATAATCTTCGGGACTCATTCCAATGGTAAGTTCTGCAACAACATTTTGCGTTGCTACTTCAGTTTTGAGAAGATGAACATTGGTAAGCGTTGTAGGGTGAAAGTATGGTGGAGTGATTGCTGGCACTGTAATGGATGTTGGATTACCCTTTGCATCTTTGATTACTTTATTACTAATCAAATCAACTTCGTTAATGACGATTTTACCTCCCCCGTTGATAAAGTTAGCATAGCGTACACCGAGTGAATCTCGCAGGCTATTTACCCGTTTTGCCGCAAAGACATTCAACAAAACATTCATCACAATTTTTGTGCCTGTTGAATCGGGAACAGAAATGTCGTCATCAATGTGTAAATTGTTTCCTTCGTAACCAACGATTGCGTATGAATCCACTCCATCGTAAGAGAAGATTTTGTCCAATCCTTTGGAAATATCGGTATCGCCAAAGTATGCGATGGCACTTTTCATTCCCACACCGTGTTCATGAATGCCTTGATTTGTCCTCGCACCAACACTCAATGCAACGGCACAATCCTCAAGAGAAATGCCACACCCGTCATCAATCACTGAGATTTTCTTGATACTTCGTTGTCCTTGATTGTCCACCAACAAATTGACAGAAATGTTCTTCGCTGTCACGATGGCGTTATCCACCAACTCGTGCAATGCCGAAGTGAATGTAAATCCACTCTTGGACATTGTATTTGCCATCAATTCGTTGTTGCTCTCCATTTGCAGTGTTCTTTTTCCCATTGTTCTCACCATAGTTTTCTCGGCACTCGGCGTGCCGTCAGCCTTTCCAAATCCCAGTCAAGTGTTTCATACACCGACTTCAATTTATCATGAATCCATTTTTGTACAATGGTCGCCCAATCAATTCCATACTCACTGAGTTGTCGCTCATCATCATACGCAATCACATTACAGAACGGTTGACCTTCGGGTACATCATCAATGAATACCCATTGTACACTGTCATTCTTCTTGTAGTCCGTACCAAGATATTCGTTGGAATATCGTGCCGCTTTCGCAGGGTTAGGCACTACCACACCGTATTCATCCAAGTCCTTCTTGACAGCACCATAAGATGAGGCATCCGTAGCAGGTCGCTTACCCATGTACACCTCACGAATAGCAGGACGAATCTCGTTAAAGATTTCATCTTCTTCATTCCCAGTAGAAATCATATGGAATACTTTGCCCAGTAATTCTTTTGTCAGCGGAGGTGCATTTGAAGCCTTGATGGAGAAACCTGTCACCTTCATGTCACCCGCATCTTCGGGAGGCCACGACTTAATACCGAAGTTACGGTTCTTCACATTGGCCGTAAACCAGTACGGGAAGAAAGCCTCCAACTCCACATCAAGATATTTTAACCCCATTTCATTTTGTGCAATACCACTGAGTCGTTGAGCCACAACTTCAGCCTCGTCTAAAGGCACTTGAATGTAGCACGAATCGGTGTGACCAGCCAACCCACGATACCCCATTTCTTCGCTACGCTCCACCAGCATACTGATAGACTCACGGCCAAGATAGGTAATAGATTGAGCAATCTCATAACTGCTCCACTGTCCACGAACCTTACGGCTTCCCACCATACCGTACACAGCATTCACAGCGACCTTGACGGCCATCTGTAACATGTTGTAGCCTAACTTTTCATCGGGGTCGGTTGCCGCCTTCATTAACCCCTTGTAGTGCTTACGAAGAGCGAGCATGTCCTTGACAACCTTCGGAAGCAAACCCTCCTTATCTTGTCGCCAATGGAACACACCACCCGTACCGGGAATGTAGTTACCCTTATCATCCATCTTAGGGGGTATGTCAAGCGTGAGAACATTCGGCCCCGCTTGGTCAGTCAGCGTTGTCCAGCATAAGTTGGCTGAGAGAATAATGTTAGGGTATAGAGATGCGAAGTCCACCAGTGCCACATTCTCATGACGACCAGCGACGGGAGGCATAACCCATGCGGCCTGTAGTTCGGGTCTGTCCTCAATGTAAGAAGTAGGTGCTTTGAGATTTGTTTTACGACCAATCAAACCACGGAAGTAGCGGCTCACATTGTGTGTGCTACCGAACTGTACACCAGCAACTTGTTGTAGCGCAATGTGAAAATCAGTGCAGTTGAGTTTGTTATCAATGTCACGAAGCAAGGTGGTATCAACTAAACAGTAATCCACAAAGTCATCGTAGTATTCAGCCCAACCATTGTGTACGGTCATGCCATCTATTTCATCAGTAAGTTTGTGGCCCAATCCAAGTTCAGTAGCGAACCAATTCAACTTGCGTTGTTGTGCTTTGCCACGCCCACTCTTTTGCCACACGCCTTCAAAGCCACTGCCTTCTTCCCACCGTGCCGCTGTGTCAAAGACCAGTCGCCCCTTGATAGGCTGAGCCGTAGTCTTGTAACCCGACCCGTCCTTTTTAGGTGCAAGGAAGATACCGAGGGGTGACATGTCGTGGCGCAAAGCACCCAATCGGTCATGTAATTTCGGCAGGTCAGCCCACCCACCAGCGTGAGCAATCAACATATCGGGGTCGCACTCCTTGAGATGTTCAAGGAAACCAATGAGCATCTTGTCCTCATTGGGATAGGTACGCAACTCGTACCCTTCGTAGCGGTCAATCCACTCGGTCTTGGTAATAGTGTCACGAATAGAGTCTTGACTCCAAGCAAACACAACATTGTGTTCAGCGTGCGTATCGGCCACGGCCATGACCGTGATGGCACCTTCGCCTGTTGTTTGCCACTCCAAGTCGTAATACCACTTGCGTGGGTGAAACTCCGGCAATTTGTCGGGGTAATTGGTGAGAAGGATTTGGTCAAGATAATTTAAGTCAGCCTCGTATGTCCACTTACCAACCAACTCTTTAATTTCCCACAATACATTAGGGTCATTCACTTCAACTTTCCACAACTCACCACCGTCAAGTCCAGTGGCTACCTCGTTCTTATTGATGCGAGCATGGAGGTTGCTAAGGCGGTTGATAACCCAAGTGGGAGCATTTTGCCGCAACCAACAGAAGGGGTACACATACCCCTCATCCTCGTGGGTGATGTAGCGTTCTTTCAACACCCCGTCAGCCCCACGGGTACGCTCGTAGATGGTGAGCGGTTCGTAGGGGTCGTTGGAGATGAAGTCAATAATCATCATACATCACTCTCGTTTACAATCATCAGTAAAGTATTCTGTTGCTCAAAGATAACCAATGTACTGTCACCCATGTGAAGGCGTGCTTCACCTTCGTCAAGGAACTGCAAGCAAGTAGGAAGCCAGTCGCCAAAGTAAGTCTCTACCGTAGCGTTTGGCCCATCGCTGTCAAGGGCGGGTAGCGTGGTGAACAAGCGACCCGTAGCGGCTTTACCGGCAACAATACCGAACTCATTTTCACCACAGTGAATACGCATTTTGTACAATGAGTCATCAGCAAGCAAGCCCTTCATGCCAGCAAGGGAAATCAAATCATTGGTTTTGAGTGTAGCGTGTACGATTAGTTCATCTTCACCAAAACTACTCCATCCATTTGCTGATGATTTTTCAAGGAGGTTACGCACTACTACGGTCTTGGCCGCTGAGAGGATGTCGTCAGTGCTTGGTAGTTGCAACTTGTTGCCCCCCGCCTCCATATGAAGGGGCTTCGTTTCTTCGGCTTGTCGCAGTGTAACAGAAGTCTGCTTGCTGGCTTTGAGGAAAGCAATTGCTTTCTCAAGTAAAGCGATGTGGATGAACCCTTCTTCCTCAACGGAAGCACCCACAAGTTGCTTTCGTAGGTAGTAGGTAGAGAAGCCCACTTCAACCGTAAGACGATTGCCTGCACAACTCATGCGAACATCAGTTACCCCCTTACCAAAAAAGGTAAGGAAGTCCAGCAAGTCTTTTCTGTTAATCGTTATTTTTGTCATCAATATCACCTCGTAAGAGAGGGGAACGAAAGGAGGTACCCCTACCCCCATTGGCGGTCACAAGGAGTGTGAATGTAACCAGCAAACCTTTTCCGTTCATTACCTGCCTAAAACCTCTCTCAGTTACGGGATGCAACGAGTATCACAAACTCCCATTGTACAGTTCGGGCAAGCCAAACCATTCGGGTTGTCCATTAGGACGAGTCACAAATACAGTGCGTGACTGGTCTTGAAGTTCGGGATTTGTCTTACACTTCTTGAATCGTGCCCTGTATTCTGTTTTAATCAATTCATTCTCATCGTCGTAGTGTTCTTCCTGTTCCATCCAAATGATGGTAGGAAGGTAGTTGTTGGTTTTCTTCTCCCATTCGGGTTGCCACGATGTTTTGTTGCTATCGTCAGCACCGTAAGAGAAGTTCGTAGCACGCAAGTGAGTTTCCCAAAACACACGAACACCCGCACGCACGAGGCTACGGGACAAAGCCGTGAGTTGGTGAAACCGAGTGTTGCGAATTGCCCAGTCGGACTGTCGCTCCACACGCTTTGCATCACCAGCACCACGAATGTCAGCCGACTCAATACCATCTTTGGCCAGCCCCAAGTCAATGATTCGCATGTTATTGGTACAAATCTCCAACCATGAATCAAGACCACTCACCAACACACCCCATACATGCGCCCCTTCATTCTCCACTTGGTGGAGGATGTAGCGCATAATTTTCATCACTCGGTCATGAGTACCGGGGTAGTCGTAGGCCGTGCGGTCATTGATACCCATTTGCCATGGCTTCCAAGAAATGATGTTGGGGTTGTTGTTTACTGCTGAATTAAGCATGGCAACACCCATGTCAAAATCAATAGCGTGCATGGAAGCATCGGGATGTGTCTTGAGGTATTCTCCGAAAGCGTGGGTGACAATGCCCGACTTACCCGTACCATCAAAACCAGCAATCCCAACGAACATGTGTTGAATCTCTTGTTCAATCATCTTCGCTTCTTCTGCTCGCATGTCAGCGAACATGTCTCCACCTGTCATGGTGGTGACAACCATGGATGGCTGTGCTTGCTCTTCTTTCAATTCCTTTTGTGCATTCGCTGTTTGTCCAAATCCTGCCATGTTTCTTCACCTCAGTTGAATTGCTCCGTACCAGTGTCCCCGCCAGTCATACGGCGGCGAGAGCGGCGTGGGTCGGCATAGACACCGAACACCGTCAGTTTGGGAGTAGTAAGACCATCTCGTGCTTTCAAACCAATACGACCAAACACGAATACGGTTGAGCGTTCAGCATAGGGGAAAGAGTCCTCGCCCCAATGAGCCACGAATGGTTGAGAACACTTGCCGACGGCACCGGGCACCCAACAATCAATATCACCACTCACACTGCTTGAGAGGGTCAAGTTGTAATTGTGTCCCTCTTCGTCGTAATCGCTTTCACGAGCCTCAGTGCTCATGCGTGTAACCGTTCCTTTGGTGATAACCAATGGGCCGTAGGAACGCCGCTCTCCACCAGCGTCATAGAATTGCTTACGCTCTTCGTATGCTTCCTCCAAGGAATCAACAGGGACATACAACTCATGGAAGTCGGGGTTCGTCCAAAAGCGAGAAGGGTGCAACAGGGGTCGCAACTCTTCGTTTACGAACTCGTCAGTGTAGTTTACTTCAAAGTCCGAGTAAATGCTAAGGACATCGCTAAAAGCATCACTTGCTCCATCACGAGGAGGAACAACGGGTATCTTACAAGGGCGACCAATGGTGAGGTTGTGATACACATGTTCACCAGTGAGGTCAACACGCCACAGTGCAATGTTACCATTCTTCACGAAGTCCTCTTCTTCCCCACCAAGGAAGTATGCGTAGCGACCCATCTTCTTGGATGGAGCCGCCTTGTTGTCGTAGGTAGTAAGACAAACCCACATGTTCTCGTGCTTGATGCCGTGAGGTGGGGTAGGATTTTCCTCAATAGAAAGGCCCGTGCTCTCAGTACCCTCTTTGGTGGTCAAGTTCCATACGCCATCGTTCTTGGAATACACGCCAAGGCGACCACTACTGATGGCCTCTTCGGGGTCATCCTTGAACAACTTGAGATTGGCTCGCACAATGTTAGCGAGTCGGTCAGCCTTCTTGTCAGCCACACCGAGGAAACACCCAACCCAAGTTTGTAACTTGCTGTTACCGCCACCGCTTGCACGGCGTGTTTCAACGACAAGTTGTTCAGCCCAATCAATGAGCAAATCCTCATCTTCGCTTGTGGGGTCTGCGGAATACTCCTTACACATGGTAATGAAATCATCCACGACTTCATTCAGTTTCTTACCCACTCGCTCGGCATATGCTTTCAGTCTGTCAATGACACCGCTTGGTAGTCCAGCATTGGCGTTGCTTTCGGATGCCGCTCCGAAGCCATTGCCTGCACTGTTCTCGTCAATGTCACCGTATTCATCATCGTTTTCCCATGTACTCATGTTTTCACCTCAATTTGTTTTTTCAATCGTGCGACAAGGACATCCACATAGGATTCTCCCGAACCGCCCCATTCATAGACATACTTCATCATTTCACCCCACACCTCCATTATCGCAAAGGTGGTGTCAGCATCGTTTTCAAAATGCTTCCGAATGGCATGATGAAAGTTGTTCATGAAGTGCAACTTATCGCCCGATGAATGTAATACTTCAATGAGGTACTCTCGCAACTCGTTCCACTTGTTGCTAATGGCGAAGTCCCACCACTCGTCCTCAGTTTGTTTGACCGTGAATTGTTTAATAGCATCAGCCGTTTTGGGGATGCGCTCAAGGGAGGCAACCGCCGCTCGCAGGTCGCCGCCGTGATATTCAACAACATCACCGTAGTATGGCTCCCAATCCACTGGGACACCACACGACTCGGTGAGCCGTGTAAGGTGAGATGCACCATGCTCGGCTGAAACTCGGTGGAATACATAGACCGTACACCTACTCTTGATTGCAGGGCGGATTTTGTCAGCATAGTTGGCGGTAAGGATGAAGAGTACCTTTGAGGCATACTTTTCCATGATACCTCGCATAGCGTCTTGCGCTTGACTGGTGAGGCCGTCTGCCTCGTCAAGCACTACCACCTTCCGCTTTGTACCGATACCGCTTAGTCGTGCGAAGTTCTTCACTTCCTCTCGGATGTGAGAGATACCCCTGTCGTCACTGGCGTTTGTCCACATTACATTCATGTCATTGTAAGCACCACCGAGCATGGTGCGAGAAATAGCATTGGCGGCACTGGTCTTGCCTGTGCCGGGTTCTCCGATAAAGAGCAAGGCTGAGGGGTACTCCCCCGACCTCTCCCACTCTTCGGCATCCATTACGAACTGGTCATTACCCACCACTTGGGATGGGTGAACAGGCCGCAACACTTCGTTCCATGACATTTCTTCTCAACCCCTTTCTCTTTGTTGGTTTAAATACTCCTCACCAAATCAAGCGTTCACTTCGCTATCCCACTCATTACCCTTAGCCAAGTTGTCAGCGGCCCACAAGGGTTGTAGGTTCTCCAACGCCCAACATTTCTTGAAGTCCTCACATTCCGTGGTCGTGAAGTTGAACGATGATACAGGTCGGATGTGGTCTATGTGCCACTTGCCTATGTTGTCCCATGAGTACCCATTTTCTTCCGTGAAGTATGACTCAAAGTGGGCACGCAATTCATCGGGTGTGAAATCAAGTGCTTCAAATGTTGACTTACTTTTTCCACCCTTGAGTGATTTACGAATACCTCTCCGAAAACGATTACTCAGTATGTTGGATGGTTTGTTCCGCCTCTTCAATTCTGCAACTTTACGACAAGAATGTGTACAATATCTCTCATATCGCATTCGTCTAAATGGAGTCCCACACTCTTCGCAATCAACAATTACAGGGTTGTTTTCTCTTCTGCTTTTTTGAGCAAGCCTTCGCTTCTTTCTGTAGGTAGGGTCTTGCATTTTCTTAGCGTGATTCTTTCTAAAATACTCAGTGTAGTCGTTTTCCTTCCTGTGTTGTTCTTGATATGCTTTCAAATGTACTTCCCCACAGGGGTTGCAATGTTTCTTTTGATGGTAATTTCTTGTAGTGGTTTTCAGTTGTACATTACATGACACACAATACTTTGGATTTCGTTTTTGCCGTTCACGAACTTCTTTTCTTGCTTTAGCACACTCTCTTTCACTATTTACCTTCTTAACACAAACATCACCGCAATACTTCGTTTTGTATTTGTCAGTAATGAGCGTTCCGCAAACGAGGCAATACCTATCTTTTCGCTCTCGCTTTCTTTTGGCACGGCTACGGAAGATGTGCCCACAACGCTCACTGCAATACTGCTTGTCTTTTCTTGAGGGTGTAAATGAAATGCCACACTGCTTACATGTCTTTTTCATTCCAATCCCTCACAGAATGCGTCCCATGCCTCAGCCCAATACATGAACTTCTTCCAGTTCCTACCTATCTTGACTTTGCGCCGTGTACCATCATCTCGCCACAGCGTCTTGGGTATAGGATTCTCTTGTAACCAACGAATCTTTTTGATGGTGTTAAGGTCGGTTTGTTTCATCAGTGAATGAAAAGGCTCCAAGACTTCTAACAGTCTGTTGAGTTTGTCACCGTGGAGTTGAGCAGTTTCCATGAAGGTAAAGCCGTTGGCTTGCGCCCACACTTCCATACACTTCAACTGCTCATCGGTACAAGTTTTCCTCGGTTTAGCGAACATGATTATTTTGAAGCCGTAGGCAACAGGGCTTCTTACAACCATAGCGTTGTATTGAATGTGGGTTAATGCAAGTCCAAGCCCGACCCATTCAAGATTCATCTTCTCCACCTACAATCGCAAAGTAATCCAGTATGTCATCCACATCATCCATACCCATGTTGTCCTCTACTTCAACGAACTTCATGTGCCACTCTTCATTGGGTGTCCAAGTGTATTTGAACTTAGCAACTAAACAATCATTCACAGGATGAAAAGCGTGGCGAATGTTAGCATTCACCCCACGCCGCCTCAGCGCATTGTCCAGTGCAAATGGTAGTTCATTCATGGTGTGCGTTGTTGTTTCAACAACCTCGCCAGCATCATTAAAACCGATAACAAGTTCATAGCCTCCTTTGTTCAAATTGCGTATCGTCATTACTTGTGCATACAATACATTGGTTCCTTTCGTCAGCAAATAAAACGCCAATTTTTTGGGTTCTTTATATGCACTCTCTATTTCATGAGCGATTAAAAATCCACCCTTGGCGTATGAATCCAATAGTACCTGTGATTCATACCAAAGAAAGTTTTCAGTCATTGGATTTTTATACGATGAAAAGGGTAAGTTGACATTTGCTGAGTGGTTATATCCGGTGTCCAACGGGTTTCTCCACATCCAACATTCCACATTACTGTCAAGCATAGGTGTCAGTTCGGTGTTCAGTGTACCGTTTCGGTTACGCACGATGCCTCCGCCAATGTACTTCAGCGTACCACAATCGGTCACGAACCACCATTGGTCGGGTACACCACCCTCCCAAGGTTCTAATCGCTTGAATGGCTTGATGTCATTGGTCACTTTGAGTTTATCAAATATAACCGAAAGGTGAACATCAAAAGAATAATCCCCATTTAATTTACTGTGTAATTTAAGCCACTTGAGAAAGCGATTGCGTTGGGGTTTCCAATAATACTCTGTAGCCCACTTCCAAATAAGGTATGATTCTTCAACGCTCATAGAGCGACAGAAAGGAAGAATCCAATTCTTGTTGAGATGAGCATTACGCATAACTTCGGTGGCTTGCAAGAGTGTGAACTCACTTGACTCTTCACGAGCCTCCATTATCAACCCCTCAATGAAAGGAGTATCGCCTAACACATCAAGCAACCGCTCAAGCATCACACCGCATTCATTAGCCAATTCCACTTTCAGCATGTGCTGAGAAATAGAAAGTCTATCCTTACTGTTGATGAACTCCCAAAGTTCTTCACACTCTTGCTTGGTAATTTGTTTTACCCGCAATCGTTTTGGCATTCGGGAGAGCAGTTCAGTTGCTCTCGCTAAAGTTAGCATGTGCTCACTCTTCTTCATTATTTATGGTTTTCATCAAACAACTTATGCCCCACAACCACGGTGGTACTCTATCCTCACCACGGAACTTGCCCATGACCGTCACGGTACGGTTGGTGTAACCTTCGTCAAACATACCGCTATCAGCGAAGTCTTTGAGTTGTTCCCTTGTAAGAGCAACATACTCCTTGTCTCCGTTGCGCCAACGCATGAACTCATCATCACCGGCCAACAAGTGGAAATCATCGGGGTCAATTGTTAGGTCATTACCACAGGAAATACACCCAAGAACAACACGCCACAAATCAATCGGCGTAGTGCCACCGTTACTTGTTTCAGCATCAATTGTTTCCACATACTCATAAACCGATGAAGAGAAGTCGTTATTCGCCAGTGGAAAGCCACACTCACAAGTCCACGACTGAGCGACCTCCTGCTTCGCACGGAAGTTCATTTCGGCTTGCGCCATGGGGTCAATCGGTGGTGTCACCATTTCCAACCCATCGGGCTTCTCCACGGTGTAGCCACACGCTTCCATAAGGAGCGTGAACTTCTCGTGGTGTTCTTGAGCCAGCGGGTGGTTGAGCATGAAGATGAGTGCGTAACTTGTCTCGCTCATCTTACGGTACTGCACGCCGCTGTTATCGGGCGACCACACGCTATCCACTGGCATTTTACTAAAATGCTCGTTGCCCCATGTTATCAATTCTTCACTCGGTTGCCATTCCATTGACCTCACCACTTACCTCTCCATTATCAAGTTGTTCATACATTCTTCTTTCCTTCCCACCATTCGGGCGGCTCATTCTTACCAGTCCAATTAAGGAGTCCATCGTAAATTGCACGGCGTACTCGCAGGATGCTACCGTGGTTTTCCCATTGGTCATTGTTACTACGCCGCACAAAGAGCATGATGTTGCACTCGTCCTTCATCTCAGCGTCAATTACTTCGGTCATGCTTAATCACTTTCCTCATTGTAACAGTCCCAACATGCGTAGAGTGGTTCTCGGTGAACATCCTCCGACAGTTCACCTGTTTCTTTCGCAAGGTGGACGGGAACCCAACACCCACAACACGCACACACAATGGTTGCCATCATTCATTCCCCGCTCTTCGTTGATTAAGCAACCATTCAATTTCTTCTCGGCATTCTTTACAGCACTCGTCCAAGTCGTCAGCACTGTCAAGGTCTTGCCACAGTTCGCACAGCAGGCATTCAGTTCCGTCATTCATTCTTCCCATGTTCATTTCTCCTTTAACATAGATTCAATTTGATTCCACAATGACAATCTGTATTGCCAGTCGTCGTCTTGGCACTCCTCCCAAATGTAGTTGTCAATCATGTGTTCGTTGATTGTGTTACAAATCTCTTTCTCCCACTTGCCGTATTGATGTGGGAACTTACCATCCTCCATCAACTCACAAAACGCATCAAACATTTCTTTGTCTGAATTGAATTGGTCGTACCACTCTTCAGTGATAGAGAACTTTCGTACAGGCTCGTAGTTGAAAGTGTAGGCATAGTCGGGAGCGTACTCCACAAAGGACAAGTCCCATCCTCCATCCAGCCTATCCCTCACGATGTCAAAGAACAAGTCTTTGCGCTGTTCAAGGTTCAGTTCTAAGGCACGCCTTCCCAAGTCTTTCTTTTCGGGTACATATTCTTCATTCATTTTCATTCCTCCAATCCATGTGTTCGTTAAGTAGCGTGCGGTTGTCCGTTCCGATAAACGGCTCCACAGTCATGTTGCCCGTATAGGGTCTTTCCCATACATCCTCTTCACCGTAAAAGAAAAAGGAACCTTCGGGGCTGTGTGGCGAGAAGTTGAAATTGTAATCACTGTGCTCCACATTCTCAAACGGCACACTGTCAAAGTCAAAGTCCCACTTCACCATGTAGAAATTATCATCATGCTTGCAGTAAAAAATCGCTTCGTACATCTCACTGCCGTAAGTGTTCGCTGTCATTTCCCAGTCCATCATTTTTATTTGTTGTTCCATGTCCATATTTATTCCTTTCACGCCGTCACCTCCACGCCTTGCCACCAGTCGGGGGCAGGTGTACCCTTCTCCCACTTGGCGAACTGCTTGGAATGGTAGTAGGCTCGGTATGCCTTGACCGCATCATCATCACGATATTCGTCGGGCATGGCTTGTGTAAATGGTGTGAGGTCACCTTTGATGATTGTTTGATACAACTTGTGCATTTGTCGTATAGGTTTCTCGCAAGAATGTACTTTACTGAATCGTGAAAGATATTCAAAGCACAACGCTTGTGCATGATTAGCCAACCATTGAAAGTTAGCACGATTATCTCCTGCCCATACGGTGCAAGGGTGATGAGCGTAGCCACCCTTGTAGGGTGTACCCGCTTTGGTCAGCGGCATCTGCTCATCAGTAGCACCATGTCGGCGCAGGGCTGAGGCCATCATTTGTGCGGCTTCAACGCACATCTTGGGCACATGTTTGTCGCAGTGCATCCGTGCGGCGATGATGGGGTCAGTGTGTAGTACGAAGATGTTCATTATACCGTCAACTCCAATGCCTTCACGAATGCCTTCTGCTTGGTGCGGGAGTAGGTACCGAAGAGTGCCGACTCCATGCGCTTCTCACTCACCTTACCGTTGGCCAGCGTGGTGAACTCGTGGTCAATGGCCTCGGTAACGGCGTTGTATGCCGCCCATGCCGTGCCTTCCATACCGTTGAGAGTGTTCTTCTCGTTGCCGAGCAAGCCCTTGACCGTGTTCAGTATGTTGGCTGAACGGGTCGTAAGGTCGCCCTTGTCATTGAAGGTGAGGTTGAGAGCGTCAATGAAATAAGACTCCATCTCATCCTCACTTAGTTTGACCTGCACCAACTCTTGAGCCAATTCACCCCACTCCTTGAAGTCCTTGTTCACCATACCCAAGACCCTGCGTGCCTCTTCCAAGCGGTCATAAATCTTGCCAGTGTGTCGCATGTTGTAACCACCTTGTCGGCCTTGCAGTGCCATGGTAAGCGTGTTTTGACAGACCACACGAATAGGTGTGAGGAAAATCTTCAGTGCTCCGCTACCATCGTGGCTGTTCACGATGAGGATATACTGGTCAATCTTATCCACGCCGTTGATGAGAATGCTGTCGGGCAACTTCGCAAGTACCCATACCTTCTCACCGTTACCCAATGCGCCTACGACCTCAATCTTGGCCTCTTGGGTTTGGGTTAGTTCGTCAAGAAAATCAAGCGTTGCTACATTTTGGAACACTTGATACACCCGCCCCACCGCAGTGCCACGATTGAGGGGAATCCAGTTGATACTCCCATCTTCGTTCTCATCCCTGCGGAACACACCGAAAGTATCGGGAACGACCTCCAACTCACCCGCTTCATTGCGATTGTAAAGTGGTCGCTTTTCAACCAACCAGTCAAGGTGTGCGTACTGCAACGCCTCGGTAGCGGTCATCAGTCCTTCTGCTTGTGTTCCCAGTGCGTGCCATGGGGTGTCGCCAGCCCATGCCGTCATGTATTGTCCGTTCTTTGTTTGTGCTAAATTGTGCATGTTTCTCATCTCCTTTCTCTTTGTTGGTTTAAATACTCCTCAACTATTTCCTCGTACAGTGGACGGCGGTATGGGATTTTGATAGCCCACTCCGCTTCCTGCGAAGGGCGAGCATCCACCATCGCAAGATGCGCTTGGTCGTGCTCATAGCCGAAGAGTCGTAATACTGCGTAAGCCACCCCGCCTGTACGGTCACGGCCATGAACGCAGTGCAAGAGGACATTCTTTCCATCCTCAATTAAATCCATGACGATACCCACTGCATGTGCCCAAATCTTGGGGTCATTGTTGTGCGCCCGAAAGTAGTAGTGGTGTCGCTCGTTCTTGTCCACCATGCTCCACTTAGGAGGGAAGCGGCACAGCGTGACCACCGTATGCTCTTTGCGTAGCGTGTCACGAAAGTCGTTGATGTCGCACATCGTCAGCGAGCCTTCGCCCAGTTTGATTGCTGTGTTCATTCCTCAGCCTCCCAATACACTGCGTCGTAAAATGATTCGGTGGGGTCTATAGCAATCCATTTCTTCGCCCCACAGAATAGGCATTTGTAGTCAAAAAGTCGGCATTGGCCGTGTGGATTGTCAGTGCCGACATGCTCCCAATCGTGCCTTTTGTCGCCGTAAATGCTTTCTTCACAGGTCTGCTCTCTTGCACTCATTCTTCCTCACCTCGGTAGTCTCGTCCGTATCGGTACATCGTGCGCCACACATCCAGTGCCGCATCATGGTAGCGGTCATCGTCAATCGTATTCTTGAAGTTGTCATAGGTCATGTGTTCAAGACGACGCACCAAGAAGCGAGCAACATCCTCTCGTAGCACATCAGCACGAAACGGATAATCAGCATCAGCGTTGGTGTACATCTCCTCATCGGGAAAGGTACGACGAATATGCTTGGGGTTGCGTGCCCGCACCAGTAGGTGGTCGGGCTTGTCACGGTGAGCAACGATGCTCAGCCAGCCTTCACTCAATGCAACCCACATCACTCATCACTCTCCGATTTACTCTTGCCGCTGTAGGTGTAGTTGGGATTGAGGTGGACAACTACCCGTGCGGGTTTGTTGCTGTAACTCTCATCAATCTCATAATCAATCAACATTTGAACATCCAACTTTCTCACCATGAGGTCAACCTCGTACAAGTCATTCGCAAGTTCCGTGCTGGTCGTCATTCGTAGTTTCAAATGGTGCTTGCTATTCAGCAACGCCTTAATGCTGTTCTCCAAATCTTTTTTGTCCTTAGCCCAAAAGGAAAAACTTTCCATTGTCAATGATAGCGTCATGCTTTCACCTCCAATTGTTTCCAGTGCTTCTTCGGCACACATCCCCGATGTAACACATCCAGTTGGTCTTTCTTTGGCATCAAATAGGCACAACTGCGACATGTCATAAGGTTACATTTGTCACATGATGTGACCACGATGTTTGTTCCGCATTCCGCACATACTTTCTTCGTCATTCTTCTTCATCTCCTTTGTTTTCTCGGTATTCTTGCCACTCGTCAAACAGGGTTTCCTGCTCAACAACAGCCTGTTGCTCCATCGTCATACCGCAACGAGGGCACTTGAATCGTAGGATGTAGGTGGTGGGGTCAGCGTTGATGTCTTGGTGCATCTCAACATACTGCCAAGGGTGTTCATGGCACGGCTCTTCGTACCCACTCTCTTTCCATTGGTTCAACCGTGCAATGCGACGGTTGAGGGCGGCCATCTCTTCTTTTAATTCATCAGCAATTTGTTTTTCTCGTGTCATGTCAGTTCCTCCGGTAGATGTAATAGGTCGTGCCATTGTAAGTGACTTCATTCTCCTCGTGGTCGTAGCCAGCAAGGAAGTGCCCTCGTCCATCGCATCTAACAGCGTCCTCAACGAACCAATCAAAGTCCTTTATCATCGCCGTGAGTGGCTCGTTTGCACCCTCACACATCTCCTGTATTTTCTTGATTGCATCAGCATCAACTCCTGTGTGTGCTTGTAGGAACGATGGGGTGAATGCCCACACCATCTCTTCAATCTCTTCCTTACAACGCTCGTCTGCTTGCTCGTCTGTGAGAACCAAGTAGTCCTCGTCATCAACCAATGACTGTGCTTCCTCAAAATCCTCAGCCGTAAAAGTGCCCTTGTCTTTGAGGTGGATGGCGAGAGCGATACCCTCAGCCGTCACACCCATCTCTTCTGTCACATTTATCCAAAGCGATGCTTTCAATTGTTCGTCATTCATATTATCCCATGCCATGTTCATTCCTCCTCAAACATCAGTAATTCACTGCCTTTGTGTAGGCATCAAACAAGTTGTCAATCCGTTCCTTCAACATACGGAACTTCGTCATGTCTGCCGTGATGGTGTAGCGGAAACCCGCTGGAAATGCTGGCTTGAAGCCACCGAGCCTTGGGTCGTTGTATTCAATGGCTTCATTAAGTGCCGCCACAACATCCTTCATCTCGTCAATCATACTTCGGATGCCGTCAAGCAATTCGTATTGCTCATCCGTCAGTTCGTCGTATTTTGTTTCTTTTTCAATCTTCACTTTCATGTTTCATTCCTCCTCAGCGTAGTCACATTTCTTCGTTGGTGTACCAGCGATGCCAGTAGTGTAACTCTCATCGTCGTAGTAGTATTCAATGTAATAAGCCTCACCGTGAGCGTACAGTTCGTACACCTTCATGTTGCCTAAGTCACCGACATGCTCATACCTACAGCGGTCATAGCAATCGTCGCAAAAGGAATCAATGTCCCTGTGCCAGTCAATCTCGTACCACGCTCCGCCAATCTTAATTCGTTTGCTCATCATGTTTTATCACCTTGCTTTCGCTAACCCCTTCCTCTTTGTTGGTTTAAATACTGTTCAAGTAATTTCAAGCCACTCGTCGTGCAACATCTTGTACTCGTTGTTGCATGATGTTACGGGTGGTAGGATTGCGTAGCACATTGAGTGCTTGGGTCATCGCATCTTCACCCCCGTATGTGTCAAATGAACGGCCAAGGTCAGCCTCGCTGATACCGGCCAGTTCGGGATTCTTGTCTCGTAGCGTGTCAAGTTCGCCAACCGTGGGGCTGAATGCTCCACCCTTCGGTGCGCCTTGGGCACGGAACGCCCCTGCGCCCCCTACATCAACATAGGAGAGTGTACCATCGGGACGGCGAATAACATTGTCTCGGCCTAAACCGAGCATGTCCCAGTTCGCAATCGTAGCGTGGGGAACGAAGTCCCTTTGCAGTTGACGAATATCTCTTGCTGATGGATTGAAGCCCATTTGTTGTCCCTCCTCCATTTGTGTCAGCATGAGTCCGTCTTGCATCTGTGCTTGTGGTACGGGTACGCCCAGTTCGTTGAGGTATCTGTTCATGTCAAACTCGTTTTGAATGTGTGCAGGACTGTTTCCACGCTTACCAACGAACTGCCCCATCGGTAGGTCGTAGCCTCGTGCCCCTGTACTGCCGCCCATGAAGCGTCCCTGCGGCCTGTTCTGCCGCAGGTATTGGAACGCTTGCTCAAAGGGCGACATGGTTAATGCATGGAGTCATTTTGTTTAACCGTTATTCTTCTTCACCATCCGTTTCATCTCCAAGTAGGCTCCCCCATTGGTCAGCCATTGCTTCAGCAATGCCTTGGAATGTGATACTGCGTGCTTTCATGCGTTCAAGTGGTGGCAACTTAATTGTGTCCATGTGCCACTTTGAGTCTGTGCCTTTACCGTTCTTGTACTGAACAATGTTCGGTTCAACGATGTCATTAGGCACAAGGCATGGTAGTCCTTTCAACCACAGCCCTGTCTTCTTACGCTCAGGGTCACCGAACTCGTATGGCTGAATGTATTGGTCGGGCTTACGGAATCTCGTGGACATGATACCCACAGGGTTCTCAACGGCTATCTTGGGAATGTCGGCTCTCATCAACTCCATGAAGAAAATAACCGCATGTTCCCTGTGCTGTCGCCTGTTTGGAAATCGTGGATGAGGTCTGCGCTCATCCATTGGTAGGTGTTTGTCATCGGGATGGTAATACCATTTGTTACCCGTAACTGTAAGATATGTACATGGTGGGTGTGCAATCATCAAGTCCCACCCCTTGTCAAGTACATCAAAGACATTGCATTGGTAATGATAGGGCGAATCGTCATCAGCAGGTAGTAGGTCGCACGACCAAGCATCATGACCCCTCGCTCGGAATGCTTCTCGCACTCGGCCACTAAACTCACAGGCTACAAGAACTTTCATTCTTCTTCACCATCCGTTTCATCAGCGAATAAATAGAGGCGCACCGTTGGAGGATAGGTATGCGTAGGTACGGGTGTGTCCAGCGTTCTATAGAATGACCAACCACGATTCATTGACCGCCCCATCTCGCCAACCTCAACCTCGGTGCATCGGTGAGACTCGGTGATTTGAAACCACTCCCCCATCACATTTTCAAGTATCAGCCATTTGTTCTGTCCAATTTCAAGTCTCCCTTTCATGTTTCATTCCTCCTCTTCAATGTCAGCGTTCCAGCATCGCCACCACCAATCAAGCCACAGTTCGTAAGCCAACTCGCTGGCTCGTTCTGCGAATACATCAGCGTACTGCTCCACGAAGTCAGTCCACTGCTTGTCAGTCACTTCGTTGTTGATGTCAAAGTTCTCTTTGCCCATCGCTTGCCACAGGTACTTGTCCTTCTCATCCCACCAACTCATCACACATCCCCCCAAGGACTATCATCATTCTCATACGGGAATGGTGCGTCAATGTGCGTGGGTGACATAGTTTCCAGCACCATCTCAACGGTCATGCCATTTTCATCAGCCATGTTCTGCAATAATTCCTTTGTCGTGTCAATGTAGGATTGTACAAACTCCGTGTTCAAAAAGATAAACGGCTCATCTTTGTCAATTAACTGAGCCTCCACCCCATCATGGTAAGCCATCAAGCATTCGGGTGTAGCATTTCCATCATCATCCACATACATGATTTCCTTATTTTGGAATCTAATGTGCCGAGCCGCACTATCAATTTGTACAGTGAAAGGCAACATGTATAACCATGTAATCGGTACTTTCGCTTCTTGAGCAATATCTTTCAAGAGCAAATAATTCACAATGTTCGGATTAACTGGGGGTGCGAGAATGAATCCGGCCTCCGACCAAAATGGTGAGAGGTGGATTTTTGTAGCACCGTTTCGCAAGATTTCATTGCGTGCGTTAATGAACAAGTTCACTGCATGAAACAATTCATCACTGATTGAAATAGGACTGGCCTCAATCATTTTTGATTGAAGAGTATTCATTTCATCCATCCAAGTCATTCACTCATCCTCCTGTAGTGATGCAACAAACCGTTGCTCGCCCTCATGATTGATGAGTAACCCATTGTCATCAAGAAAAGCAATGAGTTTACCAAAGCGTTGTGCTGGCAAGTCAGTGATGAACATACCTTCACTGTTGTTTTCTCCATGGGGTACAGCAACATGAAGTTGCACACCATCAGCATAAGCGTGTACACTCAACAAACCACGATAATACATTGGTGATGTATCGGATGTCAAGGATGGAAACAGTTTATGTTGATGCGAATTGTCATGTAACTCAGCAATTGCATCTGCTACAACAGGTGGAACAGTGAACTTATCTGCATACCCGTATTCACGATTTCCATTGTCAAGAGATTCTCCATACGCTTGTATGTGCATGAAGTTTTCTCCTGCGCTTCGTCTTACTTGAATGAATGCTTCTCCATCCACTCCAATTTCTTTCATTTCTTTCCATTCGTTATTCATTGTTCTTCACTCTCCTTTAATTTCAATATCAATCAATGTATATTCCGATTCGTTGTTCCATCCTGTAGCACGAAACCACTTACTCTCAAGCGCACGGCTGATGTCAGCAACCTCGTTTCCATACGAACCATAATCTTCACCAGCGTGCATGAACCATTGACCACCGCCAGTAAAACCACCACTTAGATGGGTTCGCCACATATCACCCCTTGCCCAATCTTGATACGAATGTTGTATCTCAGCAGAGATGCGCTCAAAGGCTTCAAAGCCATCCTCGTAGTCTCGGTCATCCCATCCACCGTCAAGCATGACATCCAACAATTTCGCATCCACTCCATCATGTCTATCAAAATCTTCAGCATACACCCATGTTTCTTCGGCAATCTTGTAGCACAGGTTGTCGCCAAACTCCCATCGCCCACCATCTTCGTTGACAAAGCCAGCATCGGCTAACTCTTGTTCAAGAAGTCGCTTCGGTGCTTCGTAGTCGGGCTTGCCGACAATGAAGAACGGGCCAGCAGTACAAACCGCACTACCCATCACTCATCACCTCTCACAATGTTCCACACCAAATCCTCAAAGGTGGGGTAGCGGGCACGCAAATCACTAAGAGGTGTGTCGTAAATCAAATCTTCAAGCACACTCATAATGTCGTCACGCTCCACATGGTTGTAGGATAGGATGTCGCCAAGGGGAATGTCCTCAATGGTTAGTCGGTTGGGTCGTTGTACTTTCTCCACCACGATGTCGGGTAGGGGCAACGCACCCTCAAGGAACGGTGCTTCAAACCTCGCATTCAACTCTTCTGTGGTCATTGTGGTCTTTTCAATAATGAAGTCGGGTCGCTTCGGGCCGTACAGTACACGCATCCTGCCCTTGCTGTCCTCGCCTCGTTTCTTGGACAACATACCAAAGCGTACTGCATCAGTAAGGTTAGACTGGAATCGTTGCCAGTCGCTTACACCTACACCTCGCTTGTCCACCAGTTGTTCCCATGCGTCTTTAGCACTGATGAAGTCACCGTACTGGGTAACCACTCTTGCCGCAAACACAGTCTTGCCTTCATTTTCCATTCGCTTCGTTTTAGCCATGTTTCTCATCTCCTTTCTCTTTGTTGGTTTAAATACTGTTCAGTTAATATGCTCTTAAGTAAATGGTTCGCTCTCCCGAACCATCAATCTTCGTAACCCGTTCTTTTCTAAAATGACCCGACACTCTCATGGTTGTTGCCAGTCTGTTCACATTTGGAATGTACATCAAGTTACCACCCTTGGCGGTACGCCATTCAATAAGCCTGTCCAACGCTTCTCTCGCTGATACCCTTTCGCCCACTTTAACGACTTGTAATAAACCCTTAAGGTTTCGTTCATCCATCAATTTCATTTCCCTCACCTCTTTCTGTTTCCCATCGTTTAGCCACATGGTCGTAGCGTGAGCGAGAAATGTTACCTTCCGCATTCACTTCAATACACACGAAGCCCAATCCGTCTTGATACAAAAGGGAGATATTTTCCGCACTTCCGTTTCGCCACCCCATGTCACTGAAGGCCCATAATTCACCCTCAATTTCAAAGTGCTTTGCTTGCTTATCATTCACAAATGTTACCAGTCTGTTAATCATTTTTCTCATCTCCTTTCTCTTTGTTGGTTTAAATACTGTTCAATTGAAATCCTCAAACTTCTACATAATATCCTTCTTCGCATAAGTACGACAACATAATGTTCACTTCCATTTCTGCGTCATCGGGTACACCCGCCAGTCGCACCTTTACCCATTCCAGTATGTCTTTCTTCGTGTTTGTCATTCTTCATCACCTTCCGAAATGTCCAAGACTTCGTATTCTTGTGTCCACATTTCCTTGAAACGCTCTTGTGTTTTGTACAGTGACTTGATGCTCGCATTGGCAAGGAATGTCGTACCACCCTTCATAAAGAAAATGAGTGAGATAGGGAAGGGGTCATCTTCGGGTACTTCTTTTCGTGACTTCCAACTGATTGCTTGGACATCATCCATGTTCACTAATCCATTTACTGTGCGTATGTATGCTTTCATTCTTCTCACTCCAACGGGTGTTCAATTTGTTTATCCCCCAACACCCAACGCAGGGATTTGACGACACCTTCCAGTGCCTTGTAATTCCTCATGTGGAACATACGCTTGTCTTTGGGACAAGTCTGCATGGCCGTGAGGTGTTGATTCTGTTTGCGCTCCGCCCTGTCCAACATCTCTTGAATCTCTTCCCATGTTCTGTCATAGGTGAAGTGTTCGCTGTCTTGATGGTCGCTCATTGTCATTCAATCTCCACCTTCCATTCACTCTGCTCATCATCGCCTATATTCACCATGACACGATGACCTTTCTCAAGCATCCACGCTTCGCAGTGGTCAAAACAACAGTCCTCCCTGTACTCATAGAAGGCTTGCACAATCTGTTGTTCAATTTCCAATGCTTTACGCAACTGCTTGACTTCCTCGCATTTCTCTTTGTATGCTTCAAGGATTAGTGGTGCGTCTGCGATGAGTCGCATGTTTGCTTTCTGTTCTTTTTGCCAAATCTCATGGGGAACGAGCCTGTTGTGTTCGTGAAACCATCCACCACCAATTCCCTCATCATCGGGATGGAGGACATGGGCTATGTTGGTGATGATGCCATCATCCACCCTAAGTCCCATCCCATCCTTGTCTTGTTGCGTTTTGTGACGAAGCGAAGCATCAGCGAGCCATTGTTGGTGGAACTCTTTGGAGTGAGAAGAAAAGAGTTCAACCCCTCCGTCAGCATCGTCTGTGCATTCCCACTTACCTTCTGTGTGTCCTTCGTATCTGTCTGTGTCAATCATTCAATCAACTCCTTCTCATAGTTCTCAATAGCAATGCATAGGGCATTGTACATCCCGTTAAGAGTGTGTAACTGTTCACGCAACTGCTTGACTTCTAAGGCAAGTTCGGGTGCTGAAGAAAACAATTCGGGAAGCCAAAAGTCTTTGATGCTTCCAATCCCTATTTCTTCGCCACGCTTGTCATCATAGACGGTTAGAATATGCCCCTTCGTGAAGTCTGTGCTGTAGAAGTGAATGGGGGTTTTGTCCAGCCCTAACGCTTTGATGTTCTCCACCATTCGGTCAAGTTTCGTCTGCTCTATAGGATAAGTCATTCAACCAACTCCAAAATAATTTCAATCATACCTGTGGCCTCATCTTCAATGGTCATGACATGACGGGCCATGCCGTGTGGTGTCATTCGGTACATCACTCATCACCTTCCCAATCAACACGATTTTGTAGGGAGCGTTTGATTTTTTCAAGCAATTCAATACTCTTCTCGTTGGGGTGGCGTAGCCTGTGAAGGCGATGCCTCTCCTTGAGACTCATTCGTTCTTCGGCCTGCCGCATGGGTCGGCCTTGGCATTTTCTGCTTATTGCTCTCGTACTCATTTTGCTTTTCGTCATCTTTCTCATCTCCTTTCTCTTTGTTGGTTTAAATACTCTTTAATTCAATTCCTTGAGCGAACAGGTATCACTCATGCTTTCACCTTCATTTTTCCAAAGTTGGCGGGCAAATCCCCGCTATCAATCATGGACTGTATCAGTGCGTTGGCAATACCTTCACGCTCTTCCATGTCACCACCATCCAGCACGGCCTTCACGACCTTACGCTTCTCTTCAATAACGGTGTTGAACTTCTCGTCAATGGTGCGAGCCACCGAGAGGTACACGGCATGGACTGAATCGCTCTCTTGACCGATACGGTACACCCTGTCCTCGGCTTGCTCTTCCCAACCGGGCACCCACTCACGCTCCACGAATACAACAGTGTTAGCGGCAGTGAGGGTGATACCTTCCTTGGCGGCAACAGTTGAACAGAACAGGACATCAATACCCCCTGCTTGAAATGCTTCAACATTGGCTTGCCTCTTGTCGGCTGGCATGTCACCAGTGATACCACCGACTCGCCACTTACGGTCTTTGTCGGCTCGCAGTGCTTCAACACAACCTTTCAGTACATCGGTGTGGTGAGCAAAGACAACCAACGGCTTGCCGCCTGTGATGTCATAGTGTTCCTTGATGTATTCAACAGTGGAAGGGACTTTGATGAGGCCGCATTCGTGGCGCAGGGCCGTGAGCATGTTGAGAACGAAACCAGCAGGGAGTGTGCCGTGATTTTGGTGCATCTCATAATCCTCCATCCATGCTCGGTGCAGGTCACTGTAACGCTTGAGTTCGGCCTTGCTTGGTTGAATGTCCATGATGGTACGCACCTTGTCGGGCAGTTCAGTCAGTACCTCTTGCTTGAGGCGGCGAATACAGAAGTCTCTTGTGCGAGCGTGTAGTTCATCGGTGTTGCTCGCTCCACTGAAATCCCATCCCCAACCTGTGTTGTAGCCATCGCAATAGCGTTGACCGTAAGGGAAGAAGGAGGGGAACTCATTGGGGCGAAGGAGATTGAGTGTGGTGAAGAACTCGCTTGGCCGGTTGGTCACGGCAGTACCCGACAGACAGATAACAGACTCGGACTCACCAGCCACCTCAAGGGTTGCTTGTGTGCGTTTGGCCTTAATGTTCTTGAGATAATGGCTCTCGTCACACACCACGATGTTGAAGCCATAACCAAGCAGTGCGGCACTACGCCCACTGATGATGTCGTAGTTACAGATGATGATGTCAGCCGTTGGAATCACACCACTACGACCCTCAAGGATTTCAACGGTCATGTTGGGTAGCCACGCCCTGCATTCTTTGGCCCAGTTGTACTTGACCGAGGCAGGGCAAACGATGAGTGCGGGCAACTGGTCGGTGTTGAGTGCGATGTGTGCGATGGCTTGGATGGTCTTACCCACTCCCATGTCGTCACCGATAAGGCAACGCCCACCAGCGAGTTGTGCAAAGTGAACACCGACATATTGGAACGGGTACAGTTCACGGCCAGCAGGGAAGTGGTTGCTCAAATCCTCCTGCAATTGAGCGACTATCATCTCTTGGTCAAGGGTGGCCGCACCACTGATAGCGATACGGTTGGCTCGCTCCTCCATGTAGGTTTCAATTTCGGGAATAACCTGTAGTGCGTCTGCGAGTTGGAGACACCATGTATTCTCATCATGCTTACGCAAGCGGTCAATCAATGGGCCAGCCTCACCCACACCCACACTCCAAGTCTTATTGGTTGGGTTGAACTTGCGACCCTGTGTTGCCTTGACAACGGAGAGCAAGTCACCACGCAGAACGAAGTCCTCAATGTAAGGCCACTCCATTTCAATCATTGAGTTGCCAACAATGCGAGCCGATACAGTTGTGGTCTTGCGTTCTATAGATTCTTCCTTCGGTGCTGATACCTCAATGTGTTGTAGGGACTGCTCGTTGAAGAACATACCCTGTTCAATCATGATGGCTTTAGCCTTAGCGAGAACATCAGCGTCGTCTTGCAGTGTCCACTTCCTCATCTTACCATCCCACTTGACGGCAGGAAAGCCAAGAGCATTCTTGAGTGCGTTGTTGAGTTCGGGGTTGTAGGTGTAGTCAAGTGCAATTCGTTTGCTGGTGAATTGTTTGCCCCATCGGTTTGTCCATGTGTCATCCACATTGGAGAAGGACACAACCTTGCTGGCTGGTGGTTTCCATTCAGCCTTCGTCTGTTCAAAGAGGGACATCGCTTCATCACGCTCACACTCGTAGGCTTCCATGAAATTGTTGAGTGCAATCTCAACCTGTCGCTCACGGAAGGGCAACTGTTTGTTCAACCGACTACGGACATAGAGGCGAGCATCGCTACGCAATTGGTCACGCTTACGGATGGTGGCTTGCTGTCGCTCGTACTCAACCTTAGCCTGTGTGCCTCGCACCTTCATCTTCTCAAGGTAGGACTCCACTTGACTTGCTTTGCTGATGAGTCCAGCGTCAGCCATGATGGATGGCAGTTGCGTGTTGCGATACTTGTGGAATCGTTCAGCCGCTTCAAGCAGTTGGTAGTCTTGCATCTCGTCTTGGTGTGCAACCGAATTGAAGAAGGGCCAGTCGGCTTTGTTAGGGCCGACATCATCTTTGATGTCGGGTGCGCCATAGCCAGTGAACACCCGAATCATTCTGTGGATTGTTGTGGTGTTCATTCCTCTTCATCTCCTTCCAATAGTTCTGCTACCCATGCAACCATATCTTCTTCGGTGAAATCGGACATGTCCATCCCACCTTCATAGATTTGGCTTTGCATTTTCCAATATGCCTCAAGCACTTCTCTCACTGTGTCTGTGTCAATCATTCTTCATCACTTCCTCAATGAAATAGTATCGTGCGCTATCAGGGTCAGCCTCGGCGCACAGGTATTCGTAGTGAGCCTTCGCTTCTTCGTATGTCGCAAATGGCCCATCGGACTCTCCACTTTTGGAATGTGTCACCATGTATTCGTATTTGTCTGTGTCAATCATTCGCTCATCTCCCATGTGCCGCCTTCTTCCAACATTTCTCCATTACCGTTGCTATCGTATTCCACCAGTTGAATGTGGAATGGGTCGTGCATGACAATTGATTCATACTCTCGGTAGGCTGAGTCTATGTCGTGGTGTTTGATAACAACATGAGGCTCGGCCAAGTATTCCAATTGTTCTGTGTGTTCATGTATTTGTGCGTGAAACCATATCTGTATTTCAAATGGTTTCTCTTGCTCACCCTTCACCAGCGCAATCAAATCGCTCACGCTTTTACAACCTAAGTTGCTCATCTGTTCTTCTTCCCATGCTTCGTTTGTCCAGTTCATTCAAGTCGCCCCCTGTACCAATCGTTGAAGTGTTGGTGTCCTTCTTCTTGCAGTGCCTCGGCACAGTCTGTCGCTGAGTTGAAGCCGAGTCGCTTCCACCATGACATGCCCATCATTTTTCTTGGTACGCATGTACCACAAGGACAACCTGTGTTCAAGAACTGTCCGGCCTCTTCGTGTTGTGCGTACAAGAAGTTGAGCAGTTCGTCATAACCCTGCGGTGTCAGTTCTCCATCCTCATGTCGTTGCATGTATCTTTTTGCATCTTTCCAATTCATTCTTTCACTTCCTTTGTTGCTGGTGTATTAGCCTCGCAAGCGAGGCACAGGAATCCTCCATTGATGAACTCACCCACCATGTCCATTTCTCTCATTGACTTGCATCCACTACAGAATACCTTTGTGATGGAATGATAGATGTTGTTTTCTTTTGCTAAGCAAGACATACATGATTCGTCTTTGGGGGACAAGAACTCCCATGAATGTTTGTTCGTATCACAATGAAGGCATTTCAATTGTTCCACATCATCGGGTAATTGCCAACCGCAATTGAAACAAAAGTCATCGTAAAGAGAGTAGTCGTGCTCATCACAACACTCGCACTTATCAAACTCATCCTCCATGACAAGAGGTTTGGTGTTGGCTGGCTTGGGTGTCATGTCCCACTTCTCATTGAGATTATATCCAGTACCTACCGTCGTAGTCTTTGCTAAGGTCGCTCCAATAGTCGGATTCGCTTTTCCCTTATCACCACCCGTAGGCCAAGAGTAGCCACCCCACTTCGTTTCAACGATAAGAGATTCACCAACAGGGATGTCAAGGACACGAGCGATGTAGCGTTGTTGCTCATTGGTTTCCACAGCATGACTACAATGTAAGTCACGGATGAGTAAGATGAGTTGTGCGGCATCGGTGATGCTCGCCTTTACATCATCATCGTTGAGCAAGTAGTACAGGATAGCAAGTTGCACACCTGTGCGACCATGACCACCAGCACATTGTGTGGAGATGGACTTGATACCATACTCCAAGATGTCGTCATGCAAGGCATACCAAAAGTAGTCATCCACTTTGGGAACACCGAAGTCGGGAAAGTCCATTTCAATCATGTACTTGGGTGGGTCAGTGCGACCAATGAACTGGTCGCAAGACCAACCTTCGGGTACAATGGTTGATGCTGATTTGGAATACGAAGGTGACATGGTTTCGTCCGGCCCAATGGCGAGGTCGGGTGCAGGGTGCATGACCCACCAGCCACCACTGCGGTTACGACCACCAGCGTACACATCAATGCCGCCTGTGGTGGTGAACACTTTGTTCTGTCCTGTATGACATGCAGGCTTTGGTGCTTTCCATGTCGTTGTCGTTGTCGTCTTGTAGTTGTTTGGGTAACTCATTTTATTCATCTCCTCATTCTGTTTATCTTTTCTTCGTTGTGCTTTTCTTCTTTTTCCTTTCTTACCCACTTCATTCATCTCCTTTCTTTTGATGCTTGGCGAACTCTTGCAGTTGCTCAAAGGTGAAGCATGAAACAATGCTGGCTATGTATTTGTGTGCTTTTGTTGGAAGTGGGGTTTTCATAATCTTAGCGAGAGCAATAGGTGCGTTTGGAGTATATGGGTTAAGGCTCAATTCTTTGAGAGCATCAAACATCGTTACAGACTCATCCACTGGGAATGGTGATTCGTATTGTGGCCCATCTATCGGTACTACCACAGCATTCATGAGGGCAATGTGTTCTTTACATGTGCCACAATTTTTAGCCCCACATTGTATGAAATGAGAGTCACCAACAATTGAATGCTTACCATGTGGATGGCGATATACTAAAGGAAGCGATTCAATAGAAGCACCTATCGCATTAGCCATTGAAGCGATTGGTGTTTTCTTCATATGTTGGTTGGTGGTTTTGTTTGATACATCAAGAATACCTGTAACATCTGTCAATGGTTGAGGGTAGGATTGTAAGATGTGTTCAGCCGCATAGTACACTGAGAAGAACTCGTTTGGTTGGACACGCACAGAAGATGGTTCAGTCCCCCAGTCAAGTGCTTCCTTGCTGATGAACTTGTTGAAGAAGAAACCATTGTTGTGAACATTGTGCTCAACAAGGTTAGCCATTGAAAGCATCTTCCTAAAGTTTTCATCAATGGGGTGAGCAAAGAACTCAAGCACGGACTCAGCAAGCATGCGACCATTGGCACAGGACTGTTTGTATTTTCCACCACCATAACCTGCCGACCATTGAAGTGAAAACACACGCTCCAAGAAGGTGAACATCTTCACGACTGATTCAAGAGTGATGGGGTTATCTTCAATCACTCCGTAGTAATTCTCACGCACACCCGAAATACCATCATACCTATCCCACCCTTTACTTCCATAGATAGCATACGCAGTAGCCATCATGAGAGGAGTGGAATTGGTTGTAGTCGTGGGAGAGTGGCGCATCTCACCGTAGCCGACTGAGAGGGTGGCGTTGATGAGCCATGCCGTGTAAGCACCTGCTAACTTAGCAGTCTGCTCGGCATCACCGATAGGGCCACCGATGAACTGATGGAAATGGTTGGTCAACCATCCATGCAAGCGAGTGTAGTTGGAGAAGCCAATGTCAAACCCTTCAATGAATGCATGAGTGAAGTCCAATGGGTCGTATGGTTGTGGCTTGTAAGTGCTTTCGTTGTCAAGCACCACCCAACCGAGGGCGGCTTGAGTCCACTGCTCACCGACCTGTGGTTCAGCAGATGCGATGTAAGGAACTCCATACTTGAAGCACTGCCCTGCATGGTGGGACAAGTGAGAGCCGTTGGGGTGGAGGACAACCGAGCCTTCGGGCATACCCTCACGAAGTGCTTGCTCCATGAGGTCAAGTTGTTCATCAGTGTTGTCGCTCACAAGATGAATGTGATTGATGGTGATGCGGTCAGCACCATGAAAAGTACCGTTGATGGTCACACCCTTGGGTGCTGGTGCGATGGGTCGGTGGCCTTCAGTGCCACGCAGTTGAACCATCGCAACTGTTTGAGGGACACAGAAGCGTGAGCGAAGAGAGGCGGTGATGTCCGGTGTCTTGCGTGCGGAGACAAACTCAATCTCTATGTGGTCGGGGTCAAGGTCAAGTTTGCGGAAGTCCTTGTTCACATTTGGGTCATGAACAAGAGGGATAGCAACACGCAGTCCGTCTTTGCCAGCCGTGATGCCATCGTTGTCCCGACCCATGAGGATGTAGTTGTTGGGTGCAACGACAGCAGAAGCATGAGCATTGATGAATCGCTGAACGATAAGCATACCGTTGGGGTCAATGAGTCCACTGTCGTACATGGGTTTGTCCGAAGGGTCGGGTGACATCATGGTGGTGATGATACGGCGAGCGATGATGGCTACTTCCTCAGTAGTGTCAGCACGGCTGGACTCAAGCACACCGGGGCGTGGGTTGAGTGGGCAAGCACGCACGAAGAGAGGGTAGTCACTGCTTTGAAACCCCATACGAACTGATGCCAGCAAATCTTCAACTCGCTCATCAATGAAGGTATCAATGTCTGTGGGTATCTCATCACCTACAGTAACAAGTTGTAGTTCAACTGTATGCAATACAGGCCACGATGTATAACATCCGTAAGGGGCTGATTCGGTGTATGCTTTTAGGGCTAATGCTTTTTGACTCATGGTTTTCACTTCCTTTCTCTTTGTTGGTTTAAATACTCTTCATCCTTCAATCTCAATATCGCCTTCTCGTGTTATGTAAAATGTGAAGCATGGGTTCAATGGAATCGGTGGGTTATCAGTATAATCATACAGATACATCACGCCTTTCTTCCTGTAGATGGTGTAACCATGATGGCGAAGGTGTTCACAGATTCGGCTGAGAGTTGTGCGTGATTTCCACCCATTGTTGGTGAAGAGTGTACGGTCATGTGTCCATTGTACAAGAAAAGTGTCGTGGTATTTCAATAAGACAACAGGTAGTTTGGTTTTGTAGTGCAAGTCATAAAACATACGAGTACCACGCTGGCCTGTTGGTCTGCCCTTGTTAATGTCTTTTGCTTTGCTCATGAATGCAAGTGCTTCTTGGTAGTTCATTGGTTCACCTCTTCATCGTCAAGTTCGCCTTCTTCATACGCTTCAAACATTTCAACAGTCCAAAGGACAACATGACCTGCTAACTCTTGCGTTTCATTCAGTGTAGGTAGGCTATCATAGATACCTGCTAAAGCGTATTCAATGGCTTCTGCATCATCTCTAATGCTTTCGGGTAAATAGTTCTCAAATTGTTCTTGTAGTTCTCGTATCTTATCCATTATTTTTTGTGTCATTCAATCGCCTCCGTGATGGTAACAAGCCAATCTTCCGAGTCAGCCACTTGTTCTGCCTCAACCTTGTAGCGGTCGGGATGCATGGCTAATTGTATCGCTTCCTCAACAGGGAAGGTTGGATAAACATTCATGATGATGTAAAAGCGCACGGCCTCATCCACGAAGGAGGCCACCATGCTGTTCCTGTCTTTACCCAATGCACTGATGAGCGTATCGGGGTAGTGCGTAAATCTGTTTTCTTTTCCAATCAATTTCTTTTCTTTGCTCATTCATTCACCTCCGTGGTGTATAGGTCAAGCACCGCTTGAACACCAGCCCACGACCATGGGCCTGTGTAGTAGTAGCCCATAGCCATCCAATCACGGGTAGCATCAATGACCGATTGATGGTCAAGGTCATGTGTGATGATGGCCTTGGCGATGAGGTAAGCAGGGTGGTCGGTGTTGTGTCCGTTGAGTTCCCAACGAGCGACGAGTGCTTCTGCGTTAATGTTCATTGAATCACCTCCACGGTGTCAGCGTAGCCGCCGTTGTTGTCTCGGATGTCAACCTCGCACCATGTGATGAACTCGTCGTAGGAATTGAACAACTCCCAGTCGCTTGAATGTATGTAGTAGATGAATCGCTTGCCGTCGTGCTTGATGCGAACAGCCTTGGTGCTGTAGTCCACCGAGGTTTGAAACAGGTTCTCGTATGCTTGTGGCCCAATCATGCAATCACCTCCAAGGTGCCGTCTGCTTGTTGCTTCCATCGGCAGAAGAACATAGCGTGGCGGTTGGCCCAATCAATAAGTCGTGTCTGTGAAACCCAAAGAGAGAAGTCGGCATGGACTTTGGTGCTGATGCGTGAGATGTCTTGCAGTGTAGGTGTCCCACTCACAGCATAGTCGGAGACATACACTTGGTACTTGCCACGCTTGTCAAGTACGAAGTGTACGGTGGCATCCCACCCATACCGTTTGTAAGCAACGGTGAACGGTGCTTGGTCGGGTACAGGGGGCATCGGCTTCAGCGGATTTTGTTTTTGATTTGACATCGGTTCCAATCTCTTTGATGGTTTAAATACTGTTGGCTTTCAGTCCATCGTTTTTGATAATGCCTACGGGCTGTGTCATGTATGTCACTTACCTCACTTTCTTCATTACTTTACTCACCTGTTTTGACCCCCCTACGAATACTCACTTTACTCATAGGTCTTACTCTCTATAATATATGTGTGTAGTACTATTGAATTATGACTATTCCTTGGGCGGCTTTGCCTATTGAGTGTAAGGGGTATGAATGAAGTGACGCTTACCTCAAATGAGTGAAGTGGGTTTTGAGGTAAGTGAGGAAACAGGCTCGCAGTGTCACGGTTTGCTTGTGTCTAAGGGTGAGGTAAGCGATACGAACATGGCTTGGCTTACATGTAAGGGCGAACATGTTCGCTTTTGATTCAGCCCCTCCCTTGTGCATGATGGGAAGGATGTTCTTTCTAATGGGGGTGGGAAGAGAATGCTCATAAGCGAGCGAGCAGGTATCACGCACGCCTCGCAGTTCTAATTTTTTTGTAGGGCATTGCGCTACACGAACAAGAAGCGTGAAGAGGCCAACCCATATGGGTGCGTTGCGATTACTCGCAAGGCCGAACCTTTTGTTCGGGCGCAAGCGAGGCAACAGCACCCCTCGCCCGTTGCGCTATGGGGGTGCGAGCGATAAAAAAAAAGCCCCCCTGCCGCACG
>Ga0222715_10000071_pt1 | contig 103108 bp, 101 predicted proteins | sample C33_9DmetaG_FD_165056 | JGI IMG/M metagenome (GOLD analysis project Ga0222715, IMG submission 165056) | Estuarine water microbial communities from San Francisco Bay, California, United States - C33_9D | ecosystem: Environmental > Aquatic > Marine > Unclassified | place: USA: California...
AAGTCCTTGATGGATTCCTCACAGAAAAGCGGAGCAGGGAGAATGGCGAAGCGGTTGCCAAGTTCAATGCGATGTTCTTCACCGTCGTGGCGAATCACAACGGGGGTGTTCCCCATGTTCTCGGTGTCGTGAACCCAAACGCGCTGGTTCCACTTCCACATGAAAGTGATTCCTGTGCCGTCGTCGTTGGAGAGTAGAGGGTCAGCATGAGACAAGAAGTCAAACCATTCCTTCTTGTCGTGTTCATCACACGCGTAGATTGGATTGCCGATGAACCACTTCTGTCGTGGGTCGTGGATGGTCTTGGCGAATGCTTTGCGCAACTCTCCGAGTGTGCATCCCAGCGTGTCTTTGTAGTAGTCGCGACCTGCTTGAAGTTCAGCCCACTCACCATCGCTTGACAACTTGACTCCGCGCACACAACGATACAATGCCATGTAGCATGCAACGATGATGTGGTCGTAGTCGCGTCGGTTGGTCTTGGTGAAGGTGAAGTGTTGTGTGCCGCCGGGAACAGAACGAGGGATGTGAAACGATTCACAATCACCGCGCACTTGAATCAACTCGTCGTTGATGGTGATGTGTTCAAGTCGCGCTAAGTTGAGAGCCGTGATTTCAATACGGAGGTCATTCCATTCGTCATCGGAGATGGTGCGAGACTCAAGGTAAGCGTAGTGTGTGTATCCCATCATTCCCACGCTCCTGTCGTTGGGTCAAACGCTGGCGCACACTTGGTGAACATGTAAGCGGGGCCGCTGATTTTGCGATGAGCGTGGTCGGGCTGAATGACGATACGCGTCCTGTTGATTTTGGTGATGACACCTGTGCGGTGTCCCCTGTCCTCGTAGGAAACCTTGTCGCCAACGCTGAAGTTTTGAATCGCCTCGTGAGAAGCGGAAGCGCGCTTGTGCTTGATGATGTCGCACAGTTCGCTGTTGAGTTGACGCAACTCTTCCTTGGTGAAGTTGGGAAGAGCCATGCGGATGTCAGCGAGTGTGATGCTCATTCTTCATCACCCCATTTTGCTTTGCGCTCCGCAAGAATGGCTCTTGGGTTCCATTGTTTGCCCGTAGCAGGGTCAATGCCCCACCACAGTTCGGTGCATGTGTCGCCGTAGCCATCAGCCCATCCGTTTATTTTGTCAAGGAAACATGACAGGCATCCTTGCACATCACACGCCAAGCATGAACCATACGAGAAATCAATGTAGGCTTCGCGCGAAACAATGCTCACGCCCTGCTTGTCTTGTTCGCGTTCTCCTGTTTCGGGGTCTTCGTAGTTGCTGATGTAAAACATTTCAATTGTGTCGTTGCTCATTCGTCCACCACCCAATCACCAGCGTGATACCCTTTGTTGTTTTCCGCGCTCGCCACATTTGCGTTCATGAAGTTAGCCAAGTCTGCTTTGTTCGCGTCTCCCCAATGCGCACGCTCGTAGCGATACCATTCGTCGGGGTTCATGCCGAGAGGGACAGGTCGGAGGAACTTCCCCGTCGCTGGGTCAAACTCGGTGGCTGGCATGGACTCGCAGGGTTGGGACTTGAGACTACCTCGGTGTCCCACCATGTCAAGGTCGCGTGCAACCCACGAAACACCCCATGCGGCGCGGCACTTCTCTCCTTTGCAGGGGCAGTCGCCAAGCATGATGGGTCGTCCGTCAACGAATGCAATGCCTTGCACACGCTGGATTGGTTCTTCGCCGTAGAGCGTAGCCAATGCAGTCAGCGCATCAGCACCCATGTGTTCAGCGAGAACAGCATCGCGGTCTGTGTTGTCAACATCAATGACTTGCTGAACTGCGCGTGTCAGTTCTTCGCCATCGGATGTGGTTTCTTTGTTCTGTGCGTTGAGCATCCACTCAACACCTTTGGTTCCAATTGTTTTGTCAGTCATCATTCATCATCTCCTTCTTCTTGGAGTGCGATTGCTTGGTCAGTCTCAAGTAGCGCGCCGTAGGTAAAGTCCGTCTCGCATTGAAGACACATGTAGCAGTCATGGGTTCCGTCGCCAGCCCACTCTTTCGTGAACTCTCCGCCGTTGTGGTCAATGTCTCCACCGTCAGCGGTGTAGGCAATAGGATAGCGTTGCCACACCTGTTGGTGTTGCACCATGAATCCTGTTTCATTGCAGTTCGGGCAGACAATCTCAACGGTATCGTTGGGGCTGTCAAAGGGGGTTTCTTCTTTTCTGTTTTCGTTTTGGTCGGTCATTGTTTTCACCGTTCTTGGATAGCGCGTCATCATTCCATGAGGCAACCATCTGTCAAGGGGAGGGTGGGGGGAGCGCATCAGTCAAAATGAACAAGGAAGACTGTGCGGGGTGGGATGCAATGCATGCGCTCCCCCCTTGAGAAAGACGCGGTTTTGTTTTCCCTGACCGCGAACAGGGTAGATAGTTGGGGTGGCCGTGTTATTCAATCAGCACGCTTGGCTCAAGCCTTGTTGACCGTGACGGTCTTGACCTTGTAGTTCCAAGTGTCCATGAACGCGGGGATTTCGGTGATGGGGGTCATCACTTTCTTTCCGTTCTTCGTCTTGGAGTAAGGAACCTTGAATTGGTCGGGGTTGTCAGCGACCCATTGGCCCATCGCCGAGAGGTCATCCACAGGCTGGCCTGTGTGTGCGGCGTAGGCATCAACAGCACCGAAGGCAATCTCTTCAAGGAGGTTCACGGCGGTGTCGGACTTCTTCATCAGCAACTCAATGCCCTGCTTCTGTCCGTGAAGAACGCGCTTGCCATCGGAGAAGATTGGGTTGTGCGTGATGGTTCCCGTCAATGCTTGCGCGGCGTGGAACATCGTGCCGACTGACTCGCGGTCAAGTTCGGAGCCGTTCTCACCCATCGCCACATAGTCAAGGTCGGGGTTCATCCAACCCTGCATCATGGCGTTGTAAGCGTGGCCGTGTCCGACCTTGACAGCATCCTTCGTCATCATCGCCGCGTTGACGATGAGGTTGCCCTTCTCGTCTCGTGGGATTTGGTCAACATCGCCAGCCTCAATGGTGAGGGATGGTTGTGCAACCAAGCGGTGGGAAGCAAAGGAAGTCATCACCTTGTCAAACACATTGGCTTCAATGGGGAGGTGGCGCAGAATGTGCATCGCAACCATGTTCTTGTGCGACTCAAGCATGGCCGCACCGAGTTGGCTCGCGAACTGTTCGGGGTCAAACTCCGAGACAACACCTTCCATGTGGCGAATCTTCGTGCGGTCGCCAGCCATGAGCAGGGCTTGAACACCACCGCGTGCGGCGAGGTTGCCACAGTAGGTGCGAAGCACAGACATGAAGGCTTGAAGCGCGGACTTACCGTCGTGGGAGTTGATGATGGAGACACCAACACGGTGTCCACCCTGTTCCTCAACAAGCGCGTCGCTGATTCGGTTCGCGGACAGGTTGACATACCCGAAGGCAGACAGTCCCTTTGCCGATTCCTTGCGAGTCTTGGTTGAGTAGCCCGTCAAGTCAAGGTTAATCATGGCACGCGCACCCTTGTTGAAAGAGAACGCGTCCCAAGTGATGAGTTCTTGACCCGACACAAGCGAAGCAACCTTGTCGCCCTCCTTGAGTTCGTAGACACAGCCGTTGGATTCGTTGATTCCGCGCACCGTTTGAATGATGGGGACGAAGACATCGGGGTGTTCAACAGGGACGAAGTTGGGACCGATGGCTCGGTTCAAACAATGACCAAGTGGGTTGTCCTGTGTCGCCAGCGTTGGGTTGAAGATGGCACGAACGCGAGTGTCGCCCTTCTCGGATGAGACTTCGTGGTAGGAAGTCTCACCTGTGATGGGGTCGGTTGAGCGCGCAACCATGTCGTAGGTCTTGGTGCGGAAGTTCCAAGGACCGAAGTCTTCGTGTCGCTTTCCGTCAGCCATCGCCTTGCTGATGTCGGAGTTGAGGTTGTCCTTGATTTTGGCGGACTCGGCGAACCGTTCTTCGCGAGCCTTCTTCGCCTTCTCCATCGCGGACAACTTCTTCTTGGCCTTCTTTACAGCGGCCTCTTCCGTCGTCTCGTTCTCGGCCAACACATGGTCGGCGAGTTCAATGTTCAGCGCGTCTCCAAAGTTGGGTGTGCTGTCGTCTCCACCGATGTCAATGGTCCCGATGTCAAGGTCAAGGTCAAGGCTGACCTCACCGATGTCAAGGGATGGTGGTGCAGTTGGTAGCGTCTCGCCGAACTCAACCCACATGTCAACCGCGTCTTGAAGGGCGCGGTTGCCTTGCGTGTCGTAGTTGGTGTATTGCGGGAAGGTGGCAACTTCAACAAGTGTGCCGTGTGATTCCGCGTTCTGTAAACAGAACACGGTCATCTCTCCGCAGTCTACCTTCGCGGCGACGCATGGTGCAGGGATGGCGAGTGGTGCTTCTTGGTGCGTTGCTTGCACCCACACCACCGACTCCGTCGTTTTGTTTTCTACCAAACTACCGATGATGGCAGTCCGTGTGCTGGCTCCGTTGGGGGTTTCATTTTCCATTTTTAGGCCTCCTTTGTTTTGTGTCCGTTGGACTGTGATGTGCGAGACTTCAAGTTCTCGCAATATATCTCAATGACTTTCTTGAAGTCATTGAGTTGTTGTTGTTGTTCTTTTTCTTCGTCGTGAACGATGTGAATGTAAAAGAACGCGTCGTCTTTTGAATTGGTTGCTGTTTCAAAGCGACGCATCATTCCTCACCTCCGATGGTGATGTCTCCGATGTCAAGAACATCGGTGTTCACGATGGTGGGTTCGTCTTGCGCGGAGTCAACTCCGCCCAAGTCAATTGTGATGTCGCCAACATCAATTGTGATGTCGCCGATGTCAAGTGTGAATGTTTCTGTGGCGCGCGCCATAGTTTCTCCTGTCGTTGAGGGTTTATCAACTTTGATACCGCGCGGACTGAAACGATTGAAGGTGTCATCGCAGATTGAAACACCGCACTTGTTGGCGCAGGTGTAAGTCGTGTAGTCTGCTTTTCCACTCGTGTAGGTTTGCTGAACAGGGAACCAATCATCATGACATCGTGGACAAGCGCGGACATATTCAACAGGAATGTTGGACATGCTTCGGTGCGGATTGATGATGCCCGTCTTCTTCTCGTTGAGAAGGAACGAGTGTGGTCGGATGATTGCATCCATGATGATGTTGCGCTTACCGTTTCCAGCGTCGTTGTTGGTGAACGAGATGACGGTGCGCTTGTCGCTGATGAGCAGGTTGAAGTTGTCTTGGTTGAAGGTCATTCGCTTCCCTCCGTTGGTTCAAAGCCGACGAAGCCGCGACTCATGTCATCCATCATCATGTCAACAACGGTCTTGTTCACCTTGTCCAAGCCCTGCTGTGCGCGTAGTCGTTGTTGATGTGCTTCGTAGGATTCGGGGAATTGCTCTCGCCACACAAGCGTGAGGTTGTGATACCGTAGTGGGGTATCACCACAGAAGTTGTCGGGGTTTGAATGAAAGATTGCAAGCACGCGCTTCGCCACTTCTTCGTAAGAGGTGTAGCCGTAGTTGGCAACCAAGTCCATCATGTAGCGAGCGATGCCGTCGCTGGTCATTCGTGCGCCGCTGTCAATGCGCGTCAGCATATCAACAGCAATGCGTTGCAGGGTATTGTTTCTCCATTGTTCTTCTTCGGGGGTCATTGTTCATCACCTTGTTTTTCTGTGTCGTCGTCCATGCTCATGATGAAAGCATCATGCTCAAGGAGAATGGGAATGACATAACTCATGCGTGCGGCAAGCGCACCGAGTTCTGTCGCGGGACCGATGTATTGTCCACCGTCGTGAGTGTTGATGAACACGATGCGGTCTTGAACAAGCGTGCCGTGAGGCATCTTGAGAACCACTTCGCGTCCGATGTCAGCGTCAGTCCAGCCGTCTTCGGGGATTGGTGTTGGCTTCATTGCTTCACCACCAAGTTTCCGTTGATGAAAGCCCAAGACATGTGTTCAGTCTTGCGCGGTAGTGGTTCAAGAAGCGAGCCGAGTCCATCATAGACAGGCTTGCCGAGTGCTTCGTAGACTGCGACAAGAACATCATCATGGAGGTTGGGGTTCAATGCGTTGAGTGTGTCAAGCAACTGTTCCGCTGTGAAGTGGTGTTGGATGGTAGAAGAGAGTCCAGCGAGACGCGCCTCTTCTGCCTCATCGTTTTCTTTCTTCCGCCTTTCCATGTAGTCCACAAAGTCTTCCTTCGGTTCGTCTTCGTTGAAGGAGAACGCATCCAAAGTGGGGGGAGTGTCGGAGACAGTTGGGCCATCGGCAGGGAGTCCAGCGATGACCTGCTCGGCAACCTTGACAGCATCGGGCTTGCTGTTGACTGCCGCTTCTGCCTGTTCGTAGTCATCAAAGGTAGAGAGGTCGTCGTCGTCGTCAAAGGTGAACACATCGTTGTCGTTGGTGGTGTCCCGCGTGTAGAGAGGAACAGGAATGTCAAGACCCATCGGCTTCATGTTGATTGGGTGGAACACAACAACAGTCTTCGTGGGAGTCTCTTGGATTCGCGTCTTGTCAAGTCGGCCACTACGAACGGCGGCGGAGAGTGCCGCACCGAATCGTGTTTGGGTGAGTCCGATGTCTTTGGCGTCGCGCTTGTTGGTCAATGACCACGCTTCCTTGACGGACAGGTGTTTGTTCTCGGTGTTGACGATGCGCGAAACGAAAGCGAGTCGGTTGACTTTTCCGTTGCTGTGCAGGTCTTCGGGCTGGTTGGGTCGGTATTTCTTTTGGTATGGTTTCTTCATTCGGATTCCTCCTTGTTCCATTGGGTTTTGATTGACGACTCGTTGGCCTCGTTGAAAGGCCAGCCGAGCCAATGAGAATCAACACCGATGACGGAGGCATGGTCGCCACCGCGTAGTCGGCGTGATGAGAGTGCGCTCTTGAGTGTGCCGTAGCGAATGCTGACGCGCCTCATCTCGGTGCGTCGGTTCTCCGCATGATAAGCCACTTGTTCAGCGAGGCTGGTGGTGGGGCATGCGACAACAAGGAATGAGCGAGAAGGGGCATGTCCGAAACCGCTGAGAAACTTGTCGTGCATGACGACAAAGATGCGCGCTTCCATTTCATGAGGTTCGCGTCGGTCTGCAATCATTCTTCTTCACCTCGTGAGTCGTATGAGTCGGGGTTGGACTTGCGGTTCTCCAAGTCCCAAACACGCCAATCTTCTTTGGTCATGCAACCATCACAGACCATGCCGACTTCGTGAACGAGGTTGTTCTCACCCATGTGTCCACAGCGCGTGCAGTTGTAGTGCGACTTGCATCCGTAGCCTTCTTTGCATTTCCAATCATCCACATTCGCAGGGGTGCTGTCAATGTGGTGGTGGTCAAGGCATGACTTGTAGCCGCACGATTCACAACCGACAAACGCGTCGTCGTTGTAGTCAATGCAACCGCAATCAAGGCGCGGCATCTTGGCTTCTGCTTCGCGCATCAGTCGTGCCTTGCGGAACGAGACGCGGCGGTGCTTCGGGTTGTGGGGCTTCTTGGTCTTGGGTTTCGGGGTCATTGTTTTTCCTCCTTGTTTTTCTTGGTGTCCTGTGGACTGTGAATGCGCATCATCTTGCGCGCTTTTTGTGCCTGTCTCCACGCTTTGTGAAAGTCGCGTGGAAGAACGGCTTGGGTTGAGACATCTCCAAACTCTTCGTAGATGCACTCATCGGTGATGACGGTGATGTTTGGCTTGTCGCTCATTGGTCATCACCCTCAACTTCATCAATGACAATGAGGTTTGATTCCTCAACGAGCCAATCAGCGTAGCGCGTTTCTTCAGCGAACATGGATTGCATGGCGAGTTTGAGCGAGGCTTTCCGTCGGAGGTTGAGAACATGTTCCATCTCGCGGTAGTCAGCACCCGCAGGGATGTAGAATGCACAACCCCCAGCGAGGTAGAGTCTTTCGCTGGTGGGAACGGTGATGGTGGTGGTGTAGTCTGCACCTTCATGTCGGAAGCAGACTTTGAAGAAGCGCATCACTTGGAGGCCATTGTCAATGTCGTGTTGACGAGCAATGACTTTCGCTCTCTCGCCGGTAAGCGCGAAGCGAACGCCGACACCTGTTGATTCGTTGGTTGCGTTCATGAAGTTGACAACTTCACGATGAGTCATGCGTCGTGGTTCTTCAACACGCGCACCGCTGTGGGTGAGGATGATGGGGTGAACGGTGAAGGAACGAATGTCATCGCTCATTCTTCTTCACCTCGGAGGTGGAGGTTGTTGTTGAGGCGGCGGAAGAGTTGGCTCTTGTTTCCACTCACTTTGAGGCCGAGGAAACGGCACTCTCTTCGGAGTTCAATGACAGTCCAGCCAGCGAAGGGCGAAGACTTCGGCACATCGGTGGTGTGTGTGCGAGGAAGGTTGTAAGTCACCGTAGCGCAAACGCTCGTTCCGACTCGTCGCACATGGACAGCGTGCTTGCTTCGCCATGCTTTCATCTTGTGGCCTTCAGCATTCTCAAAAGTAATGCTTGGTCGCGCTTGGGGGTGAGCGAAACCTCGCTCTTGGCGTGTCTTGTATCGGCGTTGAGCAAGTCGCTCAACTGCTTCGCGTTCTGTCATGCAACCTGCTGGTTGGTATTGTTTTTCTTGGTTCATATTTTTCACCTTGTTTTTTTTGTTTGTCTCATTGGACTATGAAATGGGCTGGGTTCAGCCCGTTGGTGTGCCATGCGATGTTCTCGGCGGGTATGCCTGTATCGTGAATGAGTTGCGAGAGTGAGCGTTCATCACCGCTTGGTCGCTCGCTGTCTCCGCTGGGATAGACAAACATCACGATGTCTTTGTGGCCTGTGCCTCGGAAAGCACGACCAATGGTTTGAACACGAGAGCGCACTTGATTTGTTCCGCTCATCATTACGAGGACTGATAAATCGGGTGCATTGAAACCCTCCTTCAACGACTTGCATGTGAGAAGCGCGTCGGATGGAGAGCGCATCCATCGTCGCAACTCTTTGTCGGACTCGTCGCCCCATTGGGAGAAGCGTCGGATGAATGATGGGTTGTTGAGTTCGGGGTAAGTGATGAACACATCGGGAGGCAACTCGCTGACTCCGCTGTGGTAGACATGGGGATGGATACCCAACTCCATGCACATACCGTGAAGGCGTTCAATACCGAAGATGGTTTCATGGAAGAGCGCAGACTTGCGCCCAATGGAAAGGTTGAGGATTTGTTGTGCGTAGTCATAGCGAGAGTCCATGTCGTTCATCAGTCGCTTACGCTGATTGCACAGGGCTTGATAGATTGCCAACTCGCGCTTGACATTGGGTGGAAGCGACCAATTGCATCGGTCAAACAGGTTGTGTGGGTTGCCACCGTAGGATTCGCTGACCATCTTGTAGCACTTGTGATATTTTTTGCTGATGCGCTCACTCAAATCGTCGTATTCAATCTGTTCGGCAGGAGTCATGGTGCAATGCACGATGTGGAAGGTAAAGTCCAACGCGTCATCACCGTTGCGTGATTGTTTGATGCCTTCAATGAGGGACAACTCAAAGTGAATACCCGCTTTGCAACTGTCGCCACCACTACAAGGTGCGCCTTCGGGGTGGGTGTTCATCTCGTGCATGACACAAACGCCATCGCTACGGTTTGGTGTTGCGCTAAGGAGAAGACAAGCATTGCCTTGAAACTTCTTGAGTTTCGCGAGTGCTTTCTCTCCACCTGCCCGATGACATTCGTCAAGAACGAGAAGGACATTCGCTTCCTTGATGTGCTTGAGCGAGGACACTTTGTGAAGGGAGTTGTAGGTGGTGATGTAGACATCCTTGTTGGGAGAGGTCTGCTTGTAGCCGCCACCGATGAGGCCGATGCTCAAGTCCCAAGCGAGAAGGGTTTGCTTGGTCTGTATCAGCAGGGACTTGGAGGGAACGACAAACACAACGGTCTGTCGCTTGTTGGGAACAGCATGCGCTTGGTCGGTCAACCAATTGTGAATGATGGTGGTGGCGAGACGAGTCTTACCTGCACCTGTTGCCGCCTTGACACACATGCGCTTCTTGGATAGGCCAAGCCACATGTTGTAGGCTCGCGCTTGCCACTCCCTCGCACCTTCAAGCAACTGCTCACCTGTTCGGTTGGATGGGAGGCTTGCTCGCATTTTCGCTTGAACCTCAATGCTCATCACATCCTCAAAGGTTGAGGTGTTGATGGTCCCGATGTCAAGCAACGGGATGTCGTCGCTGGTGTGGGTGCTGTCAATGGTTATGTTTCCGATGTTCAATGTCATGTCTTTCATTCCTTTCTTGTTATTATTGGATTCTTATTATAGAAATAGATTATATTATTCTTATTAGAAGTGCGTAAGATTCGCGAGAAGAGTCGTGTTGTGATTGTGAATAGACGCGGTGTCAAATGTTGAGGTAGCACGAGGCTACATGAGCGTAGCGGGAGAGGGAAATGCTACGAGGTGAATGTGAAGCGTCGCTTGAACAGCGACAGGTGATATGTCAAGGGCATGAAGAATCGTGCGTGCTTGACGAGAGCATGAGATATTCTCGCTGATGGAGAACATAGGATAGACGCGAGTCTCCAACCATACGGTCGGCGTGAACCTTGTTTTTTATGTCAAGAGAGAGCAACGGCGAAGCGGTAGCACAGCCGTTGTGAGACATAAAAAAAAAGGTGGAAGCCGACCCCGCCGAAGCGGGGACGGCCTCCGGTGGGTGGCCCTGTGTCGCTGGGCCAGCGTGAATGGTTGGGTGTGTCCGTTGGTTGGGCTACTGTGTCGCCTCAAAGGTCGTTGAGGGAGAAGCCACCGGTGGGGGCGGCTTCGGCCTTGGAGCCGTTGCTCTTCCAATTGGCTTCTTCGTAGGGCCACAGCCATGAAGCGGCTTTGCCACCAATGACCTTGGATGAGGCCACCTCGGTGTTGAGGTGAATGGCGGCGTGGATGTCCTCGGCGGCTTCATCGGTGATGTAGTAAGCGAAGCGGTGGTTGTAGAAGTTGGCCCCCGACTCGGTGATGATGAAAGCGGCGATGCGCTTCAAGAAGTTGCGACGGCGAGCGGTTTTGGTGGGGTCCTTGGTGGCAACCAATTCCGAGAAGGCTTGACGGGTCTTGTATCGCTTTCCGGTCTTCGGGTTGAAGTGGTCGGCTCGGTTGACGGAACGCTTCGGAGCAATGCGGAGCATCTCAAAGGCGGCAGACATGAGCCAATAGTCCTCGCCCCAGCCGAGACGGGAGGCGAGTTGGGATGGCTCAATGAAGGTCTTTCCTCCGTTGATGTCCATGTAGACACCCGACCCGTTGGACTGTGCCTTGGTCAGCACAGCAACAGCGGCATCAAGCATGGGCTGGGCCTCTTCAACCGACAGGGCGGCGAGGTGGGCCACATCATCAACGGAACGGACGAGAATGCGAGAATCTCGCTCCGTCGCTGTGGTGGTGGTGGTGGTGGTGGTGGCGTCATCGTCAACCTCGGACATGGCGGCGTCAAGGTCAAAGCCACCAACGGAGCCAACCTCAAGGGTCGGGGCGTCAATGTCAACCTCAAGGGTCGGTGCTGGGCTGTCGCCGTAGTCGGAGAGTGCTTGAGCGATGGCGTCAACGAGAGCGTTCCCGCTGTGTCCAGCATTCAAGAAGTGCTTCACGACGAGGGTGTTAATCTCGTTGAGAGCGTTGCGGTCGTTCTTGGCATTGATGCCGCCACCTTTGGTGTGGTAGCGTTCAATCAGCGCATGTTCAACACCGACAGATGCGGCGAAGCGAACGAGAAGGGTGGCCCCCTTCGCTTGGCTGTTTCTGTCGCTGGTCGGCTTCGCCTTCGTTGAGAAGGCGGGGCTTTCGCTGTTGAGAACATGCGTCTCAAACATTTCATCCTTGAGGGAGTCGCTGTGTGGGGCGAGCATCCCAAGGACATAGGTCTTCACTTCGGGCTTCAATTGTGGTTTCATTTCAATACCTCATCACGGCTCTTGGCCGCTTGACCGAACAGCAAGGGTTGGCGACTCCCTTATAAGGGGTCAGCCAAAATCGGGTTGTCGGCCTCTCGCGCGTGTTGCCGAGAAGGAACGCAACACACGCGCGACAACCGTATGGTTGGAAGCGCGATAGCATCGCGCGCCCAACCCGCGATAGCGCGACCATTGCAGGGCATCGCGCGACATACAGGGCATCGCCGATAGGCGCGTGGTGCAACGGTTTCGCGCGAGCCTCGCGCTATTTGCCCTCGCGCTTAGCCGGAGGTGCGTCGCGCGACGGGCAATTTGCCCTGCTTAACCGCGTGCGAAATACAGACAATTTTTTCGTGGGAGGCAAAAAAAAAATCCAGCAAAAAAATTGCCAACCGCTACCTTCAAGGGCGTAGCCACCCTCCCCATCACCAATGGGTCGCTTTATCCGCATCGTCAAAGCCGAGGAAGACGGCGAGCGCGAAAGCAGAATGGGTGCTATCCAGCAAGGCTACAACAGCCTTGCACCCTTTCTTCTTGAAGAGGTTGAGAAATACGAGGCGACCGAGAAAAGCGAAGCAGACGCGTGGAATCTCTACTACGGTATCACCGGCATTCACAACACATTGCTGGCGCGCGGTTTGGGAATTGAAGACCCGGAGGCTGAACGCGAAGACGGTATGCCCTCTATCGCTTCGGAACCCATCATCAACGACACGGTTATTTTCGCGCTGAACACAATAAGCGGTAAGTATCCCGAACTGAAAAAATGTCGCGAAGAGGATGAAAACTTCACCTACGAGGATGATGAAGGCAATGAACAAAAGAATGACACGCTGGAAGAGGCGGCGCAAAAGGGCATCAAACACCCAAAACTATCCTCATTCATCGCCGACCCTATCGCGCAAGAAGGGTTTTACCGTAAGGATAGCCTCAAAGGTATTTTGCAGTTGATGAAGAAAGCGCAACACCCGCTTTACACCACGCTTTCTCGCGACGCTGGTGTAGATGAAATGGGAACTCCGATGAACCCACAAGTGCGCATGAAGCGTAAGCGCGTTGTCGTGCAACCTTCGTTTAGGGACAGGCAATACGAAGAAGAGCGTGAAGACCTACAAACCGACACCGATTCGGGACTTGACAACCTTGAGGCTTTCAAAACGCGTAAGCGTAGAGAGGATAAGCAGTTGGAAGACCAATACAAGCAATTCTTTGACCGGGTGGACATGACCCAGCGGGGGCCACAGGATGTCCCCGAAATACAGGTCAAGAAACCATCCACCGCGCTGACTCAAGGTTTGTTGCAACGCATTGATAAAATCAAGGCCGACCCAAGTATGCGAACCGTTGACCGCACCATGAGCGACGAGGGTGAAGAACTTGCTCCTATGGACGACGCGCGAGCGTTTGGTTTGTTGCAAAACCAATTCAACGAGTTCATGATTTCGTTGACGGGGCAGAAAAACTTCGGCCCTAAGCGAACGCGTGGTGGCGGCGTTGTTGGTGAGAGCGTAAAACAGCGACCCAACGCTATCACACCCTCCATGCGTGATGCGGCAAAGGAACTTGGCATTGAAACAGGCGCGCCGAACATTCCCGACTTCCTTCTCCCTTATTTCACGAGCAACAAAAGTCCGTTTAGCGACAAAGTGCGCGAGGAAATAGGCAACTTCTTGGAAAATGAAGACAACGCTGGTTATCACCCCGGTCTTGGTGCGGCAATGTCGCCCGGTGAAGTGTTGAGCGGTTCAAGTCGCGATGATGAGCGAGCGATAGGGCTTGACCAAGGACAAGCCGCTGGGAGCATCGCTGAACGCGCATCGCGTGCGAGTGAAGCGGCACAATACGGTAGGTTAGGAGAAGCAACCGAATCGGCCATCAACACCGAGGAATCGGAAGTGAAACGGATTCGCGGTGAAGCAACACGAACCACGATGGACAAGCGTTTGCGCGACCTTGAACGCAGGTTGCAGACGGGTGAATTGACGCAACATCAATTTGAGATGCACAAAACCGCGATTCGCGAACACGAGAGGGCGTTGACCAAAAACAAAGACGCTGAACAAAAACACCAAATTGACGATGAAGCCGTTCTCGGTGGGCTGGCTGGGACTGATTTTGACCCGTCTCACATGCTTCACGGCGCAAGCGAAGGGAAGATGATTGAGGCTGTGCAAGACCTTCACCACCAACTCGCAGGTGTTGGTCGCGTTGTGCGACAACTGCGTGTAGCGGCTCACAAAGCGCAAAACGCCAAAGAGGACGACGAAAAGCGCGAAATTGACGAAAAAATCGCAAAACTCAATTTGACGGCGGAGGATTTCGTCAAGTTCCAAAAACCCGAAGAGATGGACATTGATGACAAAATGCGGTATCAAGCGTTGGATGAACTCGTGACCGGTTATAGCGTTGTGGAGGCTGGTAAAGACGAAGAGGGCAACCCTCAATACAGGTCAGTCCAAAACTTCGGTAGACTCTCAAACATCATGCCGAGGTTGAGTGCGCAACTCAACAACGCGACCAAGCGAATTGACGACTTGGGGATTTCCAAACTCGCGTTTGTTGAGGCCGCTATGAAATACGCCAACAAAGACATGTCGCCCGAAGGCTACGAAGAAGCGATGAACTCGCTTGTCAATGAAACCGAGCGTGGTGGCCTTGCTGGATACGCGCTTGGACGACTTCTTGCGTTCATGAAGGTCAACGGTCAACGGTCTGCCGTAGACAACGAGCATCAAGCGAAAGTCGCTGAACAGATGAGAAAGCGTCAAAGAAACCATGTCGCGCGAAAGCACATGGAGGAAGACGCGTTCGCTCAACTTGGGTTAGCAGACCCCGACGACATCCCACCCGAATACGAGAAGGATATTTTTCACGAACCCGAAGAATGTCTCGCATGTCATCCCGACAGGCACAGCACGCGCACAGCCGAACGCGCAAAACAAGAGCGACCGAACGCACCTATCAGTTTGGGCGACCGAACACCCTATGTTTACAAAGTGATGACCGTTCCGTTGTTGCAACGGTATCAAAAAGAGGGTTTGGGCGACGATTTTTTGAAGGTCGTGGCTGATGAAGGGACACCCTCATTGGAGGCGATTTACAACTTCATTTACCCCAACAGCGACAAGTTCAAGCGCGACGATTTATTGTCGCAACTGCGACGCGCTGGGGAAGGGAAATATCAAGGTGAGTGGGAAAACAGAACGGCAAAGCGATTGCGAAAGGAAATCAAAAAGGCGGTCCTTAGCGGCAACCCAAACGCGCAAGCCATTTACAAAAAGTTCGGACTCTACAAGCATCGTGAAAAGACGGTGGCTTCCGGCCCTGCTGGGTTGAACAACGAAGAATTGGTCGCCAACTCGTTTTTGTTGGATAACGACGACGCGCATGACCGGTATCATGAAGAAGACCGTCGCGGCATTTTGCTCGCAAACCGATTGAACGCATTTGAAGGCGTGATGGATTTCATCAAAGACTTGAACAAAGGCGTTTACGGGAAGGATAATGTCAACATCAAGCATGACAACGAGGCTGTTCGCAACAATGTCATTCAAACCATCAACGAACCGCTCATCAACTACGGTAAAGCGATGACCGCTGTCGGTGAGCGAAAAGAAGACCTCGCGTTGTTCCAAGAGGCTTACGACAATTACTTGGACGCCATTGCTCAAAACGACGCGATGTGGGAACAAACAAAACCGGTCAAAGTGATGCGCGACGGTAGAGAGTTCAATGAGCCGGGACTCTACTCGTCCCAGCAACAGAAAGACGAAATCAAAGAGCAACGCGTAGCCATCAACAAACGCTACAAGAAGGTGAAGGACAAATACAAGTATCGCGAGCGGTTGGTTGAAGAAGCGCAAAAGAAAGCCGCTCTTCTCAAAGACAACCTACCGGAACACACCGAGCGATTCAACAGTCGTATTATCGCGGCTTACTTGAAGGCGGGAGACAAAATCGCCAAGTTGGGCGACATTGACAACTACGAAGACTACTTGGCCGCGATGAACAAACTCCACGCGGATGTTTACGGCGACGATTTCAACACCATCCTGTCAATTGACCCCGGAACAGGGCAACCGATGACCGATTACAGCATGTCACTTGACAACTTCAAAATGGGACGCATCGGTGAAATGGGTGGGACAGGTATCCGTTTCTTCAACAACAACAAAGCGCGAATGCGAATCAATGATGAAAACATGCTGTTCGCAAAGCGAGCCATGATGGGACACCCCATGACTGAACAGGAAAAGAAGCGCGCGTCGGCTTTGTTGAACGATACGAAGGCGGCAAGCACAAAGAAGGAAGTCAAATCGCTCGCGGATGCTATTGACAACATGGAAGTTTCATCGGATGCGGAAATGAATCACGCAACCATTCCTCAAGAACACCATGACGCGGAACCAAACGAGATGGGGTTGTTGACCGAAGAAGAAGCCGCACGACGGGAGCAGAACTCTCACTTTACGCGCGGCTCGGAAGAAAAAATCAAACAAGGACTTCATGACGCGTTTAATCTCTTGAGCAATTTCAAAAACCACGCACCTACGATGTGTGGCACTTGCTTCGGCCACCGGCATGTCACACCCGATGAAGCGGCCATCTACTTGTCCCACCATGTTCCCGAATTGAAAGGAATGGGTGTCAACGAAGCCGCGATGAAAAAATACATGAAGCAACATCTGCGACCTCATGGGACCAAATCGTTTGATGACCACCCTCATGCTGAATTGATGGAACCTCACGACCACGAACAACTCGCGTGTCCGGATTGCGACCACACCGCTGAACACTCCCAAACAGGCAGGTGCGCGAATGGTCTTTGTTCGCATTGCTTGGGTAGCGGTATCATTGACCCAACAGACCCGACACCCATTGAAGGCTACATTGACCGCGAAACGGGTGAGTTGATTGAAGGTAAGAATCACCACTATGTGCATAGCAGTATGGCTGGACAGGCGATGGACTACGCCAACCAACTTCTCGCGATGAAGACCAGCATGCTGACATCCGACGACATGCCGGATTTCGTGCGAGAATTGTATGACATGAAACCACTCAAACCCGCTATGCAAATCTACGGCGACATCATTGGTCGCGAGAAGTTCGTGAGCGACCGAAGCCGCGGAATAGACGCCGCGGCACGAAAACGAGAAGAGGCGCGTAGGCGTTTAGGACGAAACGCCGTTGACGCTTCAACGCGTTTGACAATGGTTGATGGCAAATGGAAACCAATCCCTCAACCCGAACCTAAATTGGATGTTGGCGACATCAACATCGGTGAAGAGAAACCAACGCTGGATGTTGGCGACATCAACATCGGTGAAGAGAAACCAACGCTGGATGTTGGAAGCATCCTACCGATGACGGGAACACACGAAGCCGCTCAACACGCGCACATCAAGAGTTCAATTGAAAGCCGAATCAAAACACTCACCGCGATGGGTTTGCGCTATGTGCAGTCAACTCAAGACCAATCAATCGCGGACGAGTTCAAAGAGTTGGTGTCAAAAATACAGGCCATCCCGCTTGACGATTTCCGTGATGTCCACAACGATGATTTCCACTACGCGCAAGGTTTGCTTCAAGAATTGCAGTCTTACGCAGAAGAGAGTTTTACGCGTGGTCAATTGGCAGGTGAAAAAATCATCAACCCTGCAACGGGTAAACCGAAGAAAGTAAAGTTCGGTGAGAAGGATGTGTTGCCAATGGATGATGAGGGCAAACTCAACATCACCTACAAGGACATTTTCGCTAACAAACTCCCAATGAGTTATCGCTTCTACAACCCATTGACATTTGCTCATGGGCGACATCTCTCACCAAAAGAATTGAAGGAAGGATTGTTTGAACCGGGCGCGAATCACGAGCCGTCCCCCATCACCACCGATGATGTTGAGCGCATTTTCGGACACATGCCGAAGGCAATGAGGGCGTTCAAGCGTGTGAAGAAAGGTCAAGAGTTCAACCCCGAAACAGCCCAACAGGTGCAACGCGCGCTTGGTCGTATGAAAACACCAATGATGATGAAACGCGCTATCGGTATCGCAAGTGAAGAGTTGAATGATTTGCGCGCCAAGTTTGGTTTGTCTCCCTATTCGGAGTTGGAAATGCCGGAAGCAGAATTGACTTTCAGCGATGAAGCGAAGGGTAAACTGAAAAGTATCAAAGACGCTGATGCCTTCTTCCTAACACCGAACGAAAGGGGACAAATGCGTTCTATCAACGACAATTACACCAAAAGCCTCAACGCGCAAATTACGGAGTTGTTTCAAGACTTCGTGAAGCACAAAGCGATGGAAGTCTTCATCAACGGCCACCTTAATGCACTTGACCACCCCAACATTCCCGCTGATTTGAACATCAACAACTACGCGCAGAAGACTCAAGAAAACTCAAACCTGCGAACCATTCTTGAAGACTACGCGGCGCAAATTATTGAAGACAAAGACTTTGAGACGGCGGAGGAATTAGCCGAAGCCGTCAAACTCAATTCCTACATCCGCATCCCGCTCGGTCACAAAACCGCTGGCGACCAGCGTGACAAATACGACAATGTTGTAAAAATCAGCCCGCGTGATTTCGCAGACAAGGTTCGCGCGAACTTGGCTTTTGATGACATTCAGCGACTACCGATGGGTGTGATGAAGTATCAAACAACGAAAGACGAGGATGGAGAAGATGTCGTTTCGCGCTCATTTGAAGAAACAAAACTACGCGACCTCATCAACGCTAACAACCCGGTCAACATTTCCGAAGCGGACCAAAACGCGTATGACATGATGGTTCGCATGACGGAGTTCCGCGAACAACCAAACTACGAATACGAGCAATTGATGGACCGCATTCTTCAAGGTGAAGCGGGTAAAAAGGACGGCATTGCCAACTACGGTGAGTTGACTGCCGCACACGCGGTTGGTGCGTTGCCTCCCGAAACACAGAAGCAGATTGATGACGCGCTCACCATGATGGTCAAAACGAACCCAACACTCCGACCAAACAACTACGACGCAATGATGGGATACGACTACGCCGCGAATCAAATTGAACAGGCTCGGAAGCAAAGGGGGTATGAACAAGTTGAACAAGATGTGCGTGCGGCTGGTGGCATAATGCAACAACAACCACAACAACCTCCTGTTGCGGGAACGGCGGCGGATATACGACGAGATATACGACGACCGACGGTGGACCCGAATATGCCGGAAATGATGCAAAACCCACGAACTGCATACGGTCAGCAACTACAAGCAGGGCGAGAGTTGAGAGAAGGGATGGCGGCATTCCCTCCATACCAGCCTTACGCGATGATGTCGGAAGCAATGCGACCAAAGCGACCGGGTGAAGAGGATTCGCAATAATCTCACATTTTTCTTATAATAAGAAATAAGTTATTATTGTTATAATGATAATATAAAAATATCAATAAAAGGGTGAATCAACACGCTTATGTAGCGCACGCGATGTCGCGTAGTAAGGAGGATTCTGTTATGCAACCGCAAACCCCCCAAAACAAAGACGAATTACGCGTGCTTGGACTGATTTCATTTGTGAGCATCCTTGTCGGGTGCGCCATCGCAGTTTTTGACGCGAGACTGTGGCTTTACGACGACACGACCTACACGAACGCCATCACCTACACAATGGGCGCGTTCACTTTGCAGGGTATGGCGTATTTCATTTACAAAATGCTGGCACAAGACGGCATGGACCAACGCGCGGTCATCTCAAACATGCAACGAAACATGACGCGGCAGATGCAAAATCAACAAATGCGCTTTGCGCAGAAGCAAATGGACATGGAAATCAAAAAACAGGAGGTCGCCTTCGCGAAACAACTTGAAGCGTTGGAAGAAGACCCCGAAGTTCAGCAATACCTCAAGTTGATGAACGGTGATGTGGAAGCGGATGCTCCGCAACACAAGGCTCAAACCAAAAAATCACTCAATTTGGGTAGTGGCGACACGCGCAAAAGGAACGCTGACGGCACATACGCAAAGAAAAAGGAGTGATAGCGTTGGGTTGGCTCTTCAAAACGCCGGGTGATGATGCGACGGAGGCTACACTACGCGCTTTGCACACGCAAAACACGCTTGACACCTACTACGAGCGTGGAAGAGCCTTGATTTTGTGCATCATTGTTGGCGTCGCGAGTGGTTTGAGTGTTTCTTGGTTTGAAACAACCGCCGATGTGAGCATTTGGGAGAACACCGTTGAGTGGTTTTACAACAAAGTTCGTGATTGGGTGGGCTGATGGTCGCAACATTCGCTGGTAGCGCGTTGATGGGCGCGGTCGTTTACGGTCGTGAACTCTACAACTTCGTCAAACCGCGCAGAATCGGCGTTTACGGACCAACACAGGTCGGAAAAACGACGCTTGACTTGTTTATGCGCACTCCGGGCGAAATGGACGACATTGAAGAGCGCACCATGCACGCGAAACGGCTTTTAGGAGGCGGATATGTGCTTCCGAAGGCAACGCGCAAGCGTGTTCGCTGGAAAGGTGAGAAAAGAGTCGTTCATTCCTCCGATATTGGCGGTCAGCAACGCTTTTGGAACCTGTGGATTGACGATATGGTGGACCGACAGGTGGAAATCGTCATTTTCATGACCGATACTCGCGTTTTGAAAGGCAACGGAGCGCAGGTGATTGACGCTGTGGGTGGTTTTGAATACCTCGTAGACGCGCTGATTGAAAAAAGGTGGAATTATCGCTCTTTGAAGTCCCGTTTGAAGGGAAAACGCTACGCTCCGAAGCAGATTTGGCTTGTCGCGAACAAAGCAGACGAGTGGTGGGACGATAATGCGAACATTTTGTGGCAATCCGGGCGTTTGCGAGAGCATAAAGTGTTCAACGCACACCGTCCAGCCATGCGAAGACTCCAAAAAGCCGGTATTCCGTGTCGCATTAGCATGATGGCGACGAAAATTGGCTGGAATGTTGAAAAAACGATGATTGAGATGCTAAGTTGGTGATAAAATGCTTGGAAATACACCCCAAAACGACCTACTGCGGCTTGCCGCACAGACTCAAATGAGCCTCGCGCAGATGCAACAACAGGCTTCTGCACAGGCCGCGATGACCAACGCGAGCGACCACATTGAGGTTCCGCAGGTCAATTTCTTCCCTTCACAGCACTCAAACCTCAAAAAAGCGCGTAGAAAGGACATTAAACAGGCTTACAAGTTGCTTACGCCAACAAAACGGTCTATTTTCTCTCCAAAACGCGCTTGGGGTGGCAAATATCGCTACAACACCAACACAATGCGCTGTTGCGTGGATGGATGCGATGTTGAATACCTTCTACGCATGGCTGGCAACATCTACGAGCAAATTATTGACGAAGAAAACGGTAAATCGCTGTGGGACATTTACTTCAAAAACCCGGTCACAGGCGAGATTGAAGCCTTCGTAGCGCGAGAAAAGGTCACAAGCGGTCGTAGAATGCGCGCAACTTACTGCCCGGAACACCTTCACCTGTATCATTTGCTTACAAAATGGGAAAAAGAGGATGAAGCGGAGGAAGAAGCGAGTGGCGGAACCCTCAAAGCCAAGTTGAAAAAGGGTGTTTCAGTCGTTGCTGTGCCTGTCAACAGCATCAAAAAGAAGGATAATACGCCGCCAATCCTTGCAAAATACGAACAATTCTTCGCGATGTTGAAACAAGACAACATTCCCATCACGCATTTCACCAATTCCGCGACGGGAATGAACGATTTGGTGATGATTGTGTTTGATATGCGTCAATTCCAAGCGGGGAACAACACAAAACTGCTTCATGACGCACTCGCGATGCATCAAATGCAACAACAAAGCGCACCTCTCCCTCTACCGCAACAACAAAATGAGGGTAGCGCGTGAGGTGGTATCATGGCATGGTGGTCAAATAACCAACAACCTGCACAAAATCCGGGTGCGTTGAACCTCGGATTGCCGAATGGACAACAACAAGTGCCTCAAATGGGAACCATGAGCGCGGGTGGCGGCTACAATCCCTACGCACCCCCACCCCCACCGAGCGAAATGGACATCCTATCCATGATGATAACCACCAACCCGCTCATTGATAAGTGGCTATCGGACAACAACGGTGCGAACTTGAACATGCTTATCGGCCTCATCAGCAATGTGGTCGCGGTTTCGGTGCATCAAATGCTCGCGAACGCCAAAATCAAAGAGGCAGACGACGGTTTTACCTTTGATTTTAGCGGCGTGCAGGGTTTGCCAACGGGTGATAGCGTGACCATGACCCAAACGCAAATCCTCAACGCGGCCTCCAACAATGTTCAGCAAATGAACATGCAATTCCAGCAAATAGTCGCTATCGCGAATCAATCAACTATGCAAGGTATGCTGGATAGCGCGCTCGCAGACCCCGGTATGGTGCAAAGCGTGGGTCAAGGTGCTGGTTCATTCCTTCGCTCGGTGATGACGGGGCGGTGATAACATGGACATGACTACACTCTTTGGTGCTGTTAGCGATATGACCAATTTGCGCAAATCCGTTGTTGTTGACATGATAATGGTGCAACTCATCTCGCTAACGCTGGGTTGCTTCATGTTGTTGGTGTTTTCCGGTCCAAAAATGGATTCAAACACGCTCACTTGGATTATCGGCGCGCTTTTCGTTTGTTTTAGCGCGACCGGCATCGTCTACCGCCGTCTCGGTCAACAGGGTTGACCATTTTCCGACGGGACATTCGCTACTGTTGAGAATGGTTTTCGTTTTGATGAAACAACCACAAAGACCGCAACGGTCGTGATTTCGGTCGGGACATGCGCGACAAATGTTCATTCGGCGTTCTCGCTCACTCAATGATGCTTTGTTGTTGGCGATGATGTCCAATGCCGCCCGCGAAAGGCTTCTCGCTGTGTCCACGGTGAGTGGAACACCCGCAACTTTAGGCGCACGACCGAGCCGCTTTCGCATGGAAACACTCTTTTGCTACGGCTACTTGGAGTTTGCTATGGCGGAGCGTATAACGCGAGCGTCTTGCAAGTTTTGTCAAGACTCGGAACGCGACGGTCTTGAGGAAATGATGACACATGGCATCATTATCGCAAAACAGTTGGACAAAGACAAAGGTTGGCGCGAAGGAACGGCTGACCGTCATTTTCGCAACCACATGGGCGAATATCACATGGGGAGCAACAGCGAATGCGGTTTTTGTGTGTCTATTAAGCGCGAAGAGTTGGAAATGGCCTACTTCAACGCGTCAATGACCGCCGAAGAAATCGCTTTGGACATCCAAATGCCCGAATCCAGCATTTATCATCACCTCAAGCACCACCTCAAACCCGTTGTGCAAAAGGGTGCGGCAGACCTTATCATCGTTGAAGCAGGGCATGAAATGAATGCTTTGCGCAACAACCTATCGCGAATTAACGGCGAATTGGGACATTTTCTTGACGACGCTGACCGCAACGACCCTCAATATGTGCGCAACATCGTTTCACTTCACAAAGAGGTGCGTGAGACGGTAAAAGACATCATGCGCGTTCAAGAGCGCGCGGCTGGAACAACCAACGAAACCATGAACGCTCAAACCATCAACATTCTCAAGGTTGAATTGGCGAAAGAGAGTCCCGAAGTGTGGGCGCGACTTCGTGGAAAACTCATGGGTGGTGAAGACTGATGGTCGGTGGACCCGAAGGAAGCACCGCTGGTATGCGTTTCAACCCACGCGAAAGCGCGGAAGAATTGCAAGGTGATTCCCAAGTGGGTCGTGAAGACTCCGATGAGCGCGCACGACACGATGCGAAGAAGCGTGAAGAACAAGAACAGCGCGCTCATAAATTGCAGGGATTGCAACACATGAAAATCAAAATCCCGCAAAAGAATCCCAATGACGAAGAAGACAGTCAAGTGAAGCAACAGGCTGAATTGAGCCAACTCACAGGGCAGGTCGGTCAAAGCGAAGCAATTGACGGCGCAAACCCTCGCGCAAGCGGCATGGGGATGAACATGTTGATGTCCACCGCTCCATTTATTGATGAAGCGTTTGAAATGATTCGCAAAAAACGCGAACCGAAGTTTGATGATGAAAAACCGAAGAAAACCACCACCATTGATACGGTGATGGCGAGGCAACGCGCCAAGAAAGGTAGGCGGAAGAAAGGGAAAATAGAAACCACCGAAACTCAAACGAAGGGTAAAGGCAAAAAAAGTAAGCAATATCGCGTTGGCCCAAGACGACGAACAGCCGCAATTACACCGATGATGGCTGGTTCAGCACCGTTTCGTTCGTTCGGTGGATTCTACGGACACCAACAACCAAATCGCTTCGGGTTCCCTCGTTTGACTTCTGCCACACAAACACAAGCACGCTCAAACTATGCAAACCCGCAAAAGCGCATAGGTCAAGACTTTCGTCAACAAACAGCACTTGAATCACCACCGCTGGACGACCCTTATCAAACACCGACTGTTACACCCGAAGCGAGAAAGGTCCGCGCGCCTCGTGGCTCTCGCGACTCCAAACCACACTCAAAGGCTACTCGGCAACCGCGCACAGCGAAAACACCCGGTGGAAAAATGATGTCCGAAGCGACATCACTCGCTGGCGGTGCTGGCGGCATTGGTGCGAGCGACGCTATTCTCGCCTCCGAAGAGTTCTTGAAAGCGCGCGCACAGCGTGTTAAACTGACTAACCGCATTTCGCCTCGCGACCGTATTGAATACCGTCAACTCATTGACCAACTCAATCATTTGTTGCGACGCATGATGCGCAAAGAGGACAAATCCATGCAGGGTGCGACCGAAGGTGCGACCGATAACGCGTCGGGTGGCTTGACTTCTGCACCCACAGGTGCGACGGAGACTGACCCCGATGATGACGCGACACGCTGGGGAGCGCACCCCTACGACCTATATGTGAGGCGAGGTGGTCTTGGATGAGCGATATTATTCTCAAGGGTAAGGGTGTGTGGTATCTCAATCCCGAAACAGGCAAATTGGAAGACCAATCGTTTCCCTCGGCTGATTCCGACCACGAATCGCTTTCACATTTTCACATCAATTCGCGCACAGGTAAGCCGTTTAACGAACTGATTGAATCGGGGTTGTTGGGTCTGTTCCCAATGGACATCGCGGCTCGTATCATGGCGCGTGAATTGATGGAAAGTGGCTACACCGGTGAAGGCGGTGTTCGCATGAAACCTTCATCGGAGGGGTCTGCGTTGAAAACCGCGAAAGACCTCATCAATCGCGCTACAAAACGCTTCAACGCTATCAAACGGCAGAACGGTGATGACTTTCACATCCTCCCTACACCTTTCGGCGATGATGGTTCACTTCATCCCGACTACAAAAACAACCACTACGGCGGTCATGAACACAAGCGCATTCCTACTGCACAGCGAAAGGTGAGAACCAGCGACGGCAAACTCATCAACAACCACGCACGAAACGAGACGCACCCCGAACTCGGACAACACCTTGAGTCAGCCGCTTTACATGCCGCCAAAGAAATCCAAGACGAAGCGAAAGCAATTGGTTTGGAAACCACCATAGGCGCGCAACAAAATGTCGTTGAGCCTCAACAAATCACCAACGGTGTGACCCACCGCTACACTTCAAACGACAAAGACCCGACTTCGCGAGACAACACGAAGTTTCCTTCTCACCACAAAGACCTACACGAGCAAAGCGCGGCATACGGTCGGATTTCACCAATGGACATCGTGTCCATCCTCCCCAGCGACTTTTTCGTGCCTTCGGCCAGCGGCGGCATGTCCAGCAAAGTGATGCGTCAACTCCAAGACAACGGATACAGTCAAGAGACGGCTCGTCAAATGGCTCGCGCGCCTGTCAATCAACTGCTTTACGGACGAGGAAAAGACGGTGCGGCCACAGGATTGCGTAAAGTGATGAGAAACTTACGAGCCGGACTACAAATTGACACCAACGATGAAGTTCACGCGATGTTCCGAAACCACCGCGACCATGTTGCACCGATGGTGCGCGGAGGCGACAAAGGACGCAACACCGCGGCAATTGAAATCTTGGCGATGATGAAAACAGCCGAGCAATTAGGCGTCAACCCCAATCAATTTTCAATGTATCAAACAGCACCCGGTTCGGTCGTCAGCGGTTGGCGCGATGTTGCACTTCAATCGGGTGGAAAGCAACTTGACATGGAAGCGTTAGGTATGGCTGACACAGGACACTCATTGCGTCAAGGCGTGGAGCAGGGAACAGACCACCGATATGATGAGTTCCCCGCGCATTTGAGTGGAGGTGCGCTTGGTGATGACCGACCTGTTGCGCCTGTTATGCCCGAAGAGCCGATGAGCGCGCCACCAGCGATTGACACCACACAGGAGGTCATCGGCGATGACATGCCGATAACACCTCAAACTCAACCGGGCTTTTTCGCGAATCCAAACTTCAATCCTTTTTTTGACCCCAGCGATTTTCAATTCTCCGATGACGACCCAATGGGTGTTATCGCGAACATCATGGAGCGTGTGCAGTTGCACGATGCTGGTGGCTCTTTGATAGTGAAATACGACCCGTTGGATGCATACGATATGCAACGATTAAGCAACGAAGTCGGCGTATCCAGCGCAACTGCTCGCGCGATTGCTATGTCGCTTGGTGATTGGGGTGTCATTGCGAAATCCTTTAACACTACGCACGATGTGGTTCGCGCTATCAAGAGGTCTTGTGGGGGCGCGTTGAATGGTTGAAAATTGGGAAATTGAATGGAACGACAGCATGCTTCGGCATGGACAAGACATGGGGACTGTTGAGTTCCTCATCGCAAAAGGCGGCAACCTTAGCGACATCAATTATGTTCTTTACGGCGTTCAAGAAGACAGTTGGGAACCCGTTATCAAAGCCGTTGCAAAGCGCGACAACTCTCACCCCGATATTATTCGGAAGGAAGTTGGGACCTACGGTATGCCTACTCCCACATTTCAACCGGCGGTTCAAGCAGGTGGCACATCGGTTGCCCCAAATCCAAGAGCCGCCAAACAAGCGGTTCGCGCACAACGAGTTGGTCAAGCAGGTCAACGCGTAAGTGATGCTGAAATGGCCGGGAATCGTGCCAGCGCGCGAGACTATCGGCACGCTGGACTTTACGGAAGTGCGATAGGGCAAAAAATGAGTGATATGTTCGGTGGCGGTGGACAGACGGGTGAACCCGGTATGGCGCGCCGTATGGGACAGACCATGCGTGAACTCCCTCGTGCATTCGTGCAACACCGACGCGCAAGTGCTGACGCTCGCGAATCCGAGGCACGACGACGCCGACTTGAAGGCGGACTTAGCACCGCCGAGGGTGAGCGACAACAAGCGCGTGACCGCTATGTTGAGGGGAGTCAAGGATTTTCGGAAAACATGCAACAGTTCGCAGGTCAGCAAAACCGCAACCTCGCTCGCGATTTCAATGTTGAAATCCCAAAAGACGCCGACGGCAACCCAACCATGACTGCCGAGGACGCCATGCGTGCTGAAATCAAACGAATCGGTGAAGGTGCAACACAAGCACGACCGGGTATGTTTGACCGAGCGCGACAGATGGCAGAACGAAGGCGCGCTCAAAAACGAGGCGACGCATTCCGACCCGACCAAGTGGTTGAACAAACCGAACAACCGATGCCCGAAGCACCGTCCGAAGCCGCCGCCGAACGCGAGCGTGCTGATGCTCCGGTAGAACCCGAAACGCTTGATGTTGGCAACATCACCATGCCCGAAGAACCCGAAGAACCCGAAGCATCCGCGCCACCTGCGACTCAAGCGGGGCCACCAACCCCAGCACCGGCTGAAACCGCTACGGCGACCGAATCCGAAGACCCACGGATGCGCGGTATTCGCAATTATTTGACATCCAAAGAAGGGCGAAAAGCCCGTCAGTATTACGGTGAGAAAACCATCGGACCAAAGGGTAGTCAAGCAGAATTGCCACAGCGTATGTTTGACGCAGGTTTTGACCCCGAAAATGCCGAAATGAAAATCACACAAGAAATGCTTGACGCGTTTCAATTGAATCCTAAATCACCACAGGGACGCTTCTTCTTGCAATCACTCAAAAACGACTCGCGATTCCAACAGGCTGTTGCCGCGGGTGATGAAGAAAAAGCGAAAAAAGTCGCGGAAGAAAAAGCGGAAAAACTTGATGTCGGCGACATTAGCGTTGACGGAGACGACGCGTTTAGTATCAATGCATCCGAAGACAAACACCAAGCCTCGTGGGACTCGCTACTGAAAGGGTTGAACATTCGTGGGTGATGCTGTGTGCAGTCGCCCCTCTCCCTTGAAGCAATTGAAGAAATTGACTTTGAGGTAGCGAAGCGCGACTTCAAGTTTTTCTTTGAAGAGATTCTTGGGTTTCAACTTTCATGGCATCATGAGCAATGGTTCAACAACCTTGAATCGCGTAAGCGGTATTGTGTTAAAGCCGCGCGTGACCACGGTAAGTCAACGCTGTTCCTCGGCTACATGCTGTGGAAAACGGCATTCAACCCGAAGACAAAAGCCGTGTTGATTTCGCACAGTCTGCATCAGTCCATCCACCACATGCGCACACTCAACGATTTGATTGACAGCGTTCCTTTTCTCGCGAAAATGAAAAAATCCGATTCGTGGTCAAAGACCTTCTTCGGTTTCAGCAACGGTTCAAACATCAGCGCGAAGTCGGTTGGTGGTGCTATCCGTGGTATTCACCCCGACCTCATCCTTTGCGATGACATTCTGTGGGGGACAACGGATACTGAACTCGCTCGCGTCGCATCATGGTTCTACGAAGTCCTCGTGCCAACGCTTCACCACACCTCCAAACTGATGATTGTCGGCACACCGTTTACACCAACTGACCTTTACACCGAACTTGAATCGCGCGAAGGTTATCTCGTTGAAACCTACCCCGCTATCAACACCAAAGGTGAGGCTCTTTGGCCGGAGCGTTGGGACTTGGAATCACTTGATGCACGACGCAACGATATGCCAGCCATCGCGTTCGCTCGTGAATACCTGTGCGAACCGATGGATGATGTGAGCAGTCTTTTCCCATCAACCATTCTCCAAGCCGCGAAAGACACAACACTCAAGTTGATTGAGCGCGAAGTCGGCGACCCCGACGACCAATACTTCATCGGTTGGGACCCCGCTATTTCATCCGACCGCTCGGCTGACTACACCGTGATGGTCGTGCTTCGTCGTCCATCCACCAACCCCGAATTGCTTGAGTTGGTTCACGCGATTCGTAGGAAGAACATGGATTTCCGCACACAAATCACCGAGATTCAACGATTGAATGCGAAGTTCAATCCCGATGTCATTGAACTTGAGGCGAACAACTTCCAGCGCGTCTTCGCAACTGAATTGCGCGCGGACACCGACCTTCCTATCAAGACCTTCATTTCTACACGCCAACGCCGTGAGTCGCTTCTCATGGGTTTGGTGTTGCGCTTTGAGAAAGAGCAAATCCGTCTGCCGTGGGGCGACGACCGCTCCCGAACGCTGATGTCCGAACTTGAGCGCGAACTGCTCATGTTCGGTATGAGCAAGAAGGGGCGGCTTGACAGCATCGGTCGGCACGACGACTTCGCCATCGCTCTCGCGCTGGCTCATTGGGCCACTACGGAGTTCCGTGAGCGCATCGTGGACTTGGATGAAATTATGGCGGGGTTGTTGGATTGATTTATCCTTTTAATGAATGGGGTTTTTGAAATGAGTTGCGATTGCGATTTGTGCATTGGAACTGATGCCGCGTTTGGCTACCTTGAGAAGAAGTTGTGTCCAGCGGGTAAGGCCGCGGCCAAGCGGAAGTTCAAGGTGTATCCAAGCGCGTATGCAAACGGTTGGGCTGTTCAATACTGTCGTGGAAAGTTCCGCGGGAAGAAAGGGGGGAAGAAGAAATGATTCCTCTTGAAGAAGCGTGGGCTTTGATGAAAGCCAAGAAAGACGCGCCGAATTATCGCCCTTGTGAAAACAAGAAGTGTTGCGGCAACTGCAAAGCGTGGGACGATTCAGCAACAGAAGACCCAAAGACGGGCTACTGTAAGTGGTATGATTTTAACTGCCACGAAGACTATACTTGTGATGCGTGGGCTGGAAAATGACGGTTGAAAAGAACTTGAACCGTTGGTTCAAGGAGAAGTGGGTGGATGTTTCGCGCACAGGTAAGGACGGTAAGCATCCTCCCTGTGGCCGAAGCAAAGCCAAGACTTCCTCAAAGGGCTACCCCAAGTGTCGCCCATCCGTTAAGGTATCAAGCAAAACTCCCAAGACCAGCGGCTCTATGTCAACGGGTCAAAAGCGCGCGGCAACAAAACGCAAGCGTAGTAAAAAGCAGGGTGTAGGCGGAAAGCCCACCATCGTTAAAGCGATGGATGATGCGTGGCTTTTCATGAAGGGCGGTGGCTACGACACACCAACAGGTGAAAAATGCCCTACTCCGAAGAAGAATCAATACCAATCTCCCGCGCACGCGGAACCCGATAGAGCGTATCAATCAAAGCAAGTGGGTTATAGAATCAACACATACCCATGTATATGCGGGTATCATCATTTGACGAGGGGTTGACAAAATGAGTGAGTTTGAATTGATTTATCACAAGCCAATCACCGCGGAAGAGTTGATTGCGATGTATGATGATGACATCGCGAAAGAAGTCTCTTTTTGCACATGTTGCACTCCGTTTGAAATCAGCATGGCGATTCTCAAAGCCAAAAGTAAAAGCAAACCGTTTCACGGCTATAACAAGAACAAACATGCGCGCACAGGCGGTTTGAATGCAAAAGGTCGTGCCGCCGCCAAGCGCAAAACAGGCGCGAACCTCAAGCGACCTGTCACAAAGAAACCAAGCAAACTCAAGGCTGGTGGCAAAGCCGCTGGTCGTAGGAAGTCTTTTTGCGCGCGGATGAGTGGCGTCAAAGGTCCAACCTCCAAGAAGGGTAAGTTGACCCCGAAGGGAGCGGCATTGAAGAGGTGGAATTGTTGAGCGACGATTGGTGGCTTCTTCTCAAACAGGAAGACTACATGGAACAATGGGAGAGGGTAAAGGACCCTAACCACCCTGTTCATTCTGTTCCTTACGCGTATGACCAACAAGGAAACTCCATCACTCAATACAATCCAGCCAGCATGGACATAGGCGGCGATTGTCCGTATGAATGCGGAGGCAACAAAGTCCACATGGGGCATGGTGGCATCGGATGCACCACGGACGACTGCATTGCGAACACGGCAAGCGCGATGCAAGGAAGCAATTTACCTCAAGGAGAGCCTCACCGCGGTCTTATTGGAGTTGAAGTCGGACAAGTGACTCCTACTAAAACCACGACGACGCGCGTTGACCCGAATGAAAAGACAGGCAATGCATTCTTTGATATGCTGACAGGAGGGGCATTACGACCCGACCCTAACAAACCGAAGGAAGACCCTTACATTGAGATTGACGCGCCTCGTCCTCAAATAATCACGCAAGAAATTGATGAAGCACAAAACATGCCTAATTCGTTTCGCAACATGCGACACCCCGACATTCGCACAGGCAATCCAATGAACCTTTCTTGGCGGCTTCTCAAGAAAGACACGCGCCTTGAGCGTGCGGGTGTGGAAGGCTACAACAAGCCGAAGAAGACACCCGACCATCCCAAGAAGTCGCACATTGTTGTCGCTCGTTCGGGCGGCAAAGTCAAAACAATTCGCTTCGGTGAGCAGGGCGCAAGCGTTGCAGGTAAACCGAAGGCTGGTGAATCCGCGCGGATGAAAGCAAAACGCAAGTCATTCAAGTCGCGACACCGAAAGAACATAGCACGCGGTCCGATGAGTGCCGCGTATTGGGCGGATAAGGTGAAGTGGTGATGCCGAGCAAACACTACGATGTGTTCAAGCACAAAGTGCGGAGAAAGTTGCCGAAGCGCATTCGTTACGCGACGGTATGTCGCAAATGCAAAAAAGCGACTTTGCAATCGGACAAATGCCTAACATGCAAAATTGATTTTGCATTGTATTGGGGGCGAGCGTATTGATTGATTTGTCGGACCCCGACATGTTCAGCGACAATCCGTTGTTGAAGAATGTCATTGAGGGTCCGACATTTGGTGATGCACCCATGCCTGTGTCTCAAGGACAGGGTGAAGCCAACGCAAACCCTACACCTCCGCGCCCTAACGAAGTAGAGGAAGAAGAAAAAAAGAAACAGATGGCGCGGGAAGTTGCTCAACAACTCAACCGTTCTCTCCCCGACGGTGGTTGGTTTCAATCAATGTTCGGTCGTGGTGCTGGGGATTTGGTCAAAGACCTCCGTATGGCACGACGCGAGCATAAAGAAATGCGCGAAGCCATTGACCACGCGATTGACGCCATCCGCATTGCGAAGAAACAGGAAGTGGAGGCTACGCTTCAATCCATTGATTGGATTGGGAAGCACGAATCAACCGTTCGCAATTTGGGTGTGAGCGAACGCGATTTGCTCGCACTCCGCAAACACGGTCAAACGCGTGAATATGCACTTCGTCGTGCTTGCGTGCAATGGGAAAAAGCGAACGACATCATCAGCAAGTTGCTGTTGATTGAAGGCGACTTCAATGAAGAACAACGGCAGATGTGGGTTGACGCGCAACAACTGAAAAAGAATGCAAAAAAAGAGTGGCGAAACAGTCTCCATTCGGTTGACAACATCAAAAAGACCGATGCAATTTACTTGACAAAAGCCGCGACGGTGCTTGAAGAGCGCGGACCTTTACCTGCGAGTGAAGTGTTTGCGAGCATGGAAAACACCAAACACCTTTCAATACCGCAACTAAGCGCGCTGTTCAAAATGCATGGTGTAGAATACGACATTGAAAAAGTCGGTGCAGGGTGGGGAATCGTTCGCGATAACACCGTGATTTTCAAGGATGTGTGGGCTTACGCCGCTGGCTTCCTTGACGCTGATGGCTACATCACCATCACCAAGCGGCTTGAGCCTCGTGCTGGTTTCATCGCGACAGGTGAGCGGGGGAAGTTGCATTGCGAACAATTGCACAAAGCCCTCGGTTGTGGTGTGCTTCAAACCGATTTGAAAATCCACAAGAACAGCCGACGCACACAACATCGTCTTCAATTTTACAGCGAAAACGACCTTCGCGCATTGATGAAGGGTATTCGTCCGCACCTTCGTATGAAGAAGGGACAAGCGGGTGCTGTCCTTGAATTGCTTGATTTGCGCGGTCGGAAAACTGACATTATCAAATCGCGTCGCGATGAACTTTATCGCATCGTCAAATGGTTAAATTGGAAGGATGTTCCGGACAAGCGTGAAGAATTGCTTAAGGAGTGGAACATTGATGAGGCGGGAGTGCGTGCGCTATTCAGTCGGGATGGTGAAACCCTTCGTCTCCTTGACGACGCTAACCGACTTGTGGAGATGATATGATGGCCGAAGAAAGAGGCTTAGTCGGTCGTTTTTTGTCAACATTGACGAAGCCGTTTAGCCGCCGAACAACCCCCGAACCACAAATGCCGCTTTGGAAGACGGGTATCCAAGAACCCGTTCTCGTCCAAGGTGTGTCCATCCCTGCGCTTTACGCGACCGTTCAAGAATCCATCATCCTCCGCACGACCATTAACACGCTATGTCAAGAGATTTTTCGTCGCGGCTACTATTGGGAGAAGAAGTTTCACAAGAAATGCACGAACTGTGAAGAAGAGTATCAACACGATACGGTGAGTCAATGTCGCATTTGCGGTCAAGAAGAGTTTGAAACCCCCGACGCTGACCAAATCCTTTACCCGCGCTGGTTGATGAAACAACGCAACAGCATGGACCAATCCTTCATTGAGGTGATGAAAGAGATTGAATGGGACTTGGACATCGTTGATGACGCGTTTCTTTTGCTCATCAAGGAGTATTTTATTGACCCGAAGAACGGTGAAATTGAGTTTTTCCGCATCAAAGAGTTGGTGCGTGGCGACCCCACTTTCATGCGCATTGTGGCTGACAAAGCAGGTAAGCGCGGAGGACGATACCTTCTGTGTCCTGTGCATCGCGATAAGACCTATCCCCACAACGGCGACCACAAAAAGTGTGAAGTTCACAACTGCGGTTTGCCTCTCCAAGATGTTCACTACATCAACACCGCCGGTAGTGGAAAGACGCAATACTACATTGACGGTGAAGTGTTGCACATCTCAAAGTTCAATCCGTCAAAACTCTACGGTCGCTCACCCGTAGCCAGCATGTGGCGACAGGCGCAATCACTCACCGCGATGGACAACTACATCTACCTCGCGTATCAAAAGCGTCGTATTCCTCGTGGCGTTCTCGCTATCACCACGGACAACATTCAATCCACCGCTTCGTTTTGGAAAGGCGCAGAAGAGAAAATGGAACGCGACCCTCACTACATCCCGAAGGTTGGTGTTGAATCAGCATCGGGTCGTGGTAAAGTTGAGTTTGTTCGCTTCATGGATAGTCTTGATGAAATGCAATACGCGCAGGTTCGCGACGAAATCCGCATGCGTATCGCCGCTTTCTACGGTGTATCCAATGTGTTCATGATGGACGCGGGTAAATCGGGTGGACTCAATAACGAGGGTATGCAAATCCTTGTGACCAACCGCGCTGTTGAATCGGGTCAAAAGTTGTATTCGCGTGAATTGTTCCCACGATTGCTTGAACAAATGGGCGTTCACGATTGGTCGCTCACGCTGTATCCAAACGAGGAAGAGGATGAAATCACACGACTGCGACGCGACGAACAGGAAGTCAACATCGCACAGCGTATGCAAGCACTTGGTTTCCAGCCGGAATTGACCGAAGATGCTGGGAGCGACATACGCTTCGTTTACAAGAAACCCGACCCACAAGAAGCCGCCATGCAACAACAGGGTGGCGCGATGGGCGGTATGCCACCGGGTGGCGGTATGCCACCGGGTGGCGGTATGCCTCCACCCATGCCGCCGGGGGGCGGCATACCTCCACAGGGTGGGGGTCCGATGATGCCGCCGGGGGCAGGGCTTCCCCCCGGTGGGGGAGGACCCCCACCGCAGGGAGGCGGTCAAATCATGATGATGGAGAAGGCCATCGGACTTGGTGAAGGCACAGGTCAGCGCGACCGTGGCCCTGCACCTATCAGTTCCGAAACCCATCAATCGGGCGCACCCTCTTCCAAAAAGAATCAACGCGGAAGTGAAAAGACACCGCTTGAACAGGCTCTTGACAGCGTTCAAGCCGCGAAAGACCCGACTTCAAAACAGAAAGAAAGCGGTTTCCAATAGGTTAAAGTGGTGAAGCGTCCTCGTCGGACGCATGAGCCTACTGCAAAAGATGGACCCGATGGTGCGCAAACTTGAAACTTCATTGAGTGAGTTCAAGGTCGCGCTCGCTAACAACGACCTCGTTTCAGCCGAACAATTCCTACGAAGCATTCAGCAAACCAGCGACTACCTCGCGGATGATGTTGGTCATATCTACAAAGCCCAAACCGGACAAAACGACCGCATTCTTGGTGTCAATGATGTGTTTGCTGGCGGCGCACCTGTGATGCAATTCAACAGCACGCAAGGTGTTATCGCGAAATCGGGCGACCGTCCAATGGGCTACATTGGCCCCGACCGAATCGGTAGCCACTTCAAGAAGCAAGGACAGGTGTGAGCGTGTCGGAAGAATCCGGAGACGCAATAACGCTGATGAAAGCACTCATCAGCAAAATGGAAACGATGGATGCCGAATTGTCCGCCATGCGTAAGAGCATGAACACACCCGAACTTCTGCTCAAGCGCGCTGGATTTGTTCGCGCTAACACTCCCGCAAACGAGGATGTTTGGGGCGACCCACTCCGTGGCGACCGAGACACCGTTATCAGCAAAGCCGCCGCCGCGATTGACGACGCAGGTATGAGCATGCCATCATCAAACGAAGAATGGCATGAAATGTCATGGGATGAGATTCACGCGATGGCAAACGAAGCCGCGCAAGTTGAAGGAAGGAGGATTGACCAATGAAGCCAATGAAGGTTGGAGCAGGGCAACACGCGCCCGATGTTGACGAACTCATCAAACAGGCCAACGAATTGATGGAAAAGGCTGACGCGAAGTTGGGGTCAAAGACCGGCGACTCGTTTGAAAGCGTTCGTGGTGTTGACAAGGTTCGCCCCGGCACTTATTGGACGAACCAGCAACAGATTGAGGTTGAGGATGTCAAGAACACCGGTGCGAAGAAAGAGGAAGCAAAACTCAAGACGCATGCTGGATGGCCGAATACGGTTGATATGCGCGAGAACAAAACAGGCGACCCCTCCGACAAAAACCCCGAATCCGCATACACCATCACCGATTATTATTGAGGTGATGAAGTGTGCGTGAGGACGCTGTTCAATATCACCGCCGCGTGATTGATGAGTTTGTTCACGCTATCATCAACAAAGGCGATGCTCGCGAAGAAGCCGTCAACCTCTTGATGAGTGCAAACAACTTGGAGAACCACGGATTCACGCGTATTCTTCTCAAAGAAGAAGCGGAGGTTCAACTGCGCCGCCCCTCGTCGCGAGGTGCGGAGCGCATATTCTCCGACTATTCCAAAACAGGAACACGCGCTGAACGCGCAGGTCGTCGTCATCACAAAGTCAAACACCTTTTCACTCAAGAAGAGTTGCAAGAAGCAATTGACAGCGGAGACGAAGACAAACTTGACCGCTATGTTCGCATGTATCTCGGTTTCCGCATGGAGACTGTTCCCAATGTAGAAGAGCGCGGAACCGATGTGGTGGGTCAGCACTCGCATTTTGACCCTCTACACATGTTCCCGACAAGAAAAGGTCAAGTGGCGTTCACCGAAGCACCGCTCTTTCAACAACTCAATCGTCATCTCTACGGGAACAACGCGCGCAACGCAAAGCGTTTAGATAAAACGATGAAGGACATTGCCGACAACCTTCACCCTTCGTTGAAGAAAGACCACATGTTCAGCCAATGGAGAGGCAACAATGCAACAACGAGCGCACTCTATCAATACGGTCTTGATGATTTCAAAACATCCTTTGCTGAACAATTTGGTCAAGACCATCCTTTGCTTTCACATCCTTTGTTGGACATGCATTTCATGCGCGTCAAGAATTGGGAGAATGAAGGTATTCCTCGTCGTGATATTCTCAAACGCCTATTTGACGAAGACGGTATTCCGAAAGGAGTTGGTCGTAGTGGGAAATCACCTGTTGATGAGTTGCGCACAGTTGCTAACTCGCGAAAAGACCGCAACTCAATTCCTACCGAAGACGAAGTTGATAAGAATGGTGGGAACTTTGGTCGCACAGGTCTTGAATCGCAACGGCTCGGCATCGGCATGCTTCCTTTCCAAGACCAATACAACATCGCGAAGTGGATGTTGCTAACCAACGGTGGGACGCGAAACGACGGAACGATTGACGACAGCGGCTTGAAGAGGGTGTTCAACAAGTTCCCCGATTTGCGCGGCTATATGGCGCATCACGCATTCATGATTGACAACATGTTGCACACGCTTCACGCTGGTGGTGCGGGGAGAAACGGGGAGTCGGGGACGCTACCCAATCGTTTTTCGGAACAAGCGACTGCCGATGCGCGAGCCAACATTGAGGAAAAGTATGAAGAAACCAAAGAGCAGTTGAAACTCAACCAATGGAGCCGACTTGACGATTCACAACTTGAAAACGCGTTGAACGAAATTGACATGATGGCCGTTCTTACGAGATTTCAAAACAAAAACAACATGGGTGTTCAACTTGATGGCGACAGTAGCGACACGCTTTATCCTCACTTTCATGAAGACGCGCTTGGCTCAACCATTTTCCTCAACAGCCATTTGCCGGACATGAAGGACTTGGTTCGGCGCGGCTTCTTTAACGAGGGTGAGTTGGAACACATCATTGAGGCCGGAACCAATCAAAAGGTCAAGAAAGACTTCACCGATTTGATGCGCCACACCATCAACGGCTACATGCACACCAATGAGGTCAACGAGTTTGACATGCTTGAAGAGCCGGAACTCAAAGACACACCTCTTGGTGTTCTCATGGAGGGTGTCGGTAGACGCGGAAACAGCGACGGCGATTGGGGTGATTTCATCAACGGGTATGAAAGCGCGATGCCCGGTGTTTTGTTTTCCGAGTTGCCATCCCGAAGAGTGATGATGAGCCGAAGAGCAAAACGCACAGGGTCGGGCGCAAACCCAGCCAAAGAACAACTCAACATTTTTGACCCAACAAAAGACACCGAGGGCCAAACGCGTCAAGACTTGATGGATGCAATTCGCGAATACGGTATGACAGAACAAATGGATGACCTGCTCGCTCAATACGATGCGGGTCAGCCGGTCAATCTCGTGATGCCGCGCGGAGAAATGTCAGCCCAAGAAATGGTTGAAACGGGCATCAACCCCTTCTTCGGTGATTATCGCGGCGTTGAACTTCCCGACGAAGACCCTTCAACGGTGCTTCAAGAAATTGAAGAATACACCAAAGACATGCCGTTGCCAAGAACATCAGCCGCGCGAGGGATGCACTCGTTTCACATGGCTCACAACGACCACTTGGGGCTTGACATGGAAGACCTGCTGGGCTTCTTGGGTCTTGATGGCATCCCTCTTGAAACAACACGCACAGCCCTGCACACTCCAATGTTTGACGCTCGCAAAGAGCGTATGAACGCTCAATCAAAAGGCAACACGCGACGCATTTTCGGAAGAAGGCAAACGAATCGTAGTCAAGCAAAGGAAATGGAACTCGGCAAACCACGAAGCCAATACTCGCGGCAACAAAAAATGCTCATTGATTTGTTGCTTCTCGGTGCGCACGAGCCGCTTCATGCTCACAGCGATGAAGCGATGAAGGCTTACAACGCGCTGATTGATGCAAAGACGCATGAGCGAATGCGTCACATCAAGCAATCACGACATCATCACGATGCTGTTGGTTATGGCGGTCGCGGCTCAAAGGACATGCTGTTGGATGTGTTAGGCGATGATGATGCTTATGTTCCTTCACAGCATGCTATTTACAGCAAAGAAGAGTATCAAGACTACATCAAACGCCTTGACGACCTCAATCAACCCTATCGTCCACCAACACCAAAAGTGAAGAACATCACCACGAGGGGGCGTTTAGAACAGGAAATCAAACGCCTTGACAACATGTATCAAGTTGCAAAACAGCGCGGTGATGAACAAGCGATGGGTCAACGCGCAAAGGAGTTGAACAGTCTCATTACCGGATTTCAAGACAACAAGGGGCGAGTTGTAGGATACCACCAATACGAAGACGATGATGGCGTTATTCAAAACGACGCGTTGGTGATTGATGCTACACCCTCGTTCCTTCAATCGTCATACGAAGCGCGCCTCATGAGGATGATTCACCAAGCGAGCGAAGACGGTGATACGCAACTGTTGGAGCGGTTGAATCAGCGGTTGAGCAAAGTGCGCGAGAACCCTTTACCCGTTGATGGTGGTGAGATGAAATTGGAGAATGACGCGCGGCTGTTGCAAAACAATGTGGACACCTTGAATGCGGTTGAGCAGATTTTCCAACAAGCCCTTCGTCCCACGATTGAGAAGTTGTTTCCCGGTGTGTTCACAGAAGACAACGACAAAGCGTGGGTCGCGACTGCTTACGCGCTGAAACTTGCGGAGCAAATCGCCATGCTCAAACCGGAAACGCGAGAAAAGTTGTTGAAGGACGGTATCAGCATCGGCAAAAAAACAGCGAAGTTTGATTTACCCGATGATGTCGTCAAAGGTTTGAAGGAACTTCGCGTCAACAGAAATGTGCATAGCGGTTCCCCTTACATGGCAGAAAAAATGCTTGACCGTATCTACGGCGGTGTTCAACCGAAAGGTCATCGTGTGGCTTCGGACCTCGCTGATGGTGTTGACGCGGTTGAAGACGATGATGTGAGCATTTTCAATCAAGTGATGGAGAATGTCAAAGCGGCGAGCAAAGAACAGGAGATTTCTTGGAAAGACGCATTCGTAGCACGATACGCTTTACACAACAACGATGGTGTGATGTTGACCGGTGCTAACGCGAAAGACATGTTGGACATCGTTGATTTACCGAAGCGCGGAGGCAACAATTATGTTTTCAACAACGGTGGTTCCTTTGCAGAACTTGACGCTCAAATCCACGGCGTTCGTCATGGTGGCGCGAGTGCAACACTCAAGAGAGGCAAAAAGAATCAACCGGTATCCTTTGACCGTGAACGCCAAGCCATCGTTCGTGTTTTGCAAAACGCGCACAAACTCACCGAGCAAGGCTCGGATGTCGCGCTTGACTTTTCCAAACTGCGTATGTTTCAAGGAAATGCCCCACAACGGCGACCTCAAAAAGTGATGAACTTTCACAACGGTCAATCCCTCCGCAACATCGCCGATGTGCTGGGTGATGCAACCAGCAAACGAGTGCTACGAAACACATCAACCAACTCCGAACCTGTCATGATGGGAAGCACGCTGGGAGACTCAATGGGTGAGTTGGGGGACCGTCGTTCCAATTTGCACAACGCACCGGTCACGCCTGTTTTCACTTGCGCGGACAAAAAGTTTCACTTGGGATACGCAACGCGTCGTCCTTTACCTTTCACCGCTATCCCCGGTGCGTTGAACGATGCGAAGGTCTACTTTGAAAACGAGGACACGCACACATTCAATCCTCCACCTGCGATGAAGTTGGTGATGCCTCCCAAAGCCATGAAAAGAGCAAATCCGGACCTGCCGCAGTTGGACACCAACAACCTGCAATACTTGGACTACACGCAGTTTGAAGGTCAACCAAACCCGAACCAACGCTTAGGTCAAGACCTTCACGCGGTGATGGCGAACGCTCAAGACCAAATGCCCGAAGTCGGCGAAGGCTTCAACATGTCAGCCCACATTCTTGATGTCGCGCTTGACGACACTTTGCTCATCAAAGAGGACGGGAAGCCCCAACCTGTCAAGTTCATGCACCGGATATTTGACTTGGATGACATGCAACATCTGCGCGGTTTTACAGGTGATTGGGTCATATCGCTCTACCCGCAAGGTGAACATGTTATCGCGACCAAAGACAAAAAAGGCATCACGGCATACGGTGTTGACGGAGAGGTGAAGTTGGATGAGACTATTTTGGAGGAAGCGGATAAGGTCTACGAGAAGGACTTCACGGTTCACGCGGTTCTTCATGATGGATTGATGACCGTCATTGACTTGCTCAAGACGGCAGACGAGGACACGCACAACATGCCGACGAAAGACCGCATCCGCCACCTTCGCGCTCAATACGAATCCAGCGAACACATCAAAATGCCCGAACCCATCAACACCAAGCGTAGCGATGACGAAGGGTTGCAAACCGCGATTGACGGTTTGCGGAAAGAAAACGATGGCGTTGACATTCTTCTTCGCGATGCCAACGCAACCTACATGAAAGGAGAGTCGCGTCATCCGAAATGGGTGCTGTTGAGCAAAGAAAAAATGGTGGATGTCATCATTCTCTCCGCATCGGGGACGACTTACGGCATTGGTGTCGGACCGCTGATGCATCCGGAAAATTACGGGAAGCGCGCACAACAGGTTGGTGAAGAACACTACATGAATGTAGGTAGCGCGAAAGGACCACGCGGGTTGAAGGTGGGTGATTTTGCTACGGTGCGTTGCACAGGTGTGAGTGCATCAAAGAAAGAACACCCCGTCTACCGCATCCGCTCCGCAAAAATCACCGACAACGAACCGTTCGCGGCAAACAGCGTAGAAACCCTCGCTATCATGTCGGGTGAGCATCATGTTCCTCAACGCGTATCCATGAAGAAAGGCAACATCATCATACGCTTCCCTGCGTTTGACGATGAGGTGATTTGCAAAACGCGCAAAGAAGACGGTCTGTGGCATGTTGAGCCGCAGTCTTCCGTGTGGGGCAACGAATACCTTGTGCGATTAGCGCGGGACCAAGAAGCGTATTGGGTTGCAAAAGCGGCTTGGTTGTTGAAAGAAGAGGATGTTGAAGAACCCGAATACGATGAAGTTGAACCCGAACCTCCCGCTGGACACTCCAAGAAACGAAAGCATGTGTTGGAGGAAGAAGAAGAGGTCATCAAGCGTGGACTTGATTTGATTGAGCGCGGATTGGAACATCTCGCCAAAGAGAAAATCACCAGCACCGGTGTGCAGGGTTTGGGTATGGATTATGCGACACCCGACGAGTCTCCGCGAGGACCAACGCAGAACATCCGCGATAACACCATGCCGGATTTTGACCCCCAAGCGCGAGCCGATGACGAGTTGAAGCCAGCCACGGCAAAAAAAACCAAGCGACTGCGAAGCAATAGAGGCGAAACAGCGCGTCTTGAAGACGAAGGTGTTATCGCGATTGAGAAGGGTTCCCTTGATATAGCATGAAAATGAGTCGGGTGGACAATGGCGATTCTCGCGGCTCCCTCTTCTTCCTCGGACCCCATCATTTTGAAGGGTCTTGGGAACGATTTGGTTGTTGCTGGATACGCGTCGGTTGAGATGGTTGACAAGCAGGGCGACCTCATCACTCGCTCGGCACTCAAAGACGCGTTCGGCAAGTTCATGAAAGCCGATGGTTTTCGCAATGTGCAACTCGCACACTCCAACATCCAAGTGGGAACGGTCATCCCTTCCTACACCGATTCATCCGGTCGCATGTGGAAGTCCGAAGTGGACGACACCGGCATGTTTGTTGTTATCAAACTACGCGGCGACATTGAGAAGGCGCGTGAAGTGGCTTCGGAAATCCGCAAAGGGAACCTGCGCTCGTTCTCCATTGGCGGTCAAGCCTTTGAGCGCGTCAACAAGAGCGACCAAACCCGCGGAGACTACCGCGAAATCCGTCGTATGGAACTCCATGAGGTCACGATTTGCGAGAAGGGTATCAACCCGGAAGCACAATTTCGTATCCTTAAGGAAGACACAGGTGATAACATGACCAATACGATGAGCGAACTGCAAAGCGTCCTTGAACGCTTGTCAAAGAAACTTGACGAGAAAGACGAGGACAAGAAAGACAAAGAGTCCAAAGACAAGGGTCTTGATGACCTTCTTGACACGAAAGACATTGACGAAGACGGAAACGAAGAAGAGTCGTTGATGGATGCTCGTGAAGACAAGAAGAAACCGAAACCTCCCATGATGGAGGACAAAGAGACAGGCATGTATGCGGACGACGACGACGACGACGACGAAGACGGAGATGAGAAAATGAGCAAAGGAAATGACATGATTACGAGCGACTACCTACTGTGGCTTGAGCAGACTGTAAAGAGCGCAGGGTTTGACCCCAACGCCGCTCGCGACCACTTCAACAAGGGCTACGGACCCGGCGAAAGTGCATTTGACATGCGCGGACAGGGTTCCCTTGAAGGTGCTGGCGAAGACGATTCCGGCAAGCGACCACAGCCCAACTTTGGCTCCGCGCCAAGTGGCAACAAGAATGTCATCAAGGGCGACTACCTCAACGCCGCGAATGTTTCGCAGTCCGAGATTGAGTCCGCTTACGAGGTGTTCAAGGCCGCGGCTACCGAGCAACAATTCAAGTCGGACTTGAACAACCACTTCACCGACCGGTTCCTCAAGGAGCAGAAAGCCGAGGCTGACGCAATCGCCAAGAGCCGATTTGACGCGCGCCAGCCAATGGTTGAGTTGCAGAAGGCTGTCCTCGCGCTCAACGAACGGATTGACAATGTTTCATCCGCTTCATCCATGATTGCAAAGTCCGCCGCGACTGCATCCGTGACCATTCCCGAAACTGCTGACTTGGCAAACATGTCGTGGGACGATGTTCACCGACTTGCTGACAAGGCACTCAAAGGAGGGGAATACTGATGGCACGAAATTATGTAAGAACAGTTCAAGACATGGAACGCTACTACTACGGTGGCGCGTCCCAAACCGGCTACACCTACGGAAGCGGCGACATTTTGAAGGCTGACGCGCCTTTGTTGTCCACCACCGCGGGAACCTATCAAGCAATCTACGGTCGCAAAGTGTGGTCGCAATTGAACCAAGAGTTCAACGCATTCTCCATTCTGCCAAAGAAGCCTTGGGAGCGAAGTGGATGGCGCATCCTCACGGAGCGCGCTTCCTTCACCAAGGGCGGTGGCATCGCGGAGAACGGCGTTCTTCCCGACACCACCAAGCCGGAGTTCCTGCATGTGGCCGCAAAGCCCAAGACTGTCGCGCACACTTTTGACCTGTCCGAAGTGAGCATGTTCCTTTCCGACAAGGACGATGGACTTGGCGATGTGCGCACCGTTCTCAAAGAAGAAATGGGGAAGCACCACGCAGAACACATCAACCGCATGCTCCTTGAGGATGTTGACACGACCGCTGGCAACAACTTTGAGTCTCTTGACCGAATCACCTCCGACCCGGACAAGATGACGACGGGAACCAACCACATTACTACTTCGCTAACCAAGCACGACATGTATTCCATCACTCGCGATGGTTCCGCCGCTTTCCACAGCGCGGAAGTTGATGTTGACGCTCTATCCGCGAACCGCAACCTGTCCCTCAACCAAATGGACGGATTGTTCCAACAACTTTGGACTCGTGGTGGCAACCCGAAGGTCATGCTTACGGGCTACGACACTTTGATGCGCGTTCAGCAATTGCTCCAATCGCAACAGCGATTCATGGACAGCAAGCGCGTGACCCCCACTTTCAACGGTGTGAAGGGTGTTCCCGGTCTTGAGGCTGGGTTCATCGTCGCGACTTACAACGGTGTCCCCATGATTCCAACCAAAGACATGCCCGACGAAGGCGCAAGCAGTCTGTCGCGCATTTACTACTTGGACACGGACTACCTGTGGTTCCAAACTGCAATCCCAACCCAATACTACGAAAGCGGTATTGAAACGGGCGACCCATTCGCGATTAACCGTCTTGGACAAGAGGGGCTTTACCGAACGATGGGCGAACTTTGGTGTTCGTTCTTTGGCGCAAGCGGGAGCATTCGCGACCTACAATGAGGTGATGAAATATGGCAACAGAAAAAGACAACCGAGGAATACGATACACTTGTAGCGGAACGGCTACGACTACCGTGAACTTTGACATTGAAATGCAAGCAGGTGCGAGCAACAACGACAGCACGACTTGGCAGACGGGCGGAACCGGGACCTACCCCGGCACACTCACGCCTTTTGAGCCACGACAGGCTGACGGCACGAACTCGTCTCAAAGCCCGCGATTGATTGGCATTACGATGAGTAGCGCGCTTACCGAAGGCGACACGCTGACGCTCTCCAACGACCCAACACAGGACGCAGGTGGCGCGGGCATCACAAGCATTCTTGGTGTTTACACCTCACAGACTGACGCAACCGCTTCTCTTGGTGTGACCAAGACCAGCGCGCTTGTTTTGACCTTTGATGTTGAACTGTCCAGCGACGGCACAACCGACGATACGACGGGTGCTGAACTTCTTTTGCTTGTGGTTTGAGGTGGTTCTTCTGCCAACGATTACCTACAAAGGTCCACGACGCGCTGGCGCGAACATGGGTCGTTTAGGTTGGTGGACTTGGGGTAAAGCCCGCGAAGTCTCGGCTGAATGGCTTGAGGCAAACCGTGTGGCTATTGACGGGCCGGAGTTCCGGATTGAGGGCTACACCTTTGAAGCCCCAACCGTGGACGCTGGCGACGACGGCATTCCCGACATGGGTTGGACGAAAGGCGACATTCTCGCGTGGATGGAGGAAAAGGAAATTGAATCCTCTTCCCTGTCCACCAAGAAGAAGTTGCTCGCGGCAATTGACGCGCACCTCAACCCGTCCGAAGAGTCTTTAACCGATGGCGAAGAAGCAGAACCAACAGGAGATGATGAATGATGGCATTTGTTAGCGATAACCGACCGCACACTATTGGCGACATGATTGTGATTACCGGAACCGTTGCAAACGGTGATACCGAAGCAGACTTGAGTGCTTTCCTTAGCGAAATCCTCATGGGAACCGTTTCACCTTTGGGTGGCGTTGGCGCGCCTCATGGCGCGACCATTGACGGGACCACCCTCAAGTTTACTGACCCCGCAAACGCGGCAGGTGGAAGGCTCTTCGTCGTCGGCAAGCGATGAGGTGATTCACCTTGTCCGACACAAAAGTGTTTGAGTTCACACCCAACGAAGGGTGCGAGACAGGCGCGGCTGTGGCTGGTGGCGTGCAAAAGGTCCTTGACGACTACACCAACGGGAAGACGGTTGAGGGTATCACCTCTTACACCATGCAGGGCAACCTCTATGTCGTAGTCGTCACCTCGTGAGGTGAACGACATGGATTTGAGTGAACTGCAACGCCTTGAGAAACAAGGCTGGCGTAAGGCCGAAGAATCAATGGTCAAGACCGATGAGCGCGACAAGTTGAAGGGTGTTATCAAGCGTCAAAACATGAAGACGCGCAACATCCGAGACATTGTGAACATCGGTTCCGGCACGCGTTGCCGCTTCTGCGGCATGCTCCACTTTTGCTACCTTGAGCGATGCGGTGCATGCAAGAAGCCGATGGAGTATAACCTCGCGAAGACCGAAGAGGTGGTTTGATGAATCCAATGAACTTCTCTTGGAGGCTGTTGAAAAATAACGCCGCGGGTGAGGAACCTCCCGCGTATCATGGGGACACCCCGCCACTTCCTTTGAATACACCCGAAATTGGCTTATTCGCACCGAGGCAGTCGCGATTGGAGTTTGACCCTAACAATAGAGGCGGAGGTTACATGGGAAGGGTTCCGAGTCCGCAAGAATGGGAATCGTGGGTAGCGCAACGACCCGACGATGTATCACAATGGAGTGCTAAGGAATTGGACTTTGCTCAACATGTCGCACCGAGTGCGGAATGGCATCAACGGTTATCCGATGAGCGAGCGAGGCGAGGGGTGAACATCATCCCTAAAAGAAACATGATTGATGTTGGCCGCGACAATGAAAAGAATCCTATGCCTCCCAATAGAGGGGAAAGTGATTGGCAGGATTCGGTGCATGGGGACTTCAATCAAAACATTCGTGATTTTCAGCAAAAAAACGCTGGCGAAGCGATGGAGTTGGCTTGGCGGTTGCTGAAAATGACGCCCGAAGAAATGGAGGCTCAAGGTTTCGCAGAACACGCTCAAAAGTTGCGAGAAATGCAAGCAGAAGAACAGCGCATCCGTCAACAGTCTCAAGCACAGGCTCCAAAAGAAACACCTCGCGTTCAACAATACAACCTCCAATTAGCGCAACGACGAGCGCAAGAAGAGTTTGAACAAAAACTGCGTCGCACTCGCAAAGAATCACGCGGCGGTAGAGTTGACCACCTGTTCCCCGACATACACGCTTTCCATCAAGAACACGGAAGACTACCTAAAATGCCGAAAAACTTGAAAAACAGGTTCCTTGATTATCGCGCGAGAATGGAGGATGAGTGATGCCGACCGTATTCCAAACAGGTGAGCGCGAAGGTCGTCCTCTTTTTCCCGACAGGCTTTACTACACATCCGCACAGAAGGTTGCTGACATTCTTCAAATCCCATTCCCCGACCCTGTTTACTTGGCCGCAGAAGACGGCTCTACCCATGTTGACATTTCCCCCGCAGACTACCGATTGGTTGGGTTTGAAGTAGGTGATACGATTGAAATTACCAGCGATACCGAAATGGGTGAGGAACGAGTTATCACAAGTGTGGCTCGCGCTTCCGGCAATGTTCGTCTTTCTTTCACAGGGGCTTTGACAGGAGACTACACCACAGCGGCAAACGCGCAGGTGCAAAACCTCCAATCGTTCACGAACGGCAAACGCAAAGGGGTCACGAAAGCGCAGGTTGAAACGCTCATCCTCCGCACCCAAGACAAAATTGACAACCTCACAAACAACGCATGGCGACCTATGTTGCAGACGGCTGAATACCTCAACTTTGACACCTACAAGCCCTACCGTCGCCGCTACTACACCGACTATGTGGGTTCTGTCCCCTTGATGTTCCGCAACGCGCAACAGATTCTTCGCCTTGAGATATGGCAAGGTGCTGATTACCGCGAAATCGCGGCGGCTGAAATCCGACTTAAGGTGGCTGACTTTACGCAACTGACGGCTGGGACGGACAAAGTGTTTCTGTGTCCCGGTGGTGGAGGTGTGGCTACGCTGACGGCTGGTGATGGCACAAGCAACCACACGCATCGGTTCGCGGCTCGTTTTGACAATGTTAGCACCGCTCAACAACTTGCCGACCTCATCAATAAGGATACGCGCAAAGGGAAAAATGAGATTCATTTCTCACCCAACTTTCACCTTGAAGACACAACCGCCGCCACCGACGGGCAAATCACCGCATCGGTGCATCACGAGTTTATGGCTTCCGCGAATGCTGACTACGGTGGCGGTCAACTCAAAATCACCTCCATGCGTCGCGGTGAGGCTGGCGAAAACGCCACCTACGCATGCACCTCCGACGGCATCACTTTCACCGGTGCGACCGACAACTCAACCACGGTGTCGTCATCAACCGCGACCACTATCACGGTCGCTGACGCTACGGGATTCGCACCTTACGGCATCATCAGCATTGGAAGCGCGTTCGGCTACTACACCAGCCTTAGCGGGAATGTCATGAGCGGTGTTGCTGACCTCGTAGGCGACATCAGCGCGGCGGCTGTCGCTGACGCGACCATCCTCCAAAAGAAGTTCAAAATTGATTATGTAGGCACGACCACAGGCGACGAGGCTCGTCTTCGTGATTGGTGGGCTGACTACGACATGGGTGTGATTTACTTCAACAACTCCTACCCCTACTTCTCATGGAACGCCGTCAAGGTGTCCTATGTTTACGGTGAGCGGTATGTTGAGAAGGCTATTGAGGATGTTTGCACGAAGTTGGTCGCGATGGATTTGATTCTGTCCGACGACCGAAGCGTGCTGTTGCCCGAAGGCACGCAGAATGTGGACTTGGGTAGTAAGTATCAGTTGTTCAAGGCGCAGGTAGCAGAAACCTTACCGCGCTACACAGAAGTGATGACGGTGTTGTGATGAAAGAAATAATCAATAAAGCCATCGCGAAGGCTCTCATAGAGCCTGTCAAGCAAGCACGCGAGAACAGCGTGTTTAGCGACAAAGGTCGCGTTTTCCTTGACGCATGCGCCCTTGACTACGGAGCGGCTGTCAACAGCGAAGGAGAGTTGATTGACGCGAACGGAAAAGTCATGGACGAGTCAAGTCCCGAATACAAAAACATCGTCGCTTTGGCGAAGAAACAAGCACGCGCACAATCTGCAATTGGGAGGGATATTATTGGCTCTTGAATCCGTTGAACTCATCAAAAAAATCCTCTCGGATAATTGGAACCGTGGCAACACGAACCAACGCACACCCATCATTGAGGACATCACGACGGTTGAGGCTGGTCGCGGTAAGCGTCTTGACCTCACCAACAAAGACGCTATCCTCCTTTACGAAACGGTTCACAACGAAGAGCAACCCGAAGTGTTCTACGACTTTGTTCACACGCGCATCAACATCACCGTGGATGCGCGCACCATGAACGGTCGTAGCCACCTCATGAAAATGGAGGATGAGGTTCGTCGCGTGGTGCATAGTCAACGAAAAGGCGATGGCGCGAACTTTGACCGATTACTCTATAAGATGCGGACTGACCTTTCGGACCGGACAAAGCGACTCCACAGGATGACCTTCCAAGTTGAAATCGTTATATTCTCGGAACTCATCGCGTAAGACAGGGCGGGGCAAACAACATGGTATCAACGGTTTACAAGGGCGACTTATCCGAGGTCACATTCGGCAAAGAATGTGGAATCGTTCTCGCGCATGGTTCATTTGGCGGACTTGTGTTTACAGTTGACTCAAGCAATCGCAATGTGTTGACCTTTAGCGGCGCGAACGCAGGTTTCTTTGAGTCTCCTTCATCCAACCTCCGATACCCCAAGAACATGCTCGTCGGCTCGGAACTCCGCATCATCGGCGGCGGAACATTCCCTCTTGACGACTACGCGACGACGGGCAACTCCTACACCATCGTCGCGAACGCTGGAACATCAATCACACTTGACCGCGATTTGAAGGAGGCCACATCAACTGCTTCAACTTCGGGTGATGAACTCGTCATTCAAACGCTGGGAACGCCCACGATTGACACCGGTATGACCCATCACGCTAATGCCGCTTCCGCTGACGAGTCGGTGTTGACTGACCAATTCATCGGCCTCGCGGCAACCGTCTCGCTTCCCGAAACCAAAGTGGAAGTGCGACGCTCGCACATCGTCGGCGTAGGCCGTGATGTTGTCATCCAAGAACCACAGCGATTCTCCAACGAGGGCGGCTCAATGGAAATAATGATGAACAGCGCGCGTTGGCTCTACTACTCACTCGGTCGCGAAGTCATTGATGTGCCAAGCGCAGTCATGACTGACCCCAGCGGTCATACCAAGAAGGACATCGCCGCTGGCGATACCTATGTCGCTTTCACAGGAACCATGACCGGAAAGCCGGACCCCGGTGATTACATCATCATCGCGGACGGCACAACGGTTGCCTTCCCAAAGGACACTCCCGCCGCCGCCTCCGGCGCAACATGGGGTGCGGACGGCACAGGAATCACAATGGAGAATGCCGAGCGAAACGAAATCCGCCAAGTGTTGTATGTTGACGAGACGCTCTCCGAGCGCAGAATCCATGTTGACGAACCATTCTATTTCAGTCACGCGCTCGGCAACTACACCATCAAGCGTTTGAAGTATGATGCCGCTTCATCCAACGGTTCGCCGCACTTTGACACCGACGCGGCCACCTACGGAACCATCACCAACCGTCAATCGCGACTGCTTTTCTCCGGTGCTACACTCCCCACTTTTGCTCTTGAATCAAGCATTCGCACTCGCAACACCGGTTCTTACAACGCTAACACATCGGATGCATTAGCGAACGAAGCCGCACCCGGTTCCGCATCGGACAGCAAACAACTTACGCGCGTTTGGAAAGGATGCAAAGTAAAGGACTTCTCACTCGCGGCTGACGCAGATGCAGAAGTAAAATTGAGCATCAACTTTGACGCGCTCTACTGCTACACCGACACCGGTCGTCTTGAGAACTCCAACAAAGGCGACCGCTACACCGCGCACCGCATGTTTGAGAATGTCGGAAATAGCACAATCAACCGAAAGAAGGCTGGCATCGCGCCAAACACCGAGAAGCCCTTCTTCTTCTACAACGGACAAATCAGTTCATTTGGTGTCAACATCGCGCAAGTCACAAACTTTGCTTTGAGCGGCAACAACAACACCGAAGCCATCTACACCATTCGCGGCAACAGCCAAGCCGAAGACCGCAACACGGCTGGCGATTCGCTTGAGCAAATCCCCTTCGGTGGTTCGCGCAACGCCAACCTCATGATTGAAAAGACGATGGAATACGAATTGTCCATGACCGTCATCGCCAGCGACCCGTTGATTTGGCACGAGTTCCGAACCAACCGAACACATGACTTCACCGAACCTATCACACTCACGCTGACGAAGGCTGGTGCTGGTGCAAACCGCGAAGAGGTCATTATTGTTGTTGACGACTACATTATCACGGAGGCTCCCCTCCCCATCCCCGAAGACAAGGGTGTTATCAAGAGTGAATTGAAAATCATGCCGAAGCATGTGCGCGTGATTTCGCGCGATGCTTTCTTGCATATGTGAGGTGAACAGAATGAATCCGATGAATGAAGCGTGGAAATTGTTGAAAGCAAACCCGGAGCAACAAGCAGACATGCAAGGAACGAATCGGTTAGGAACGGGAGGCACGATACCTCAACAGTTTGTGCAACAACCCGGAGCAACCTACAATGCTGGCGACACACATCCTTCTTCAAGAGACATGCGGACTTATGGACAATACGGATACAGGGCAGGAAGGCCGGAGCGTCAGCAACACCCATCTGTCGGTGACGAACGCTCGTTTCAATCGTTAGGTCACACAGGACAAGAAGAGTCAGCGATTTCGCGACCACCAAAACAGCGTTTCATGGACCGAAGACGCGATGCAAAACAACAGCGTTTGGCTCAAAGAGCAGAACAAACGGGAGCAGGTGCAGACTATCGTCAAGCATTCCCAATGGACAAAAACCCTCAAAGCGTGTTTGAGCCGTCTGCGTCAACAATGCGACGAGTCCAACGGTTAGGTGAATGAAATGAACCCAATGAACGATGCTTGGACGATTATGAAAGGTGATGGATGCGACGAGTGCGGCAAAAGTGGTTGCCGCGCGAGCAAGTGTTGCGACAACTGCGGGAAGAACAAGTGTTCCGACTGCATGGATAAAGGCGGGTGTGGTGCTTGAATCGCGACATGCACATTGGTAGCAACCGCCCATTGCGTATTCGCGCGGTTGCAGAAGGTGCATTCATTGCTGAACCCGTTGAAGAAGTGTTCAACCCCGAAGCCGCCAAGAGCGACGGCAATCCATTCCCCAAAGAGCAACAGACGGAAGAACAACCCGTTGAAGTTGACGAACCCAATTACGAGTCCATGACTGTTGACGAACTCAAAGCCCTGCTACGGGCGCGAGGTCTACCGGTCACAGGCACAAAGGCGGAACTCATTACCCGCCTTACCGAAGCCGATACCCCCTCCAAAGAGGCAGTTGAAGCCGAGGCCGTCGTTCCCTCCAAAGAGGCCGCGACAAGTGATGAGGGAGTAAGTGATGACAATGCCGAAAATAGCAGACCCAATGAGCCTCTTGGTGAGTAGCCAAGCGGTTGAGCATGAAATACAAGCAGACGAAAATGACCCCGAAGTGGTCATGAAAGTATGGGTGAAGGAACTCTCCTTCATGCAGTTGCAAGACGCAATCAAGACTTTCGTGAACCTAAGCGCGGCTGGCTCGGTTGATATTGACCTCGCCAACTATTGGAAATACATGTTTGCCGAGGCTGTGGAGAAAACAGAACCGCGCCTCACCATTCCGCAAATGCTGTCGCTACGGCCATTCATCGCGAACCAAATCACCGCGTTGTTGCCCCAACCTCAAGACCTGCTGGCGAACCCTTTAGCGGGTGGGGCGGACGAGTAGAAGAAGCCTATCAGTTTCTACGAAAGCCATCGCCCGACTTGTCGCATAACTTTGATGCGGCGGCGTATTTCGTAGCCAAGCATTATGGAATCAGCATTCAACAGGTGTGGGACATGAGCATCAGCGCGTTTGAAACATCGTTTGTTTGGGCGAGTGCTTCGGAACGCGTGAAGGCCGAGGAAATGCAGAAGGCGACCGATGGAGCAAAAAGCAAAACACGCGTAGGCTCAACACACGGCCCGATGCCGTTCAGCGAGGGGTGGTGAAATGAGTGATATTCAGCAGTTGAAAGACCAAGTGGATGAACTCACCGTCGCGCTTGAACAGTTTGGCGTTTTCAACATGAACGCGACAAAGAAAATGGGCGTGTTTGAAAAGCAACAGAAGAAGGTCACGACCGCGCTAAAACGCTCACCACTCAACGCCATCCGTCTTCAATTGCAAGGGTTTGCTGAATCAATGGTGAATGTTGTCAAACGCGGCGTGTTGTTTGCCAACCTCAATGACAAACAGCGAGATGATTTGAAAGCCAACATGACCGTGATGGAAAAATTGGCCGCGGCAACCATTGCACATGGTGTAGCAGTCAAGTTCGGCAACAAGGTGTTGGACAAGAAGAACACGCTCTTTCGTCGCATCATGGTGTCGGCATTCTCGCTGGTGAGCATTTTCCTCATTGTTGGATTCGCGCTTGCCGCTTTATCGCTGGCGTTTGAAGGCGCGAATAGTCCGCTTCTTACATACACCGAAGACTTGGGGCCGTTGCACGATGCGATGCAGGGGTTGGTCTATGTCATCACAGGTGAAGGTGATGAGGGTGGGTTGGCAACCGCGCTTGATGTTCTCGCGGCGGCTTTGTTGACTGCGGGTATTGCGTCAGCCGCACTTGGAGCAACTATGGGTTTGCTGGCTGGTGCGGCTGTTATCACCGTCGGTGCTTACCGTCTTTTCAACGCGGAGTTTGACAATGTGGTTCTCGCGGTTGTAGGCGCAGTTGGTGTGTTGGCGACGCTCATTGGTTCTTTCTTAATGCTTCAAACAGTTGTTGCCGCGGTTAAGGCTGGAACCGCAGTAGCCATTCAAGGAACCATTGGTGCTATTGTCGCTGGTGTTGGACTTGTTGTTGGTGGCATCGCCGCGCTTGTTGCTTACGCGATGGGTGCTGGTGAAGGTATCAAAGGCGTTCTTATTGGTGTTCTTGGCGCGTTTGCTGTCTTTGTTGGCTTGTTCTTGATAACAGGGCTGGCTATCCCTGCGGCCATCACCGCGGCGGTTCTTTTCGTCATTGCTTTCATTATTCGCAATTGGGAAACATTCACACTCTTCCTTACAGGGATGTTGGAGTTCATCAAGTTCCTCGGTTCGGAAATTGTGACCTTTATCGCGTCAACTATCAAAGCGATTTTCGGCTTAGCGTTCGGACTTCTCACAGCAGGTTTCGGAGTCGTTGTTGGTTTAGTAGGGGGGCTTGTTGCCGCGTTGCTCACACCATTGACTTCCTTAAAAGAAAATGTGATAGATGGTGGCGAGAGCCTTTTGGACTACTTCATGAAATTGCCGGGGCGCATGTGGACCAACGCAAAGGATGGATTCTTTGACATTTTCAACGGCATCATCGGCGTTTACAACGACTTCGCGGAAGAGTTTTCGTTTGAACTGCCGGAGATTCTTGGTGGCGGCACAATGGGCTTACCGAAAATCCCATTGCTCGCGGAAGGCGGCATCGTGACCAGCCCTACGCTTGCGGTGGTTGGTGAGGATGGCCCGGAGGCTGTCGTGCCTCTCAACCGTAAGAACAACCCCACAGGCATCGGTTTGGGTGGTGGTGGTGGCATGACGGTCAACATCAATGTCGGTGGCGTGACCGACCGCACCGATAAGAAGCAACTTGCGCGCGAAATTGGCGACCTTATTCGCGCTGAAATGTCTCGCGGCGGTCGCTCACACGGCAACAGGAGGTCGGGCGTTTGACGAAAATACGGTTGATTCGCAACGACGGGACCATCATGACCGTTGATGCGACCGATTACAGCATGAACATCACGCGTAGCGTTCCTGTTATGCCAATGCCTGTGCTTGGCGAACGCTACGGTATTGACCTCAACATGGTCACGGCTGACTTCAAAATCAATGTCATTCTCGCTGACGACGATTGCGCGGCGAGTGAGTTTGAGTCGGTTGCGGCAAAAGCGTCAATTGATTTTAGCGCGTTAGCAAACAGCGACGGAGGAACGCGTCAATCCTACTTGAGTGGGAGCAGTCCATCGGTTTCATTGAGCGACCTCAACGGTCAATCCTTTTCAATTGAATCAACCTACACCGGTGAGAACACAACGCGCGACCCAATCAAAATCCAATTTGACAGTAGCACAGCGTCCCATAGCGACATCAATGTTCCACCCACCGTGACCGTTGGCATTCAAGGCATCACCACCGACGATGGCTTGGCGGCGGCTGTCAAGACCGCATGTGAAGCCGCCGACTTTAGCCCGCGACAAGTCAGCACCACAGGCACAACTTTCAGTAGCGCGTTCACTATCACCACCAGCAACGGCGAATTGACCAACAACGCAAAACTCACTTTCACTCAAGTGGACAAAGGGGCTGGCGGCAACAACGAAACACCGTTTTTCAGCAAGGGGTTGGCTACAAAAGCACCGTTGTTTGAGGTGTGCGCTGGCGGTCAAGCAAAGTCGTGCCGTAGCGCGGGTGATAAGTTGCAAGACCTCATCGCGTATGTCGGCAACGCCAGCCTTCTTGGTGCATCGGGAGCCATCGCCAACACACCCGACGACGACCCTATTTTTGAAGCAGACGCGAGTCTCTTAAACAAACAAACGGCTGACTACATCGTGGGTATCCAAATCCCTTACAACTCACTCATCACCAGCACAGCCGCCTCCGATGACTACACCGAACGCAATCTCATCATGGTCACAGGGCGCGCGGATGCTGACGAACAAGACGCGTTGGCAAACAATCAACCCGTCGGTGTTGAGTTCAACCCGACAAGTAAGTTCACAGGCATCTCCGGAACAGTTGTCGCGATGTCGTTCAACTACATGGCTGGCGAGAATGTTTACGAAGGCTCATTGACCTTCATGCCAATTGATTTCATAGTGGGGTCGTGAAGTGGCGGTTATTGGTCTGTCAAGCCACGCGTTGTTTTTCAACGGCGTAAGCGACAGCGTTGTTTGTCCACAGGGCAACTTTGTCAAAACAGGCCATAAGCGCGAACTCAACGGTAGCGTTGCGCGCTCATCTGCTCCTGTTCTTCAAGACGGCGACAACCATCGTTTCGCCAACGCCAACAATCAAACACTCAAGCAGTTCACGGTTGAGGCTTGGGTTTCGCCCGACTGCGGTGGTGTTATTGCCAGCAAAGCAGGGCTGTTTGAGTTGAGAATGGGGACCGTTGATGCACCCGGTGTCGCTTCGTTTAAAGTGCAACTCACCAACAAAACCTCCGCTATCGCCGCAAGCGCGAACAATTATCCAACGGCGGCGGGTTCCTTCATCAGCAATGATGTGGGCTACAACGCTGGACAGCGAGAATTGTATCACATCTCCGGTGAGTTCAACGGACAGCAGGTTAAACTGTATGTCAACGGCGAACTGATGGCGTCGCACAAACTCAACAAATCCTACACATGCAATGTCAACGACCAAGACCTGTTCATTGGTGGTGAAGGTGGTCAGTATCGCGGCTACATTGAATCCGTTCATTGGAAGGCTGATGTTTCAACAATTGAATCGCGCGCTAAACCATGCATGCTTTCTACAAGCACGCTGGGCCTTTGGCGTTTTGAAGAGCCGGTGAGCGTTGACGAAACTGTGTTTTACGCGACTTCAAATGTGTCTGCTGGCGACACCACCATCACCATTGGGGCCACCGCTTGTCAAACGCTTTACGAAACGGTAAGCGGTAAGTCCGACACGCTCGCGAGCAACTACACGCTGGAAAGCCTCGGCAACTACCGCGTTGCTAACGCCGCGCATAGCGGGGGAGCGCAGGTTATTAGCGTGGCTCACACGCCATTCAACCTGCTCATCAATCCAACAGCAACAGATGTTCTCACAGGTGTGCAAAACAACAGCCCACCCGAACGCGTTCGTCTCAAGCAAATCAACACCAACGGAACCATCACCGTTGACAGCATCCACCTTGACTTTGGTGTTTCAGCCGACACAGGTTCGCGCGGTGTGCTTCATTCACGCACAGCATACGATGCAACTTATCATCGCGCTAACGATTCAGCAATGGTTCTCATCCGCTCCGATTTGTTGATTGACAGCGAGAGTGGAAAGCCGTTTCAACGGCTCGGCACAGGGAGTCAAGCAATTGACCGAACGGGTGCGATGGTGATTGATGAAAGCCCGAATGAGTTTCACGGCTTCATGTATTCGCGCGCTCTTGCCGTCAACACCAACAGTTTTGCGCCGACATCGTGGACCATCGCTGAACGCTTCAAGACAGGCCACACAGGACGACACACATTGACTCACAGGGAAGGACACCCATTTTTGCGGATGCTTCCACCCATCCATGAACAGGAAATCACGCGAACCATTGACGGTATAGCCGATGATGTTCTTGTGACCTTCGCTGGCTCATACCTCGGACTGAAAGAGGTGATGCCGATTAACAGCAAAGTGTCGTTGACACACACAGCGTTTAACGCGCGAATCATGGATGTTAGAACATCAGCAACAACAAACGGTGTGGTGGATAACGGTTTGTCATCGCTTGATGGAAAGCGGTCGGGTGTCATTGCGATTTCAGTTGATGACATTCAACCGTTTTTGTTGAAGGGTGGCGGCATTGGTGTTGATTCAACCAGCGATGCGGCCTACAAAACACACCTCACACCCGAAACCGAATCTCGTGTCGCGCTTCTTGAAGTGTCGGGTATCACCGCTGGTTATGTTGAAATCCACTACAACGCTGTTGACCTCACCGGCGGCAAAATGGGATTGAGCAACCCAGCCCTTCTCATCACCAAGACTGTCCCCGATGGAGGTTCTTTGATTGACGGAAAACGCGTAGCCGAACACATTGCTGACGCTGTTGGTGCTAACGCGACCATCCACGCACCCGGTGGTGTGATTGTTGCTTCTTCAAGCGATGTAGGCAACGCACAGGTTGTTATGAAGCCGCACCACCTTATCGGAGACAACACAGGCGGTATTGCTTACAACGATGAATTGGATGAGTCGCACCTCCCAAGCAACTACACACCGCGCACATCCGATGATGAACCAAGAAAGCCACCACAAGGTGTGGGAACAACAGTCCACCCGTCAGCCTATCACAAATTGCACCTTCAACCGATGCAACGAGGCGCAAGCGACCCACCCGTAGGTGAATCACCCACTCACTATCAAGAAAGCAAACAGTTCGCATCACAAAAAGGCGGCGCGTTTGAAATGTTTGACATCATTGACAACGACAAAGAGGGCGACTCCTACCTCTTTATCGTTCAACCAACAAAGCGCGAGCGCACCATGCAGTTATCGCGAGCAACACCCGCGACTGTGGACTTTACGGATAACACCTACTTTACCATTGAATACATTCAATCTACCGCGCGTATCACATCAATGCAAGTCAACGATAGCGGTGCTGGACGCTACCTCATCATGGAGGGGCAGGGTATGATGTCCGATGTCGCCGACCAAACTGTGGCGTATAGCGGTGATGGAAGTCCCGATTCGCACATCGTCAAAGAGATTCAACCGGGCGCGCCTGTCGTCTCGGTCACGCTCGGTGGTGCTGGTCAAGGTGCTGTCAACACAAAACCAACATGGGACCCCGCGACATTATCGCGCATCGGATGGAATACGCGTCATGATTGTGCCGCGCAAATCAATGAAGTGGACAGCACCGCGAGAACCGTGTCGGTTCAAGCATTGAACAATGCGGGAACATCGCTGGCAACATGGGGGACTTATTGCTTCCCTGCTACCGGTCGTATTTATTTGCAGAACGGTGCAAGTGCTGAATACACAAGCAAAACCGGAACCGCTTTCACTTTTACAAGCGGAACACTCGTTCATGGAACAGGGACATTTAAACTCGCTAACGGACAAGAAGCGGCATCGTTTGCCGATTGGGTCACAAAAAGCAGAATTGAGGAAGGTCAATTGGTTTTGCTTGACCCGTTGTTTGCAACTTCTTCAATATGCGCGGATGGAACAACCGTCAACGACCGGCTGTTTCAGTCCATTGGTTCTGTTCAACACGACTATCAGTTGGGAACACAATACGCCAGCACTCGCGCGCTTGTTGAAATCCCCCTTTTCCCTCAACAATTCTTTGAAGACCGAGACGCAGGTGTGTTCCCCGGCCCCGACAACAGCATGAAGTTGCATTTGGATGCAACAATGACAGCACAGGCTTGGAACCCATCACCTGTGGGTCGTCGTGCGCCCAACTACGCCGCTAACGACTACGAAGCCTTTGGACAGTATCAGTATCGTTTTAGCAACAATCTGCCTATCCGCGCCACGGTGTTGCGATACGACCGACAAGGAAGCAACAGGAGAGTCTACATCGCAGAAGGAAGTGGGCGCATTCCCAATTCAAACTTCAACGCGGCTGGGACGGTCAAAGGTGTTAGCACACGACGCGCGCGTAAAGTTGTGCTTGGAAACGGTGAGTGGGCTTACTACGAATACGCGGGCGGCAGTTATTTTTCTTTGAGTGGACTCGCAAGCCATTCAAGTCCCGACTTCTTCACTTTGCTTGATGTTGGTTCTCAAATCACCATTGGTGTTTTGCCAAACGGAGACGGATACCCGCTTACAGGCGACGACAACTACAACTCTTCTGCTCAAGAATACCGACGACCGTTCTACTACGACCGAGGAAGCGTGATGACACAGGGAGGCAACCTTGACTACGGCCTACGCCAATATGTCAGCGCGGTTGAGTTTAAGGCTGGACCAACAGCCAATCCTCATCTGTCTCGCATTCAATCAAAAGGTGCGCGTCTCAAACTTATTCTTCTTAACCCGCTTTCACCATCACAGACCTTTATTTTTGAAGGTGATTTACCCAAAGGACATCTGCCAACCAACTACGCGTTTGCCGCTATTAACGAAGCCACAGGTCGTAAGTATCAAATTACTTACAACTCAACAACCACGGTAAGAGAAATGCAGGTCGTGGCTCACCCGGTTCTTGACAGCACCGCACCAAGTCTTGCGGCAGGGGACACACTCACCGTCATTGGCATTTATGCAACAAGCGCAACTCAACTACCTCTCAAGCAACCCGACGGTATCGCGAACGCAACATGGAACAACCCCTACTGCCCCGGCGGATTGCGCTACGGTGATACGGTTTGGATGAACATGCACTACACCAATCCTCACGCAATTGAGGGAATGTTTTGTAAATCGCGCGGTGTTTACAACGAATATGAAGTATGGTCGGGCTTCAATGGTGGAAAGGGTGCGCTTGGAGTTGAAGCACGCGACACTCTCCCTGTTGAAAACTTCCTTATTGGCGATACTTGTCTTGAAACTGCTCGCAACTTTGTTCAACATGTGAACAAAACCATTGAACTCAATTGGACTGAACTTGGACACAGCACATCTGCACCCGTTGTTGCGTTCCTTGACCCCTACCTTAGCACAGAAACACACGCGCGAGTGTTGCTTTACGATGTAGAGCATGACCGTGAGTTCATCGCGTTCCACGACTTGCACATGCAAGTTCAAACGAGTGCAACAACACCAACGATTGAAGGTCTTGATGTAGCGGCTGGATTCAAGACGCAAGACAAAAACAAAGCCACGACATCAAGCACGCATGCGGAAACCATCAACACCGTTGTTTACAACCTCATTAAAGACGAAGGTAAGTCGCAATTTGTTGAAGGAGCCTACGCACACAAATCGTGGTGGCTCATGGATGAATCCTTCATGTCAACATCCAATGTTGCGGCAACCAAACACAATAAACCAAAGCGGCAAACTGAACACACCGTAGCATTTGGTGATGAAACAACGCAGTTTGGTCAAGGACGCGTTGCGCAGTCAACTGTTGATGTTGACAAAGCCGCTCTACGCCACGCCGAAACAATTGACCATGACACATCCGAGGCCATCATTGACGACAGCGGTGGACACTATCAGTTTTCGGCTACTTTCTTTGACACACCGGAAGGCACACGCGTTATTTCGGCCTTCCTTTGTTTGAAGGGTAAGCGTGCTACAAACAACACCATCGTTGATGCTCGGTTGAACCAACTACCTCATTGGACCGATATGGACTTCGTTCGCCGCCTCACAATTGACATGGGTGAAATTGGGTTGCGCGAAGGTGTCACGGACATTGAAGCGGCGGCTCGCGAAGTTGTTCGTCTCATCAATCAAGGCGGTGCGCTCAACGGTCGTAGCAGTCAACGACGACCATCCGACCAATACGCAGGTGAAGGTGAACGATTTGACATCAACCGTCGCGCTATTTCCGTAGGCGGTATTGACACTCAAGAGCCAACAGACGCAACATCCGCACACCAACACGCGGACTTTGCCGTGACCGGCTCTACGCATGACCCCGCGCCGTTTTGGAACACGCGCACAGCCTTCACATCATTTGACCGTGGTTCTCACATGGGATACCTACGCGCTCATTTAGGTCGCGTTGTTGAGGATGCAAACGGCAATGAGGGATACAGCATCGTTGTTCACAGCACCGTTCCCGGTGCAACCAGCCGCAATTTTTGCGCGTGGCTTGACAACAGCAAAGCACAGGCAGAATACAAACCGCAATTCCTCATCGGGCATGGTGGTCGTTTCCGCAACTTCTACTGCGCGCCACCCGAAATTGCAGGTGAAAACATGCACCCTGCACCCATGCCGATTGACAAAAACGGCAAACCGTTTGCGCCCATCACAACTCTACGCGAATATGTGGCATTGGATGAAGACTCGGACGAGTTTTTCACCAACCTCCACCTCGGATACGCCACCAACTTCAACAGCGCAGAAGGGTTTGAAACACCCAACACAGGAACAACCACAGGACGCGCTTCAAACACAGGTGCAATGGAATCGTTTGAAAACGGCGGTCAAAAGTTCACCATCCGTGAAGGATTACAGACCGGCAGTTATGCACGCGCAAGAGTAAACTTCGGCGGTATCGTTGCCGCAGGTGTTCCCGGCTTTGCGCCCGATGCTGGCGATTGGGGTTTTGGTGAAGACGGAAAGGGTGCTGGACGCTTTGTTTCTTCGGTTTACGGCAACTATCTCGCCACAGGCGACACCTATTTTGAAACATACAACTCGTATGTTCCGACAACAGAAGTCAACGACGCATCAGTTGGAACTCAACCACTCTACGGATTGAAAATGGTTGACCATCGTGGTAAGTCTCACATTCTTCGCTACATCTACCGACGCGCGGGTGAATCATTTTCACATCGCAACTCGGTTATGCCAAACACAATTGATGAAGAAACGCTCATTCATTTTGACGACCGCGATATAGCACAAGGTGGTTTCACCATCGGTGCAAACATGTGGGGCAAGGGTGGTGATGGAACGCCGTTCTTTTACACAGGAACGACAGACTATAATTGGCGCGGCAACAAATGGCGCGGCGTCTACACACCTAACGCTGGATACGCTGTCACAATGGACACAGCAATGGCAAACAATCAGTTGGCTATTCATGACGCGAGCGGCTACGGCTATCACAACGGCGGTATTTGGCATCATTTGCCGGATGTTGACGATGTGTTGGGTTGGATGGGCTTCCCCGATAGTGGGTTGGTTTGGCTGGCTATCCCATCATCAAGAAGTCAATACGACAAAGTTGGTGTCGTTTTTTCATACACTTCGCGCACACACAACGGTCGCGGCGGTCCTCACATCTTCGGTGGAGTTGAAGGTGTAGAAGCAGATTCAATGGTTGCAACTTGGTTTAACAGTCAAGACAAGTGTGGACCTACCAGCGTGTCTAACACACGCGCTCCTGTTATTATCAGTCCTCACCTCAACCAAACAACCATCGTAACTGACGAATTGATTGCCGCGGCAACCGCTTTCGCTTTCACAGCAGACCCAAACGAAGACGACCAATACTTTGACTGTTCACACTTGCGCGCACCCGACGGTCGCACTTACGGTGAAGTCATGGGTGAAGCCGCACAGACTGCTATCAAAATCACCAAGTTCAATAGCGACAAAGAAATCATCCCGTTGAACAAATTGTTTTCCGCTTCTTTATCGCGCGATTGGGGTTTGCAAGCCAGCAGTCAAGAACACGATACTATCTCCGCTTCTTTTAGTTCGGGAGGACAATTCGGTGGTCTTGGAAATGATGTAGGCGAAGGAATGGAGGAAGTTGGATACATCCCTTACACGCTTCTCAACATTGCTACGCGCTACAAAGGAAGCAACGCAAACACAGCAACACCGATTCTCATTGACCAAACAAACAACGCTGTGCCTACTGACGATTGGCAGAAGCATTTGCGTGGCGACAAATATACGCGATATGAAGGCGACCACATCACGCCCTCGCTTGAAGCGGCAACTTACGAACTTGACCCGCAAAGCGGAAGTTTAGCCTACCCAAGTGGAACAGCGTATGACACCTATCAAATTGAAATGCGCGACCCACATCATTTTGCTGTTCTTGGTCGTCAATACGCGTGGCAATTGCAACACATCAGCGGTGGTAGCAATCTCAATCAAGACTCATCAACCGAGTTCGGAGGTAGCACAACCATTGACGGCTCATGGTCGCCGTTCAAACGCATGGACATTGACGAAGACACTTACATTCATTGCGCCGCGTTGAGTTCAATTGATGCACCAACTGATGTAGCGCGACATCTACTCGCGTGGCATCACGACGACAGCAAAGGTGATTTCAAAGACTCACTTGACACCAATCTCATCCTTCAACGATTCAAGTTCGTCAATGACATTCAAGGGTTGCGTCTACGCGCAAACAGAAAAGGCAACCCGTTGCTTTACTTCCGAGGCGCACAAGACAGCATTGACCACCATGTGCCGCTTTACTTTGGAGGCGGATTCAGCGGTGTTGTTATGGACATCAACGATGGGTCGCGTGTAGATTATAGCACACACAACAAACACCCCTACTCAAGCGGTCCAACGGGGAGTGCTGGTCTACAAGACATCGGAGAAAAAATGGGAGCCTACGCGCTTCTTGACACAACCGCGTTGTTTGCTATGTTCCCTGCTACTGTTCTTACAAATCAACATCGCGGAGAAGCGACTCCACCGTTCGCCAACCAAGACGCCATTCTCAACACCGACATTGACGGCAATAACAACACGCACACCATTCCCGACACCACCTACACCAATGTCAACATCGCGCAACCAACACCCGTCGTGCTTCGGTTTGCTCATCCATACGCACGCTACACGGATTCAACCAACAGCGTAGCCTACATGGTGTTCGGTCCGGGTCAAGCAGTCCCGAAACATTGGAGTGGAGAAAGCGCGAGCATAACGACATCAGTTGAGCCGTCGGCAAAATGGACTGCCGCGTTCAAAAAATACTGCTCACTTGATGGTGCAATGGCAACAACCTTCAATCAAGGCAATGAGTCGGGTTATTTCTTCCCTAACGAGTTGAGCAATGGAACACTTAACGGCGCGGCAAATCAATTTTTGCCACCAACCAATGCATACGGTGCAAACAATGTGTTCCCATACGAAACATTCCGACATTGGGAGCCGTCTTATGGTTCTCCAAACAGCGCGTTTAATCAAACTGTTTCTACTGAAGCGCGTTATGTTAGCAGTCATTTTTTCGGTGCAAACTCGGTGGTGCAAAGCGCGGCGAACGAATACGGTCATCCATTTTCTCATTATACCGCAGTTGCGCGATTTCCAACATCGCATAGCAACTTCCGTGAAGACAAACTGATTTTCCACCTTGACGGAGGTTATACGGTTGGAGGGTCATGGTTTGATAATAGCGTGCGCAAAAACCCACCGCATCCTGTCACGGCCACGCTGGTCAATTCAGCAAACGCGTCGGTGCAATACATTGACCGACTTGGACTCAACGCTACAATGTTCCGGGTTGGTTCTCAAGTGCTAACAGACTACGACCATGACTTGGATGCTGATGTTCCCGACGATGTGTTCTTGATTGATGCAACGCGCTGTCAAAACAGCGAAGAGTTGGGTGCAGTTGTTGCCGCGGCAATCAATACATGGCCCGGTCGGTCAAATCTCAAGGCTCTTGGTGGTTCTTTCCTTCCTTCATTCCAAGACGCGCAACGGCAAGACCGCTATGGTTGGATTGATGTTGGCGACCTCGGCACTTACACCGACGCTGGAAGCGGCGGACATGTCTCCGTAGGAACAGCGTTGCCGATGACGCTACCCGAAAACGGTTGGATACGCGTGAGCAACGGAGTCAATTCTTACTACGGGTATTATTCAAACTACGATGTCGCGCAAGGAACATTTATTCTTGGAGCGAACTTCCGAAACGGACAAAACCGATTGGAGCAACCAAGCCTTAGCGGAACGGGCGATGTAACCAGCGTAACGGGAGAAGGTCACAAAGTGTTTGTTTGGTCAAAGGCTGGCAATTTGCGCTGGGATAACGGCTTTCAAAACGCAGTTGACGGCTCGCGAGCCACAGGAGCAACTTCGTCGGGGCAAATGTCAAACAGCCCGTTTGACCATTATGCGTCAACACAAGTCCACTTTAACGGCGTTGTTGATGCCATAGACCGAACACGCGCGGTTGGTGCTGTCGGCTGGCATGGTGAGCGTTATTCCTACCTCAACAGTCTCAACATCAGCAACAAAGTTGCGGCTGGTCTTGGCGCATGGCATCCAATGTTGGGCTTTACGCCTTACGGTGCGGCTACCGCATGTCATAACCCTCAATCAATGGAGTGGGTTTTGCGCATAGCAGAAGGTGGAGAGTTGGAAAACGGCGATTATATTTGGGAGCCAAAAACCAGCACGCACAATGCAGTCGGAATGCATCAACGACACTTTGTTGTTATTTCTTATGAAGGCGACCTGCCTATCATTGCTAAAGCCGCGCGCAACGGACAACAAACCTGCGGAGACATGCTTCAACTCAAGTGGGGAGGAACGCAAGGCGGGACCATCACAGCGTATCACAACGACCGTTTCAACAACGACCGCTACAACGCTGAATCAAACGCTGGTCCGCATGTAGAAGCAATGCACGACACCACCATGACTGAACCAACAGACGCAAACCCGTTGTGGACAACATCGGCGGCTACTGCTTCACAACTTGCACAGGCTGAAACCTGCCTCTATCCTACCGGTGATTTGTTCTTTGACAAGACCGAAAACCCCAACAACGCGCACTACCCAAACGATAATCTGTTTGATTCGGAAACAGCCAAGACCGAAAACACAGGCTACGATACTTATTCAACACACCGCGATGGCATTTACGCGCACTACAAAGGACGATTAGCCGCACGCAATTTCTTCGCCGAGCATGTTGTTTGGAAACGGATGGGTGGAGGCAACCTTACACTCCCTGCTCAAAACGCGCGAGGGCTTGGTTCAATGCCGTGGCAGGTTCACAAGGTTGGGTCGGAATACATTCGCTTTGGTGAAACCATCTACGGCAATGTGCGCTTTTCGTTTGAAACAACAAACGCGGCAATGTATCCAATTATCCAAGCACAAGAGTTGGCTCATCCAGCACTCGCTGAACAATACCCCTACGAAGTCCGAAACGCGCTTAACATACCGAACGAAGAAATCCAATTCACCGAAATCATAGTTGTTGATGATACGGGTCAACAACACCGACTGACCGGTGGTTCACCGCTGGGTGTTGTTGTTCGCGACTACGAAATGGTGCATGACCGAGAAAACGAAGGTCTTGCACCCGCACTCGCAGGTTCGGGCGTTTCTCCTAACATGCGCATTCAGTTGCCGAATCACGATGACATCCCCGGCAACATTCTTGTGCGCGCTGGTTTTGACCGCCTACAAGCCTACCAGCATGAAACGCTGGGTGGTGGCGGGTTGCAACACCCAAGTCAACCGGTAAGCGGTGTGTCTCAAGCGTTTGAATCGGACAGCGACCGACCGCGAACAGAACCGTTTTGGGAACAGGATGGCTACGAACACATCAATCAAAACCCAAACAACTTCCCCGACAGCAACAACGCGTTGCAATCAACCAACATTCTTGAAACCGCATACGAGCCTCACGACCGCGCGTTGTATTTTCACATCACCAAGATGGGCTACACCTATACGGAACGCGAACCGTTGCGCATCGTCAGCAATGCTATGACGCTCAACAGATTGACATTCAAAGACAAAGGCAACGACTACATCACCGTCAATGAAAGCATCACGGCTGACATTTGGAAGCAAGACCCGACACCGGACGGACGCTACTTCCTGTCAGTCAATGGCACAATCGCGTCTTTTACTAACAACACAACCGTGGTGATTGAGGGTGTGACCTATCACAGATTTACAGGTGTTGTCTTCGCGCCCGATTTTACAGCCAAAGAAGACGACGCCATCAAACCGTCTTACTACATCCCTGCTGGGTCTACACGACAGTTTGCGGCGCGCAGATTGCGTGACCACGCCGAAGTGAGTGGGAACAGCCCCGACAAAGCACACACCGATTGGACTTCGCTCGCGGCTGGAACAAGCCCAGCAACTTTGGTGCGCGCGGCAAACAAATTGACGCCCATGCCATTACCGCGCATGGGACACCACTATGTCATGCCGACGATGGCGATGCTTCCCGGCCACCTCGCACACCCACTCTATCAACAAATCTACCAAGCAAATCGCGCATGCTTTGGTGCAACCGACTACGACACAACCAAGACCATTGCCAACCCGCTTGTGTGGTTTTCGGGAACAACCGCGTCTAACCCACCAAGCGATATTCACGGTGATGGATTTACGCTGTTGACTGAAACCAAGTTGCGCTTTGATGGATACGGCGTCGCAGATGACAGCGCATCATGCAACGCCGCTGGTGGTCATCGCATTCAACTTGAAAGCGGAACCAACTACAACACCGCCTTCCATTTCCCCGACCCAGCAGAAGTAGGCGCATATCAAATTGTTATCCAACCCAACCTGTTCAGCAAACAATTCATGGGGAACAACGAGAACACGACCTTTGCTTCAACCGATGCTCCCGAAGACCCCGGTGGGACAAACACAACGGTGCGCACACTCACCGACCAACTGTTTGCTACGGTCGTCGCTATGCAAGACCGCGACCTCATTCTTTCCGAAGCAACAATGGCTGATGTGCGCGGTTGTGAAATCTACCTCAACGAAGTTATTTTGGACATTGACCCATCAACGCGCGAACAATTCACCAACATTCCCACACTCGGATTGAGCAACCCATTCGGTGTCAATGCTACTTCTTCGGGTGCATTTACGCGTCGCAGTCTACCGTATCATCCAAACATGTTCCACCGCTCAACACCGGGCCACACCGTGACCGTTCCGTGGTGGAGTGCCGCGCTTGCTTCTTCTACGATTTTTTCGGCAACTGCGCCGTGGAAAGGTTCGCAACACTATCACCCCGATGACTACTACCTCTTCTGTCGTTCAACGCTTGGTGCAGTTGGAACACAAACGACAATGCTTGGATACCCGTCCCACTACCTTGATGTTTACACGGACTACCTCACTTCTCTTACGCCTACCGCGACTGTTGAACACGGCGACCAATCAAACAGCAAACTGTATGTGCGCAACAACAACCTTTTCCCTGTTGCTGGTGCTGACTACTATGCGCAACACCTTGTTATCATTGATGATAGTGGTGTAGAGCAAACCGCATCATACGAAGACCGTGGCTACATCAGCGGTCTTAGCGCAAGTGGTCCTGTTGTGTTCAACAGCGTGACAGCCATCACGAGCGGATTTTGGAGCGCGGCTGTTCAAGGCGCAACCGTCCGCATCAAGTCCAAGTTTAACAACCTCGGTGCTGGTGAAGTCTACAACAAATCACAAGCAAGTGTTGCTACGCGCAACTTGCCACAACTGCTGTCCGGAACGCGCGACACCAACAGCCTACATTTGCCCGATGCATACCTTTGCCTATGGCACTACAACCTCGGTCGTCCGATGACATGGTTTTCGGACAGCCGAACCAACAAAGGTGATGCGGCGGTTGACAAGAAAGCCTACAACCACGCGCCCGAACACTACGAGATGATTCACTACCACGAGTTTACCTACGCCATGAGCGACGGTCCGTTCAAGTTCCGAATGAAATCACCGAGCAATGTGGATGGTTCAATCGCTGACACTTATTCTGTGGCCGCGCTCACCAATCAAGCAGGGATAGACGGAAAGTCGCGCAAATACAACCTCGGTGCATTTTGGCCGGGTGGTCATCGTTTTGGTGCGCAAATGAGTTCGCTTTCGCTTTACGGCACAGCCGCACCCGGTTGGCGCGACAAGTGGGATGACAACAACATCAAGCAGGTATCGGATGCAAAGGGTTTGACTGTCGCAAATGCTGATGTAGAAACGACAACGGATACTATTCAAACTAAAGCAACACACAAACAAGCAGGGTGGGGATACCGTATATCCGTTCGTCAACCTTACAACCGACCGCGCTGGTCTATCAAAGCAAATCAAGGATTGCGCGACCCACACATCTACTATCACTTCCAAGCCGAAGGTCCGTTTATCAGCAGTCAAAATGCAACGACGCGCACCAATGTGCAAAACGGAAGTGCTAACAGTTCAACAACAGAAACCACCAAGCAAAATTATGTCGGCATCATTGAGCGGCAGACAAACGCATCCGCGCTTATCGGTAGCGACCTTAAGTTTCAACAGGTGCGATACAGCGATGGTCGCCGAATGACGAAAGGGTTTGGTTGTGCGGTGCGCAACATACGCAACCCGACAACCGCTCTTCGCAAGTTCCACGCTGATTCACCAACGGGTCATAGAGCAGGGACAGACGCGGATGACCAACGCGTAAATCTCGCATTGGCTCAAGCGCACTACATGATTGATTGGTGGGGCAACACGACCGGTGAAGAGGTTCGTCGTTTCCCTGTGCGCGGCTTTGGCATCCGCCCGTCTTGGGACCCGGAGGATGCATACCGGGCAACAGACCGAACAAAGGTAGCCGAGACGATGTTTACCGATAGCAACCTACGAAGCGCAGAAACACACATTCATTTCTTTGACCCTGCGACAGCCAAGCGCGTAGGCGACCGTGGAGACGGACGCGGTGTGCGCTATCCTACTTACTTCAACGAAGACATTCTCCAAGATGTGTCCGAAGACATGCGTCCGTTTGGTTTGGTGCTTTCTCATCACACCAGCGAGCCGCCGTTCATGAGTGGCTTTTTGCGCCCTTCAAATGTTCAATTGGAATCTCACGAAGTGGCTCGTGGAATTAGCGCAAAGTTGGAACTCGCAGGTGATGATGGATTGCTTAAGCGCGAAGCAAATGTTGGAACCAATGTTGAAAAATCAAACTTCACTTTCATGCAAGAACCGATTGCAAAATCAAAACCGCGTATTGGAATTGACGGCATGAGTGTTGTTGAAAATGATGGACAGATGTCGCCACGATATGTTGTCGCCAGCACCGAAGCAAACAGCGTTCACACCGACCGACAGGTTGGACAACGCTTTATTCTCGCGGGTGGTGTTAGCACAGCAAACCGCGCGGTTGACAACCTCAATCTCCACACGCTCAACCTTTCATCAGCCAAGCAGGTTTTGAAGTTTGGAACCACGCATGGCATTCCTCCGCTGGGTGGCACTTACATCATGGAAGTTTCATCGGATGGAGAGGCAATCAGCGACCTTAATTGGGGCGCGTCTTCCGGTGTCACGACCAATCCGTATCAAACCAGCAATCATGACTCAACCTCATACAGAACCAACACAAAGGACACGACCATCAAGTTCCTCGTTCGCCCTGTGCGCGTTCTTGATAACCAACACATTGAATTGTTCCGTGATGATACGACGCATGTGCTGTCCGCAACTGCCGCCGGTCGCTACGGTGTGTTTGTCTACGACACGCCCAACGCACGCGCCGCTGATGCCGCTTCTTCCTACATGCGAAACAGCAACCCTGCTCCGTCCAACCCACCATACGCGCCTGTTTACTTGTTTGACCTTACGACATCAACAAGCGACCCTACCAGCAACGGACCTCAAATCCCCGGTAGTGAAGCCAGCGATTTCACAACGCTGGCTACTCAACCTGTCGCGCGCATGATTGTGACCAACAACACGCTACAACACTTCCGTGGCGACGCGGCTCGTCGGCAATCGGTGAACGAAGGACAGGATACATTTGTTCGTCTTGACTACACGGTGCAACCACGCTACACGCAATCGCTCTACGCTGGCGACAAACTCAACACGAGCAACCACAGTAGCGAAGGAGACAGAACAGACAACGGGGTGGGTGCATGACATTCAGCGTTCCATCACCAACCAATACTTCATACGCGGGTCAGCGTCTTGGGCGTGCAAAAGAAGTTCACGACGAAGTGGGGGCTATCGCTGAAAGCCCAACCTTTGTGGATAACGCCGTTCATCATGTTGTTTACGAAACAATTCAAGACACCAGCAAGACAACGCAAGTGAGCAAACCCAACCAAGAGGATTTCCAACCGACTCACCCTCGTCGTTATCGCATCAGCGAAGAACAATCATCAGTAAGACTCGCGCACACAACACACGAAGACGCACCTTTCTTCAACGGTGAACAACTAAGCGCGTCATCATCTCGCCCCATGTTGTTGATTGATGCGAACGACCCAACACTTCGTCTGCGAACACAGGGTGTTGCGTCAGCAACCAAAGGCGCGCAAGTTCAACTTATCAACATGAGAGGAAAGAGTTTGGCTGACTATCAAATGATTGAGACAAGTCATGTTCGCGCTGGACAAACGGTGAGCGTTGGTTTGCGAAGCACCGATTTAGTTGAGAAGTTGTTCACGAAGGCGTTGCATGGATTGAACAGCGTGCAAGCGAAAGGTATCAGCACGCTCTTCGTTGCGCAAAACTTCAACTCAACTGTTCTGCCAACAGCGGTGCGCTTTGTTGGTCGGCACGACCACTTCATCATGTATTACGACCGCTTTGGGAACTTCACATACGCGCCTAAAATCTTCAACATCAAAGACCGTGAGTTGGGTATCCAGCGCGGCATCGGCAAAACCAAAGTTGACCCCATCACCGATGTCGCTAATCGCATTCTTATGCGCGGCACAGGCATCGCTCTCAACGACGCCATCAGCGTTGAAGTAGATGACGCGGAAGCACAGAAGCGACAAGGCTCAATCAAACAAATGAAGGTCAAAGACCCTACTGTGAACAACGAAACAAAAGCACGAAGTAGCGCAAACCAAATGCTTCGCCTCAACAAAAAAGCGCAAGGTGCGTTGCAGTCAAACCTTCACGCGCAGTCTTGGGACATGGAACCCGGTGATGTCGTTGACTACAAATCCTCATTCAGCGAATCGCGTCAAGCCATCATTGAGTTGGAACACAGTTCGGATGGCACTTCAAACTTTCAAATGATTTCTTACGAAGCGGGACTTGAGGCTGTGGTCAACGCTTTCGGCAACGACGCAGATGTAGACGATGAAGCAGGTGAGGCTGACCGAACTCAACAGGTTGTTAGCGTCAACAAAAGCGGCGTAGGTAGCGCGGAGTTGAAGGTGCGCGGCATACTGCGAATCCGTCCTGTTATCGGGAAGTTGGCGAGAACCAAAACAAGCGCAACAAACACAGGCTCGGACATCCACGCTGGCATGCTTTTGGCTCACCGCAACAGCGGATATGGTTCGGGTCGGTCAGCACTTGGCTTCGGTATCACGAAGCGCATCAGCGGCACACACTCGGCGGGGGCTATCACAGTCGCCAGCACCGACGGTTTTGACTCAAGCGGCCACCTCATCATCGCTGACCAATCGCTCGTATCGTATAGCGGCAAAACAGCCACCACTTTCACAGGCGTAAGTTTGGTAAGCGGAGCCGCAATACCCGGTTCAGCGGCGGAGGTGCGTATGCTCCGACCGCGCGCACACGAAATGCGAACCACGAAGGGACGACGAATACGGAGGAAGATTTGATGCCAATGCTCAACGCTGTCAAGAGACGCTTGGTGGAACACCTTGCGACGCTTGTCAACGAGTTGCATGTCGGTAGCGACGGAACCATCGCCACATCCGAAGACGGCGGTGCGCGCACGCTGGCACGCATCGTGCCTCGTGTGCAAATCATTGACGACACCAGCATTCTCGTAGAAGGTGTGCTAAACGCGTCGCATGTGTTTGCCAAACCTATCCAAGAGGTTTACCTGCAATACAAAGACGCGTCTACGGGAGAGTTCGTTCCTGTGTATCGCGCTGACATTCATTCGCTCACAAAGAGCGCGGAGAACGAAGTGCGCTTCTCATTCATATTGGAGGTATCGTGATGGCAACAGATAACATAGCAGGGCATACAGCCGCGCAGAACACACTTGGCGAAGACGGACTGCGAGACGGCGATTCGTTGTCGCCCACGACGCTGACAAACATGATGCAGGGTGTGCATGGCAACGGCATTCTTCGGTATCAAGACGGAGCCTTCGGCTCTACGCGCAACGAAACGAACAGCGGCAACCAGCCCGGTTCAATGGTGCGTGCAACCAAAAGCACACTCACCGTGAGCGGTGGTTTTGCTGTGCTTGATGGCGCGCTCTACGAGTTTGGAAGCGGCGTTGGCAACACCATCACGCTTGACCTCAACAGCGGTTCACACGGAACAGGCGCACTTTCATTGTCGGCCAACGAAGAAGCCATTTACACCATCTACATTGCGCCGAGCGGCGGCAACAACAAAGTCCACTACGAAGGAGGAAGCCCTGCGGATACAACAACGGGACTTTACCCATCCGCGTCCAATCAATACCTCATCAACTACAAGACGCTTTCATCGGGTGATAACTCCAAAGTCATCGTGCTTGCGCATGTCCGTGTGGAATACGCCGCCAGCGGTGGTGGAACAAACAACCTCAACATTGTTGAAATCAACGACAAGCGCGTGTTCTTGGAAAGCACAGCCGATTACCGTGTGCCTCTTTCTGTCGGAACAATCACCAGCGGCGGCGAGATTGCAGACGGTGGTGCGGAAGGTATCAACAACATCGCACACCTCAACGCTATCCACAACGATAACGGCGAACTCGCTATCACCGATACCGTGAATGTGCATTGGGTAAGCCATCCGCGCTACGGTGCATTTGCTCAAACTCCACCATCGGCCAGCGACGCTGGCTACGGGCAAGGTCCATCACGCGGCGCAGACCGTGGCGGTAGCCACGCGGCTGACTCGTTTTACTTCGCAGGGCGCAACAACGAACAGACGGGACACTACTCGGTGCGGTTGCAGGGGCGAGGCGTTGATGCAACCAGCACCGCGCTAACCACAAACGGCACTTGGGTGTTGACGGCGGAAGGTGATTCGTTCCTCATGCTCTCGCCAAACAGCGGCGTGACCATCACGCTCAACCCCGAACGAGACGGAAGCGCGAACTACAAGTTCCCCGAAGGCCACATCATTGAGGTGTGCAACGATGGTGTGGGGGACATTGTGTTTGACAACCAAACTACACCGAGCGGACTGAATGCTACACTCTCATCGGGACACCGCGCTACATTCATCTACGAAGGAACGGTGTGGGTTCGGTGTGATTATCAGTCAGCCATCATCGCTAATGCCCCTGCAATTGAAATCAGCGGCGGTGCGCCAGCCTTTGCGACAGGTATCACGCAAGGAGAAATGCTCACCCTTCTTGGTGTTGAGGCGGGTGCGACGGCTGACCAAACCGATGCTGAAATCCGCGCGGCGGTTGAAGCGGCTACCGATTCCAATGTGTTCACCGATGCTGACCACACCAAGTTGAACGGTATTGCTACGGGTGCTGAAGTCAATGTCAACGCTGATTGGAATGCGGTAAGTGGTGACGCGCAAATCCTCAACAAGCCGAGCGACATTACTGACCTTTCAACTCACAGCGTGACTGAACTCAATGATGTGACCAATGCGGGTAGTGGAGCCATCATCACATCGGCTGAACGGACAAAGTTGGGGGGTATTGAAACTGCGGCGACCGCTGACCAAGACGCTGACGAAGTTCCTGTGGCCGCTACGCCGAGCAACTACACCGCCGCTACCGCTGATGTTGAGGCTCACCTTGCTGGAATTGACACCGCGCTTGCTTCTGCTGGCGGCGGTGGGACACCATCGGGTGTTGCTGGTGCAGTTCAGTTCAGCGACGGGGCGGCGTTCGCCAGCGACGATGCAAACTTACATTGGGACGACACCAACAACCGTCTTGGTATCGGCACGAATGCCCCCGATGCAGACCTCCATGTTGAGTCTGCGGCTACGGGGAACATTTTCGTGCTTGAATGCACCGATGCTGGAACAAATAGTGGCCCCGACATCAGCATGATTCGGGATTCGTCAACCCCCGCAAGCGGAGATTTTTTGGGCCGTCTTGTGTTTAAGGGTCGTAGCGGCGCAAACCTGTTGGAATACGGGAACATCAAGGCTCAACTTGGCGACCCAACAAGCGGAGCGGAAGACTTCAACATGTTCTTTCAAGGATTGGTCGCAGGAAACAACCGTTCCTTCCTCGGTCTTCGTGGGTATGGTGGAATCGCAGGGACAGGGCAAGCCGAAGTGTGTGTCAATGAAAACTCAATTGACATGGACTTCCGCGTTGAGTCGGACAACAAAACCTCGGCGTTGTTTGTCCGAGGAAGCGATGGTAATGTCGGTATTGGCACTACCGCTCCCGCTCAAGAACTTCATGTCGCAGGTGGCATCCGACAAACGGATGTCACTTCGGCAGTCCTCGTCGCTAACGCAAACGGCGACCTCGTTGCCGCGAGCAACCTTAGCGACCAAGCATACTCAACAACAGATACGACAGACGCGGCGGCAGATGCTTATTCCCCTGCCGTTGGTGGTCATTGGAGCGGTCCTGTTCCAGCAACAACGGCTGACGCGCTGGACAGGTTAGCCGCTTGGATTGATTCTTATGTGATAACTTACGGTCCAACTTTGACCCCGCCTCTCACCACAAGACCTTGATGTGATACGATGGATAAATGGCTTGACGAATATGTGCGCGATGTAATGGAGCAACAAGTTGTGACGAACAGCATTTTCAAACGGTGGTGGAAGTTTTGGGAAAACTAAAGGCGCGCTTAAGTCAATCGTGTCCCGGTTGTCACGAGACGATTCTCGCGCAACGCCTTGAAGGGCGATATGTTAATGACCGTGATACGCGTGTCCTCATTTGGGAGTGTCCACTTTGCTCGCGACTTTGGCGCGAGTCAAGATTGACAAAACCCAAGTTCAAACAGCATGGAGTTGAATAAAATGGCGAAAGGTGAGAACCTTGAGAAACCCAAGAAAGGCGGTATGGTCATCGTCATTGGTGTAGGGAAACCAACAAAACCCAAGAAAGGCGACCTCAAAAAGAGTGGACCGCGGCGACGCGGTGGCGGTGCGGCCAGCAATCGTTCTCGCAAAGTGCAAATGAAAGAGCGCATGGATGAAGACCCGGACTATCTCCAACGACAATTTGAACGCTTCAATGTGAATGAAGACTTCATGAACAAATACTTTGAACACCATCATGGCAAATCGCTTGATGAAGCCATTGGTGACGAAAGCATTAACATCATTGAAAGCATGAAAAGGGCGCGCAAAATGAAAGCCGCAAACGAAGGACATGACCCGCAAAACGCAGGGTTGCAACGCTTGTTGCGGAACCGAGGGGTTTCTTTCAGTCAACTCCGTCAATCGCTTGATGAAGACCCTTTCATGGAGTGGTCGGACCGCATTGACAGCCTCACCGATAACGACCGTGTTGAAGAGCAACGCAACAGAAGGAGAGGTGAAGGTCGCGGTTTTACACCCACACGAGAAGAACGACCGTCTTCACGCGGTGGCGGTGGTGGTGGAGACAGGCGCGCACAACTGCGCGCTATGGGTTTGGGGGAACGCCAAATTGAAGAGCAATTGGAACACGACCGGTTGTATGAGGAAGACGAAGCGTTCAAAGAAAGAAATAGAGGGATGCGTGCGCCTAAGCGCGAACCCGACGATATGGATTTGGAAAGAATTGCGCGCTTGTTATCTGCGCGCTTTTCTCCCGAAGTTGCTGAACAAATGGCGGCGCGTTATTTGACTGACAGTTATCACTTTAGCCCATCGGACCATGAGTTCAATGTTAGTATGCGAAACCAAGACGACGACGAAGACCCGAATGTGGGTTTTTCTGCGGCAAGCATTGGTGCTGAAACGCCAAAATCGCAGACTGCCAACCCGCGCGACCTCGGACCGCTTATGAGTCCGCGCGAAGGTCAAGGTGAAGGGATGATAGTTCGTCCGTTCCAAATGCAGACTTCGTTTGACAATCCATTGAATGTCATGGACGCGGCGTGGGCTTTGTTGAAGGGCAACCGAAGCATGCGTGACGCAGAAGGGCGCGCTATCAATCACCCTGCGGCTATGGTTTACGATGACCTTGCCGCGCAAATCCACTTGAACGAGCAGAACCCATTTGATGAGCGTCTTGGAAATGAAGACGACGAGAGCGCGGCTGACAGGATGGAGGAAATGCGAAACCCCACACATCAAAGAAAGGTGATGAGAAGAATAAAGGAAGGAAAACCTGCCTCTTTCCTTGACGCGAAAATGGCTATGCGCAACGACCAAGCCGAGCAAAACCGATTGAGACAATACCGAGAGGAAGCAAGGGAGCAGACGCGCAACACAATGGACTTCGGCAATGAAGACGACTCGCCGTCGCCCAACTACGGCATGCAAAGACAACGCGAAGCAGACACGGATGTGCGAATGAAAGAAGGCAACATCATGGACTATGTGTGAGGTGCGCGCATGTCGGACCTTTGGTGGCGCATCACGAAAATGAAGAAGGAGGCCAAGTCTCCCGCCGCCATTGCGCACAAGCGCAAATACGAAACGCAATACGAATCTACGCCCGCGCGTAAGAAATACCGACGGGAGTTGGAGAGGGAGCGTCGCAAGCGCGGGGTCGCTGGAAAGGGCGGCAAAGACATGAGCCACACGAAAGAAGGAAAAATTGTGCCGGAGGAAACGCACACGAACAGGGCGCGCTCTCATCCGTCCGTAGGCTCCACGCTGAAAATGGTCATCGTCAAGGCTCCACAAATGAACCTCTACGGTCAGTCCGCTGAATGCGAAATGTGCAACGCACCGATGAGTGGACAGGAGGCGGCTGTATCAAATCAGCAAATGGGCGCGTCAGTATGCTCCGCTTGTCTCATTCAAGCACAAGAGCAATTCAATCAAGAGAACGATATGATGTTCCACAGCGAGCCGATGGATGTTGTTGCGCGCTTGTTGAAAGCACCGCTACATGATGTAAACACAGGTGAGCAAGTCGCTGGCGCACCTCAACCCATGACTGATTTTCAAGCACGCAACCCAAATCGCAACCGATTCTTGCCCGACCCTTTTGAGCATGACTTTAAGTTTCTCACAGACCACATAAAAGCACCCACCCAATACCAATACGAATCCCCCGACAGGTCAACACGCGGGGTGGTGAATGTCAAAGACAACAAAGCCAACATCTTAGGGTTCGTAACGCACCGTGATAAGCGTGGTGAAGGAAGGGGGACTCGCGCTTTGAGAAATCTCACCGAAGAATTGCGAGAAGTCCACCCCAACCTTCGTGAAATCAACACAGAAGGTGGGGCGGGACAGGATGCGTTTTGGGAGAAAATGAAACAAGAAGGAGTCATCAAGGCCCCATTTCCCGCAAAATACGGGGGCAACTGCATAGAGTGCGGTCAATACATCCAAGAAGGTCAGCCAGCCAACTTTGTCAACAACCCACAGCGTAGAGGGCTTAAATGTCCTTACAACTGCGGACGCGCTTATGTGGTTTGATTCATTCCTCTTCCTTTGAGTTCGGGATAGGGATGTTGCTTGCCGCGCGGTAAATCATGTCAAGCATGACGAAGCCAAGTTCAATGCCTATCAGCACCAAGAAGGCAATCAGTAAGACTTCAATCATTAACCACGCCTCGCGATAATGTCATCAATACGAAGGATGGAGCAAGCAACCTCGGTAGCCGACTTGATGATTTGTTCAACAAGCGCGGCAGGTTCCCACACATTATGCTTGACCATATCACCGATTGAGCCTTCCCCTGCAAAGTCAATGTAAAGCCCGTAGTTGTTCGTCACCGAACGCAACTCCATCACCACATCAAGCGCGTCCATACCAGCGTTGCTGGCAATAGCGGCAGGGATGATTTCAAGGGAATCTGCAAAGGCTTCCATGCACATACGCTCACGAGCAGAAGACTGTCGTTCATGTGTAGCATGACTACGCACAGTCATCGCCAAGTTAGAAAGAACAGCACCACCACCGGGGTAGAGTCGCTTGTCATTCAAGTAGAGACAAGCCACACCAAGAGCGTCGTCAAACGCACGCTCGTATTCATCCAGCGTTTGTCGGGTTGCGCCCCGAACAATCATGGTGATGGTGTCGCTTTCCTTCGCTTCAACCGACACATAGTCAAGGTCGCCAATGCGAATGGATTTGATTGAACCTTCAATACGCGCTTCGTAGTCATCAGCAACTTCGGTGATTCGGTGGTGGACGGGGATACCTGTGATGCGAGCGATGCTGTCCATGTCGCTTTGCTGGACACGACTGACAACACCGATGTTCTGTGCGTCAAGGTATTTGGCAACGGCCTCGTGAACACCATCTCGGACAATCACAATGTCAGCCATCTCGGAAAGAGCGTGGGACACGCTACTCAAAATCTGCATCTCTTGTTTTCGGATTGCATCAAGTTGGGCTGGGTCGCTGATTTGCATTTGGACATCCTCGTAATTGAAGCCGTCAATTCCTCCATCAAGGAGAAGAATGCGCGGATTTTCTTTCCCGGTAAAGTCGGGATTCACGAAGGTCTTGTTGAGAACAAGACCGCTGTGGATGTAAGAATCACTCATGTCGCCACCCGCTTGAGTGAGTGTGCGAACACGGTCAAGGTTGCCATTAACAGTCAACGCGGCGTTTTCAACGAGTTGAGCGGCGAATCCAAGAGCAGACTCGGACGCTTTGCCGCGCAAAGCAGTTGCGGCCACCACATCAACAGCGATGTTTGTTTCGGGAAGCGGCATGTTTTCAAGGGCGATTTTGGATGCTTTGTTGTATGCGCGCACAATTGTTTGCGGGTGAATGCCTCGCATGAGCAATCCCTCGCTCAAGGCCAGCATTTGTCCAGCCAGCACAACCACGCTGGTCGTTCCGTCTTTGCACACTTCTTCTTGCGTTTGACTCGCTTGAACCATCATCTGCGCACCGGGATGTGCGGTGTCAAGTTCTCGGAGAATCGTGATACCGTCGTTGGTCACGATGCTTTCTCCGCGTTCGTCTACGAGCATTTTGTCCATACCCGCAGGGCCAAGCGTTGACCTCACGGTTTCGGCCACTTGCACAGCGGCACGAATGTTGCTCATTTGGGCTTCTCTTCCTGTTTTCCTTTCTTCTGTCATGGGGGTTCACCATCCTATGTGGTATTCCTCAACGATGCCTGTTTCCTCGTTCCGCCCTTTGACGAAACCTTCGTTTCTACCGTGTAGAAACAGGTCATAGTTGAGTTTGCAATCTGCGATGCAGTATTTGATGACTTCCGCGTGTCGGCCTTCTTTCCAAGCCACAGGCGCGTCTGCTGAATCCATGATTTCTTTTCCTTTACCCAGCGTGTGCTTACACAGCGAGTCAAGGTGGTGGCTCTTTCCACATGCTTCACGCAGGGACCACGAGGTGTCAAGGATGTTCTCTTTCTTGTTGAGCAACACGCCAGCATAGTGCATGTCCAGCGCATCTCGGAGAACGGGGAGGTCAAACCCTCGGATGTTGTGTCCAACGATGATACCGCCGGAGTCAACATGCTTCTTGAGGTGTTCACCAAGGTCGCGTGGGTGAAGAGGATGCATGTGCGCGTCTGCTACAATTGCATCGTCGGCTTTGGTGAACACATGTGCTTCTTCGCCGTCCCATGTGGCAACGACGGTCGGCTCAAACATGTGGGTATTGCCCCATCCTCCGACCTCGTGAGAGTAGTTGGCCGTCTCAATGTCAATAGCCATCACTTTGCTCATTGGGATTCCTCCTTCATTTGAATGTAGACTGCGCTACCGACACGCTGGGTGCGGAACATCTTTTCCACATCCTTGAATCGCCGATAAACGCTTGGCATGCTCAAGCCCATTTTGTTTGCATAGCGTTGGAACATGTCGTTCTTGAGAACCCAGCCTTCGCCTTTGTTTTCAATCTCCACGGACTTGAGACTCTTCATTGCATCCAACCATTCCTCTTTACGCGCAACTTTTTCAGCGGCCTTTGCTCCGACTTCAACCTCGGACTCAAGCCAAAGGACAAGTTGCTCGTATATATCGTAGAGGATTTCAGTCGCCATCTCAACATCATCACCACTTACAATCCATTCCGCGTCTTGTGAAAGACCATCACGCTCAACGCGCATCAAAGCGAGGTGGGTAGCGAAAATCACCGTGTAGTTGAGGACATTCGGAATGAACGAACAAACGACATCGGACAGGTGTTTGTCCATCCCTCGGACAAGCGTGTAGTATTCCTCAACCGAAGCCATCAGTTGTGGATGAACCGAGGGTTCAATGGTGAACATCTCATGCATGCAACCACGCGCAACTTCTTCTTTGCTGGATGGTGCGAGGGCTTCCCATTCTTGATGGGTCATGTTGGCGATGCTCAACAAACGAGCCTCGGTCTTCTCACGAATGCGGATGAAATGTTGGGCGATGTCTTCAAGGGATTGCACTTCGGTCAACTTGTTCTTGAACACACCTTCCATGCGTCGCTCCGAAACGAGTTGACGCATGTCATCGCTCCACGGTCGGTAGAGCAACAAGACACGCTGAAACAATCCTTTGGTCAGCACATATTCCTTGACACCGCTGGGCGGAAACGAGGTAATCCAAAACGATACGCGGGATTCTGTTTCCACTTTACCGTTCTTCATGTGCTTGGTCAAGGTGTTGCTGTGGCTTCCGACAGGATTCATCGCTTGTTGCAGGTAAAGGATAACTTCGGAGAAGAATTGCTTGGGGTTGGATTGAAGAAGGATTGACCCTTCATCAAAGTTCAAACATTTCTTTCCTCCGAGCAGTCCTTCATTCTGCACGATTTCGTATCCACCTTCGCCATCACTCACCGAGTCAATTGACCCGATAAGCGCGCTGTCTGTTCCGCTGGTGAACATGTCAATGTTCAACCCTGCCAAGTCTGCGACTTCGCCTGTAAACTCCCATGCGATTGACTTTCCGGACCGCGTTGCTTGAATCCAAAATACATGGATTCGCGGGTCAAGGGCCGAAGCCCAAACGGGTATTCGCACATAGTCTACAAGGGCTTGACCTTGCAGGTAGAAGAAGGAAATGAGTCCGGGGATTTCGTTGAAAAACGAAGTCGTCCGGAAACGCTCAAGGTATTCCTTCATCATCGGGTATTCTTTCACGGCTGTGTATTGGTTCCATTGTCTTTGGGGCATTCTTACTCTCTCCATTGGGGGGCGGATGACTCTTGGGGTATGGTGGTCAGCCTATAACCATTTCTCGTTTTCTTGTTTCTCGCTATCTTCTTATAAAGATAATTTGCGACTGTGTATAAAATATCAAACATGCGCGCTCACCTTTCAAAGCGAACTTCTTCTTCGCTGGTCAATACTTCAACAACACGATTGCGCAACACCTTCCCCATGCGGGGAACATCACGCAAGCAATCACCACATGCGGCTTCTTCAATTGAGCCGCACGCGTCAATGATTGCCTCCACCATTTCCGGACCGATACCGGGAATCGTAAGGAGCATGTCTTTGCGAACATCGTTTGTGGATACGCGCCGAACGGCTTGCGCACCATGACGGCTCGCTTTCTTGTAGGTTTTCTCGTGCAGGGCGACCATGAACGCCGCCGCTTCACTTGCGTTAGGTGCGCGGTAGATGAGGCAACCAAAGTCGGCTACAACTCTACCGAGGAATCCTGTCATTTGTTTGAGGGCTTGGCTGGCGGTGATGGTGGAACCACGCTCACGCGCTCGGTGAATGTAGCCACCAATCTCACCCCAAATCACCAACCCGTAGTTGCCATCGTTTGCATCCATGTTGTCAAGTTGTCGCATAAGGTGTCCGCTTCTCATGGATGTGAAGAGGTCGTCAATGCTCTTGGCTTCAATCAACCAATCTCCACACTTGTAGTCGCCGTTGACAAGGTTCTGCCGCAAGACATCAATTCGGGGAGAGCGTGATTTTGCGCGTCGCTCAAGTGCTGACACGAGTGAACCGCGTTCATTGGTGTCAATGATGAGAGGTGGCTTCATTGCTTCCACCTCTTAGCGCGAACTACACTTTTGTATGCTTTCTCACAATTGAGCGACACTCTTCGTTCATCATCATCATCATCAAGAATAATGTTCCAACCGTTGGTGTCAAAAATAATTGCGCCACACAAACAGGTGTCGCGTTCTTCGGTGTTCCGTTGAAGAATGTGATAAATTGATTTGCGGCTTCTGTTTATTTTCCTACCAACCTTCATGTATTGGTCGCTGATTTTCATTGCATCACCTTCAAAGCAGAATAAATTGTTGCAATTTCCTTCATGTCTCTTTCGTTCTTCAACCAAATGTTGTCGCAACTTGTTTTGATAGGCGCGCCTTTTGCTTTGATTTCGTAAGCGTTATTCCATCCTTTGAGATTGACATTGCAATCCGTGTGGTCGTAAGAATCAACAGTAGCCCAAACAACAATTGCTTTGTTGGCTACATATTTGTTGAGTTGACGAGGGGGTATCATTCTTCCTAACTTGTCCCATTGCTCTTCAGTCACGGTTTTGACCTCAATCGGCAATCCGTTGATTTGTAAATCGCCTTTGCCTTTTTGCACATCAAAGAATCGCGATAGATAAAAACTAACGGCGGCTTCTGCTTTTAACCCAATAAATGTTGAAGACACATTGTTATGAGAGTATTCTCCTACGCGCTCACTATGTTTTTCAACTTCTCGTTTCGCTAAAGCATAGGTTTCATTGACTTCTTGAGGTGTGAGTTGAATTGTTTCCGTAGTGTCTTGGTGTTCTCCGGTTTTATCCCACAGTTGACAACGCCCGATGCAAAGCCCCTTCCCGATGAGGCTTTCGCATCGTTCCGTGTAGCCACCATCAACGATGGAGCGCAGTTGATACTCGGTTGTGCTGGGGTCGTAGTCAGCCCATTGAAGGGTCTTGATGAAATCGTGGAGTGTGAGGATATGCGCTTCGCGCATTTGGACAGTCGTTCGTTGAACGGGTAGGAAGTTTCGCAAGCGCGATGCAAGGTAGATAGCCAAACTCGCGCGGCTGATATGCGGCGGATTGCTTCCCACTTGACATGCCGCTTCAATGAGGCATGGGAGGATTTTGATGCTACCCATTTTGACAGTATCAAAGTTGACGGGTTCACCCGACACCTTGAATTGGCTTTCTCGCACTTGCTTGACAGGAAGGTAGACTCCTTTCTCACCGTAGAAGTAAGCGGTGTTGCGTGGCTTTTGAGCCAACTCACAAATCTCATCCCATGACAAAGTAAGCAACTCATTACTTTCAAGTGGGATGCTCCAACGAAGCACATGTTGCTTGGCGTTGTAGGAGTTAGGGACACGAATCATACGCGCAGTATCAAATGGCACAGTCGGGTCCATGCAGTAGAGTTCCATGTCCTTCTTCCATTGATTGATGACCTTCTTTCCAGCCGCCTTGATGTGCGACACCTGCGTTCCGCTGGATGGGAGGTGCGTCTTCTCAAGTGAAATCCAAATGTGAAATCCATTGCCGCTGAACCAAACGCCGTGGTTGATGTTCTCGTCAAGGAGATACCGTTGGAGGCGGCGGACCTGTTCAACAACCTCGTCGCCCTCAACCTCAACCATGTTGCTTCCTTTGCGATACTTCTTGTCAAAGTCCAGCACGAAGTGCTTCATGATAGCGGTGTTGTATTCCGCGCGGCGACCATTTGGCTTTACGGCTCGGAAACCGTAGACTGACATGTAGGCGCATTGTGAGTTTTGTAGCGATGACCAATACCGTTCAAACTCCGCGTTATCGTGAATGATTTTTCGGAACAGGCCAACTTCTTTCGGAAAATCAAAGTGAAGTGGATTCATTTTCAAACCTCATTTCAGCAGTAATGGCAAACTCAAGCACTTTGTCAATGCACGATGAGCATGCGGTATATCTCGTATGACGAAGACCGCCGCTTTTCTTTCCACACAACTCACACGCCTTCATTTTTTTCAACCTCCAAATCGTATTCGTAGTCTCTCGTATCAACATACGCTGACATAACCTGTTCTTGCAAATCGCTATCCCATTGTTTGAACGGGATGCCGAGTATTCTCATGTCGTCTAACCGTTTGATGGTGTGCATCAAACTCATCATCAATTCATATTCACTCATTCGCTCACCTGTATTGCATATTTTGGACACAACTCAATCATTGAGCAGTAGGAACACTTGAAGTCATCCTTCGTTGGAGGGAAGTGATTGTCAAGATACATTTTGATGAGGTCCTTAACGCGCTTCATCATGGAGCGTTCGCTGATGGACTTGACTTTCTCGCTGTGCCAATAGTCAGCGGCGGAGTATCGCCACCCCCAATGGGTGACAGGGCGATTGATTCCGCGCTCTTTCAAATAGTCGGCGTCTGCATTGTCAATCAAAAACTTGTAGTAAGCCATTTCTTTTCTCATCTCCGTGGTCTTTGCGTCTTTCCATTTACCGGTCTTCAACTCAAAGAGCAGAAGGCCACCGTCGGTTGCCTCAAACACTCGGTCAATGATACCGACGAATTGGACAGGGATTGTGCCGTAGCCTTCAATATCCATGTCTCTACGAACTTCAAGACGAACCTCATTCGCCAAAGGTAATGGGGTTTTAGAAAGCCGCATTCGCGCGTTTTCATATTCCATCAACCAATTCATGTTGTAGTAGTAATCGTCGTGATAGAACGGGAAGTCTTTGTTTTCCGCGCGGCGATTTTCAACGATAGTCTTCTCGGAGGGGATGTGCTTCTTGAGGTAGGATGTCATGTTAGCCCCCTTGTCAATCATCTGTTGAATCAAACCATCGCTTTGAATGGATTGATAAAACAAATCAAGACCGTTGTGAACATCATCACCAACAACGAGGTGCTTGACCAATTCCTGTGGGCGCGGATAGTTTTGCTCAAGCCACATCTGCTGAACACACCAACCAATTGAACCAGCAGTTGATTTGCTGATGCGGATAACGATGCCGTCCTCGCCCATTTCGGGCGTCCACGCATACGAAGAGCCGTCATCGTAAATGCGACTCATTGAAATGCGCCTCCGGGTGTGTTGTCTCGGTCCATGTCAATGTGCATCCTCTTCAAAGCATGAGCCTTTGAACGCTTCATTGAATCAATGTCAATGGTGTAGAGGTCCTCATCCAACTCGCAGGTTTGAATCTCAATGATGGTGGCTGATGGGACAAGAATGTAGTCGTTGCCGGGTCGCTTCACTCCGATGTATTCGGACAAAAGCGCATCACCGAACAGCAATTCACCTTCTGCTTCGCGCACTTTTTTTGTGCCGGTTTCAAAGTAGACGATTTTGGCAATCATTCCCACTCCCCCGTCTCAATGTTGAATTGCTTTACATTGCGTGAAGAAAGAGAACGAAGGAGAGCGTCACGAGGATGGGGGATATGCGTGCGCTCCTTCCATTCTTTGTCGGTCAAGAGGTAATCGCTTTCGGGTCGCTTTGGTCGTTTAACATGTATGCGGTCATCGGGGAAGCGGTCGTTCCACGCGGCGATGATTTCATCAATCATATACACCTTACTCAGCACCACATCAAGGTCGTCAGCCAACCCGTTAATGATGTTCTCCTTGTCAGCAAGGTCCTCTTTCAGCAGTCTTAGTTCGTCTTTCAGTTTTTCGTTTTCGTTTTTGTCGGTCATTTTTCTCACCAATATGTTGCGGGTCGGGGGGTTCCGATTGCGGCTTCAAGGTCCCAACCCAAGACCTCAAAAATGCCGGAGATTTTCTTCTCAATTGATTTGTTCAAAATGGTTTTGGCATCCAATTCAAAGTCCTCAAGTTCAGCAGGTTCACGGTATGCAACTACTTTGGTTGCTGGCAAACCATTCGGAACGGCTGAAACATAGGTCCATTGAACGGAGTCGCCCGATACAAACGGGTCGCCATCCGCCATGTGTTGGTTGTAGTAGTGCGCGGCTTTTGAAGCACCGGAGAGTGTTTTGTAGTCTTCCGGATTCGCGCTGATTCTTGTTGATTGCGTCACGGTCTTCAAGTCCATTTCACCTCGTCGCACAGGGAGAGCCATGTCAAGAACGGCGGCTCGCACATCGGCTTCGGACGCACCGTCGCACACGAGGTCAAGCACCGTCCCTTCGGCTTGTTTGCTGATGGGTGCAAGACTGCTACCTTTCATGAAGTTCGCCGTCTTCATTTTGCCAGCATCCTCGGTGGGATAAGTGACCTTTCCCGCGTAGCGGTTCTTGCCAGCCAGCAACCAATACGGCATGTAAGCCTCAAGTTCAGCAATCAACTTCTCGTTGCCCGTCGTAGACTGCACGACATCTGTGATACGCGCGGCCAATGCTTCGGCTTCCTCAAGCGGCACTTGGATGAAAGCGGAGTCGGTGAAACCGTAGAGAACATTGTAGCCCATGTTGGTCGCCACCGTGTCAAGCAAAGCAATGCATCGTCGTCCTTCGGAGAGGATGGTTTCGGCGATGTCAAGGTCGGCCCAGCCGAACCCGACGCTCGCGGTTGCCCCGTAGAGACTCGCCATGACGCGCTTGACTGCGGCCTGTGTGGTGTTCCAAGCGGCACGAATCTCTTTGGTTTCTGCTTCGCGCATGCGTTGTTTGCACAATGCTCGGTATTCAAACAGGTCGTCAACAACTTGGGGGAGGATGCCTTTGGATTCTTGGTCCCAAAAGGTTCCGTTCTCCATCTCAAGAATGCCGGGGCCGGGGCCATCTCGCTTCGTTGTCCAGCACAAGTTGAAGCCGGTCATGAGTGAGGGATACAGTCCCTTGTAGTCAACAACAGCAACACCTTCGTAGAGGCCGTTGTCTTTGATGATGAACTCCGCTCCTTGAATGTCGGGCTTCTGCACATTGATGCGAGAAGGTGCAATCAAGTGGGTCTTGCGTCCAAGCAAACCGCGCATGAAGTTTGACACATTGGTTGATGATTGAATGGAGACGCCACAAAGACGCACCATTTCAACAAAGAAGTCCGTGACATTTCGCGCTTCATCAATCCCACGAAGGAGAACGGTGTCAAGCAAACAGTAGTCAACGAACTCCGACCAATACTCATACCACCCATTGTGGACATCCATGCCCTCAATCTCTTCGGTGAGTTTGGAGCCGAGGCCCAGCGTTTCAGCGATAGTATTCAACTTACGGTTGGGTAGTTGTCCACCACCGCTGTCTTTCCATACGCGCTCAAATCCTGTGCCGGATTGCGCAGGGGCCGCGGTATCAAATTGCCAACGGCCAGCGATGGGTTGGTCGTCAAAGCGGTATCGCTCACCCTTCTTGGGGTAGCGAATGATGCCGAGTGGACTCAACCTGTGTGAACCACCATGACCGTAGATGTGGTCAAGGCGTTCAATCATGTGAGGTATGTCAAAGAAAGTTCCCGCGTGAGCAATCATCATGTCGGGGTTGCGATGGTGAAGAAAATGAATGAACTCATCATACATTGCTTTCTCCGAATCAAAAAGACGCAACCTGTATTCTTCATCACGAACCTTGCGTCGCCAAGTGACGCTTTCGGGTGGAGTCTCGTAAGCACAATTGGTTCGCTCATCAGCCCATGCGAAAACAACGGGAAGGTCCATGTCGGAATCAATGACGGCGATGACGGTCGTGAAATTGTCGTCGCCGGTGTTGCACTCAATGTCATACCACCATTTGCGCGGCTTCCATTTCGGCATCTCGGTGATGTTCTCAACCAAGTATTGGTCAACGAAGCGCATGTCTCCTTCGTAGGAACGGCTGAACATGTTTCGCATGGCGGCGATGTCGTAGGGGTTGTCCGTTTCAACACGCCAAAGCGTAGCACCGTCAAGCCCCTCGTAGGTCTTGTCCTTCAACAATTCAGCGGTAGGGAATGAGCGAAGCATTTGGTTGATGCGAAACTCCGGTGTTGATGTAGGGATGAACATGTGAGGTTTGTAGTCGTCAACGCGGTTTTCAATCAGCGCGCCCTTATCATCACGGTATCGGGTGTAGAGTGTTGGTGGTCGGTCATCGTGGTAGATAGCGTCAGCAATCATTGGTCCAACTCCTTCGGCCATGTCACCATTTCGTAGCACTCTTTGCACAACAGGTGATAGTCGTCTCTTGAATCGCAGTCTTCACCGTTGCACATCAAACATTCTTCTTCGCTCATTGGTCTACCCCCTCTTGGTGTTTGAGAACAAGCGTGCATGCAAGTTCAGCGTGAACAATAACAAGCGCGCTTTTGTTTCCCATGTGAAAGATGGCGGGTCCGGATGGCATGAGGTTCAACAACTTCGGGAAGTGAGGTCCGAAGACTGTTTCACATGTCCCGTTGTATTCGGTGTCAACATCGCATTGTCGTGTCATACGCGCGCCACGGTTTGTTCCAGCGGCAATGGTCATCTCGCCATCAGCCACACGAACCTTGACGGGTGCATCCTTTCCGATGACTTTGGTGAGTGCGGTCATTCCGCGAGTCGCACCAACGGTCAGCGTCCCATGACATTCCAAATCCGCGCGGCCAAGTTTAGCCCACTTGTTCTGTGCGGCATAACTGATGGCAGTCTCGGCTCGGTCCACGGTGGTGTGCGACATGATGTAGTCGGAGGTCGGTGTGCTGAACTCGTTGTTGCCGTTCTTCAATGTCAGCGTGTTGCCAACATGTCGGATGGTGGTGTAGTCTTCATCGCACGCTTTGAGAAACGCGCCGACCTTGTGGACATCGGGGATGTAGATAACACCTGCTCGGTAGTCGTCTTCCACTCCGTGAATGCCGATGGTCTTGGTGAAGAAATGCGTCGCCGTATCCACGGATGCTTTGAGTCGCAGGTCAGCGAGGGTGCAACGAAGGTCGTTGACGCCCTCTCCGAATCCTGTCATGAAAGCCCAAAGTGAATCATTGTTGAAAGTTGCTTGAGCAAGGCTCATTGAATCATCTCCCCCGTCAATGTGAAGTGGATGGTTTGACAAGCGTGGCAAACCGGCAACTCCGTGTTCGTGCCAACGGGTTCGTAGTTTCCTTTGGAACCGCAAAGTCGCGCGCTCTTTTTTCCTTTGATGTGTCTTACTTCATTTTCGTTCATTCGGTCATCTCCTTGACAAATCGTAGACAGATGCAGTCGTGGAACATGATGTATTCCTCCTTCGTTGTAGGATGAAGGAGTCGTTCTTGAACTGCGCCTGTGCCGTTGCATTGATTGCACTTCGGTTCGGGTTTCGCAACCCACTTTTGAAAGACGCAATCGCATGGGTGATTGTAAAACTCAACATCAACGCATTCACCTTCGTGGTTGCGGAGAGGTCGTTCCGTCACCACCTCACCCGACCCAGCACAAACAGGGCAGGTCGGGTTTGGCAGGTATGGTTGGTCTTCTTCGCTACGCGCGGTGGCGTTGTTGTGTGCGGGAGTCCCGGTGCGTTTCCATTCCATCAAATGCCGCCCTCCCGAAGTTCCGGAAGACCGAACCATTCGGGGGACGCGTTCTGCTTCGTGACCATGATGGTTCGTCGCTGGTCAAGAAGTTCGGGGTTCGTCTTACACTTGACGAACTCAACTTCGTATCGCGTTTCTCCCGTAGGTGAGCCGTCTTCACCGCGCACCTTTTTCTTGTGGAAGTGAATGATTTGGTTGAGGTAGTTGGCGGTGTGCTTTTCCCAAGAAGGCTTCTTCCCGGTGATGACGCCAGCCTTGTCCATGAGGTCGGTGAAGTGAGTCTCAAGGTAGACGCGGACTCCAAGCGACATCAAGGTGCGAGCGATGGTGGTGAGTTGGTGGAACCGCGTTGAGCGAATCTGCCAATTGAACCGCATGCCAACCTGCTCATGAGGCTTGACTTTGGCTCCAATGCCATCGGGTGCTGTTCCCAAGTCTTCAATGAACATGCAGTTCTTTGCGACTTCATCCCACAGGTCAACTGCGGAGAAGAGAACGGAGTGGAGGCGTGGTTTGTCACCGGGGTTTGCGGCCCAATCAACAAGCGTCTGTCCAATTTTCATAACCCGACGATGGGTCGCTGGGTAGTCCTTCGCTTCACGAGTCTCCCCGTCTTCGTCAAAGGTTTGGAACATGACATTCGGGTTGAGACACCGGATGTTGTTGGCGAACTCACGGTGATGGGTCACGCGTGTCGTCTGTCCGCCACCGTCAAAGTCAAGCACAAAGATGACATCTCCGCGCTTCTTTTCTTCGTCGGTCATGCTGTCCAAGACAATGCCCGTCTTGCCAACACCTTCCGGTCCGACAAGTCCACACAAAATCATGCTGTTGGGGACGGTTTCACCTGCGCTGACAATCTCATCCCACACGGATGCGGCGATGGGTCTGCTTTGCGCGGGCTGTTCTTCAACCAGCGGAACCGAAACGGTTTCACCGGTGGTTGGGTCAAAGGTTTTCGTGGCTTCTGTTTTCAAATCGTTGAGGTTTGGCATGTTTTTCACTCTCCATATTGCGTTGTTGATGTGTCGCCGCCTTCACCAGCAGGGATGGCGAGGCGTGGGACTGCGAAGACGCCGAGGGTCTTGATGGCAGGTAGTGGTCCATCATCGGTTGCGCGCACGCTCAATCGTCCAAACACAATGACGGTGGACTTGACAGCGTAGGGCTTCCAACCTTCGGCGGTGGCGTAGTCAAACGGATGGCCGTCATCGCCGAGCAATCCGTGGATGTAACAAGGCAGGTTTTGACGCATTCCGCCGTTGAAGGTGCGCATGAGGTCAAAGGATGAAACGCTCATGGAGTAGTCATGACCCGTCGGGTCCCACTCGGTTTCGCGTGCTTCCTTTCGCATGTCGCTCACCTTCGCTCGGATGAAGACGAGAGGACCAACAGGGTTGTATCCGGGGATGACTTCTTGACGCGTCTCAAAGACTTCTGCGAGTGTTGACAAGTCCTTGATGTAGGACTTCTCAAGAGCAGGGATGAGGCGTTCGGGTGCAATGGCGGAGCGCAAATGCTCTTCCACGAAGTCGTTACCATAAGCAACTGCGCCGGGGAGGGCAAACGCGTTGTAGGTGTCAGCCCACTCCGGCTTGACATTGGCCGATTGCGCTCGCACCTTCAAGGTGCATTCAGCGAACAGTTGTGGGACAAACCAACCACCGGAGCCAAGCGTCACGGTGATGCGGAGCAATCGTTGGTCATCCAAGAAGTGGTCCTTCTCGTTGCCGAGGAAGTGGTAGGTGCGTTGCCATCGGTAGGGCGTGATGGGTTCACCGTAGCGGGACCAATCGGGGTTGTTCTGCAAAATGGCGATGGAGAGGTTGTTCTCTTCAAAGAGGAACCACGGTTTCGCGTCTGCTGATTCTTCGGTAGCAACCACACCGTCTTTCTTCTCAAGCATCCACACGCCGTCTTGGGTGAAGGCTCGTGCAACAAGCCCCTGTTGGATGGCGTCGTCAAGGTCGTTGATGGCGGCTGAAACAGCGGGAGCGCGCTTGCGTTCCACACCGTCTCGCATCTTCGGGTCAACGCCGACAAAGTATCCGACGAGTTCGGTTGCGTTTGCTTGGGATGTTCCCGACATGACGCGTCGCTCAACCACGAAGGTTTCTGCGGCATCAATCATGAAGTCGGCTTCTTCGGCATCGGGGTTGTCCACTCCGAGTTCCGTCTTGAGGTAGGTGTAGAAATCACCGGTCGCATCATCAAGCGACTTGTTGTGTTTCTCGGCCCACCACTTTAGGCGTTCCTCCACATCGGGGTGCAACCCGTTGTTCTGTTCGTTGTTTTTGGCTTCGTTTCCGGTTAGGTTTGGCATTTTTATTCCTCCTTTTGGTTTGTGTCTTCGCGGTGCAGGGTCGCTACAAAGTAGTCCACAAAGGACTCCGATGACAGCGGCCATGCGTGCATTCGTAACACGAAATTACCCCACACAGCGAAGAAGGCATATAATTGTTCGGTTTCTAAACCGATGGTTTTCACATGGTCTTGGATTTTGCGCATCACCATGTGAAGAGACGCGCCGTTGCGAACCATTTCAAGCATGGCTCGGTGTGTTGACTCCCAATCGCCAGCGGCGATGTCAAGGGTGAGGGAGTCAAAGTCTGTTTGAGAATTGTCAAGTTTCGCCCCACTCATGATGTGATTTCCAATCGCGCGAAGGTCGCCACCGAAGTATGAATGGAGTGCGTCGGGGCTATCGGTTGAAATCACACCATGCGTGGAAATCAAGAGTTGCGTATACGCGCGCACTTGTTCTGCGGTGTAGGGTTTGAATTGGAATTGCACGCAACGGGACTTGAGTGCAGGGATGACGGCTGATGGGTCGTTGCAGGTGAGAATCCACCAGCAATTGCTCTTCTCCATCATGCGCTTGAGTGCTTCCTGTGCTGGCTTGGTCATTCCTTCACACTCATCCAAGAGGATGAGGCGCGCTGTCCAAAGCGAACTGCTGAAAGCCATCTCTTTGATTTTGGTTCGCACCGCATCAATGCCTCGCTCGTCGCTGGCGTTCAGTTCAACGAGGTCAAGGTTCAACTGCTGGGCTATGAGATACGCGGCGGTTGTTTTTCCAAGTCCGGGCTGTCCGTAGAACAGAAGGCATTGGGGGCTATCACTTTCCCACTCGTCAAGGTAGAAGAGAGGGTTGGCTGGGTCGTTGGCTCCGATGTATTCGGAAAGGTTTCGGGGTTTGTGTTCGGGCATGTGTTTCGTCCTCGCCCCTCAAGAAAGGGTTGGCGACTCCCTTATAAGGGGTTGAAAAAAAACGGGGCAAACCGCAGGGTTTTGTTGATATTATTGTATTATTGTTATAATAAAAATAGTATATTATTATTCTAATAAGAATGTAAAATTATTGAGAATAAGAACAGCCACGCCTCAATCCGCGGTTCCGTCTATCATCCGAATGATGTCCTCTATCTGTTCGTGTGTGGGCGCACGCCCCTTGTAGTCCATCAAGCGTATCATTTTGAGCATGTTATCAATATCCGCCACATGCTCTTTGACAGGGGTGAGTAAGCGGATGAGTTGTCGGATGAGGTCGGGGTCTTTGAGGATGCGTGCGTTGATGCCTTTCGTGGATAGCCACATGTTGAGGGCGGGTTCATCCTTTCGTGAAACCAAGACGCGGCGTGCCACACGGTATCCAATTCGTGTGTTTGGTGCGAAGTGAACGCTCAACTGAAAGCGGCAGTCTCGTGCCAGCCATCCGAGGAAGAATGCGTCTTCGTCCATGCTCACCTCTCCATCAAATCTCCAATCTGCATAGCGTCGCTTTGTCCGAGAGTCGTGTCAATTCGTGTCAAGTAAGGTGCGCGTAGCGTTTTCGTTTCGTGTTCGTATCCGAGCGTGTGGAAAATACCCACCAGCCCTTCGTCTATGTCCATCATCCCCTGCGCATCATAGAGTCGTGCGAGTCGGTCGGGGATGTCATCTGTTTTGACAAACGCATACCCGACAGGGAATGGGTCAAAGCCATCAAGCGCGGCTATTTTGATTCGTATACCTTCCCCATCACGGAAGCCACCAAGTATCAGCAACGGTATGTCAAATGTTCTGCGCGGCACGATAAATCCTCCAACTGCTCCACTATGGAAATACGCACGCTCGCCATCCATGAGACGCAACACTTCACCTTCATCCAGCGATTGAACGATAGCACGAAAGTGCGCTCGGTCTTTCACCACCTGTGGTTTGAGTGCGCGCACATTGCGCTTTTCTCTCCATAGATTCGGTTCGTCTTCACGGTGCAACCACTCAATGATGTTCCCGTCTTCGTCAACTTCGCACACACAGTCGTCGTGATACGGAAGTGTGGGGGACAGACGCACGCGCGCGCCCGTCGTGTCAAAACAAAAAACGGAGCCTCCCCGTCTGTGCGCGTAGTAGCGTCTTCCACGCACCACATCGTAGTGCGTCTCTTTGAAGGGGAGCGACCACTTGTTCCAACGGGAATAGTGCGGTGCTTTGAACGGGTAGGAAGGTTGGATGGTGAACTCATCGGGGAGTGTTTCGTTTAGCGCACGCTCAATGACATCACCTGCTGGCATGATGGAGCGCATGCGTTGGAGGTGATTCGTGTCATACTTTGTGATAGACGCAACCGCTTGCATGATTCGTCTAAATCCGAGAGCGTTTCGTCCGAAGGCATATCCCCAAAACAGCATCGCACTCAATTGCGACAAGGAGTTGAATAGAATGTCAGCGTTCAGTTCGCCGCGCAGTATCATTTCTTTGAACTCAATTGCTTGGCGAAGCGTGATAGATTCGTCTACTTCTTGGGGAGATTCGCTCGCAAGAAGCAGGGGCATTTCGTGTTCTTCCATCAATTCGTCATATTCTTCGGGGAACAGACCGTAAGACTGCGCTAACATTTTGATGACATGGTGAGGTTTGACGGATGAGCGCGGATTCGCACAGCAAATCGTGATGATGTCGTGTGCGCTATCTGCGTGTCTCTTGAAGAGGACGGTGAGGTGGCTGGCGTTCTTGGGTTCAGTCTGCGCGGTCGCAACCACGCTCGCTAAATCCTCAAACTTCATTCTTCCTCATCTCGGTGTTTGTAGAAAATGAGGCCGCGCAAATGTGGAGGGACGAGACGCTTATTCCAAGTTGTCGGCATGATGATGAGGAAACCCGCACCGAGATTCGCCATCAGCGTGTCGTTGTCAGCCATCTCAATGATTTCCTCTCGCTCAAGGACGCGCATCCCATCCCATGTGAAGAAGAGTTCATCACCCGCAACGAGGTTGTAGTCCATTGGACTCAAGGCGACTTCGTGAGGTTTGTCGGGGTCGTCCGATTCGTGTCGCACAATCACCCGCCACGATTCCGCATCGGGGTCAATGCACATCCACTCCGCGTTCTCCAAATCGTAGTTGACGACAGGGATACCTTCGTGTTCCCATTCTTGGGCGGCTTGTTGCGCGGCGGCTTGAGGGTCGTGAATGATTTCGGCCCCCTCGGTGATGAGTTTGTATCCAATCTGCGCACACACCTTTCCGATTCGTTGGAGAGGCATGATGGATGCAGGGCTGGCTTGGACCACGGTGAGAACATTGTCAATGTCTTTGCGCAACACAGAATCAGCGACACCCCATGTGTCGCCCACCTGCATTCGTTCAAGTTGTCCACGCGTCCATTCAATGTCGTCTTCGGTTGGTTCCCATTCGTCTTCAATCATTCCGCATCACCCCGAAACCAGCGAAACTTGTTGCAACAGCGCGCTGGGACGAGAATGTAATCACGCTTCTTTGTGAAGAGTGCGATGTGGTGCGGGTCAATCTGTTCACCACAGGCGCACATCACAACATCACCGAGAAGGTGGCTGACATAATCAAAGCCTTCAAGGAATTGAGACTCACCATCACCCGTATCAATACGGATGCCTTTGATAACCGCGTCTTGACCGTTTGGTTTCAACAACCTTCCATCATCGGTAAAATCAGCCACGCTAATGTCAAATGAAATCGGCACATTCACCCCGAAGAGGCGCAACCTATTTATTCTTGCGGCATGAAAAGGAACGACGCGTCCCATACTCCGTTGCCTTCAACACAATGCACTTCGGCTTTGGCGAAGACACCGTAAGGGACGGTGCGGTAGATGAAGAGTTCCGAGGGTTGCGCGTGTTTGCGGCATGGACAGGGCGCGTAGGGAATGATGATGACATCAAGCGGTTCTTGGGCTGGCATCATTCTTCTTCACCTTCCTTGAAACGCGCGCGGTATTCTTCCTGTTTCTTCTTGAGGTCTTCCATCGCTTGAGTGAGTTCGGGTGTGAGTAGAACGGGTTCTTGTAAACCATCACGGCTTCCCAATCAATGTCCGTCATCGGTATGTTCTCCGATGAAACAAAAGACGCGCCCTCGTCGCTGACACCGAGAATGTTTGTCATCATCGGTGAGTGGTCAACACCGATGGACATGCGCTCATCTCCTTCGGGTCGGTCAAACGGCAACACGACAATTTCCTCCGCCTCTCGCCGAGTGAAGCAAATCCAACGGACTGCTGTTTCTTCGCTGGTTGAACAGTAGACACCATCAAAGCGACTGACGATGCCCTGCTCCATGATTGGGTAGAGGTTGTTCTTCGGTGTGGCGTGGTAGTATCGGGTCATTCCTCTTCCTCCTTGGCGGTGTTGAACGCTCGTTCGGGGTAGGACTCGTTGAATCGGTGAACGGCGATGAGCGATTGATGCGTCAACATTTGAAAAATGTTGAAGTCCTTTGAGAGCGTGAAGTTTTCAAGAGCGTTGGCGTATCCGCGCGCTTCCATCTCACTCTTGATGGCGGCGATGTCAAAAATCATCCTCCGCAGTTTGCGCATGTTGCTCATCATCTTGTTCTTCAACATCTTGTCCGACGCGTCGGTAATGTAGATTCTCCTTCCCGTTCTGTCAGTCAAACTGAACGGTGCGCTTGGTGGTTGGTTTGTTTCTTCTTCGGTCATCATATCATGCTTCCTTTTCCTGTTTTCAATTTCTTGAGAAGTGCTTTGCCGATTGCATCACGCGTCGTTCCCGACTGACCATCCAGCGTGCGCTGAACGAGGTCGGCTTTCTCCGCAACCACTTGGTCAAAGAGTGCGTCAATGGTGTCGTTGGCTGAAAGCACCACCTTGTGGCAAGTGGATGCCTCCTGTGTCATACGACGAACACGCGCGGCGGCTTGTTGCTCCCATGCTGGAACCCACTCACGCTCAACGAAGAGCGTGGTGTTGGCGTGGTCAAGGTTGACCCCTTCTCGCATGGCGTTGGTGGAACAGATGAGATAGCGCAACCCTCCATTTTGGAATTGTTCAATGAATGATTGACGGTCTGCTTCACTTGTTTCACCGTTGATTAGTTTGATTTCATTTTCAACATGGAGTTTCAAGTAAAGTGATTCAAGAACATCTCTATGGTGCGCAAAAACGACGAGGGGCTTTCCGTTGTTTTGGAAGTAAGTATTCGCCCACTTAACTGCCGCGTCTACTTTGAGACGACCAGCGATGTGTCGGAGTTGTGTCATCATGTTGAGTGTAAAGCCCGCGTCTGTTGAACCAAAGTTGGCCTGTTGCTTCTGCCATTCTTCCATCCATGAGTTGTATTCAAGTTTGTATTGCTTGAGTGCTTCGTCGGGAAGGTCAAGTTTGATGATGGTTTCAACCAAGTCGGGCATCTCACCAGCAATGCGCGGGTCGTCCATTGAACGACGCAACATGAAGTCGCGCAGAATGTGATTGAGTGGTGTGGTAATACCGTCTCGGCTCGTGTCAATGTTGGATGCACCACTCATATCCCAGCCGAAGTCAGTCTTGCGTGCGTTGCAGTATTTCTTGGCGAAGGTGAAGTAGTTGGCGAAGGTTGCTGGCATCATCATGTTCAGCGATGTGAAAAACTCAATCGGCCTGTTGGTGATGGGTGTTCCCGACAATGCGATGATGCCCTGTCTGCCTTGAGCCAATTTCAGCGCGGCTTTGGTTGTCTTACTCTTTGGGTTCTTGATTCTGTGAACCTCATCAAAAATAATGCAGTCATAGTCAATCGCCATCAAGTGGTCAAGACGCTTCTCCAAAATATCATAGTTGATAATGTTAAAGCGCGTCTCTTCAATATCTCCTTGCCAACCATTGATGATGAAAGATGATGTCTGCAACCATTTGGTTATCTCGTTAGCCCAATTGTGTTTAACAATAGCAGGGCATACAATCAAGACGCGTTGATGTTCAGCAAAGTGAGAACAAGCAAGAGCCTGTAATGATTTGCCAAGACCCATTTCATCAGCGATGAGAATACGGTTGCGACCACCTGTGCGATACATGATAGGTGCTACGCATTGATAGGGTCGCATCATATTATAGATAGGCATGTCGGGAAGTTCAAGTTTGGTTTCAACCGCGCTTGACAGTTCCACCCGTTGCAGGGTAGCGGCGTGAGCGAGTTGAACCTGCTCGTTGTTCTCAATGGCATCAGCCAACGGCTCAAAGTGAGGGCGAACAGCGTTGGCGACAGCCATTGCCGTAGCGACAGGAATCATCCATGTCTTCGTGTTCCCTTGCCACTTGGCGTTGCCAGCCGCCGCGTCTTTCATGGCGGCGTTGATGTCCTTCCAATTGGGCTGAAAGTCCCACTTGAGAACGAGTTGGTCGGGGGCCGTGTAAGTCGCAGTTGCGCTTGACGAGATGTCAATAGCGGACTCATCGTATTCCAACCCTTCCACCGTGATGTCGTGGTCAGCGAGGAAAGCGACGGCCTTCTCAATGACATCCGCGCGGTCTTGAATTGTCCAAAGACCCTTCGCGCCGTTCCATGAGAATTGAGGCCAGCCCATGTGGGCTTTCATGTCGTCCTTCAAGTCAAAGGGGATTTTGTTGAGTGCGATGCGCGCACCGTAGTCGTCTGTGTATCGTTCGTATGTTATATTCATTGTATCACCTTCCGACATTCAATGCATTGCCCGAATGTTTCCATACAAACGCTACAAACGCGATGATGGATGCAGGTTGAATGGTTGCTTTCAGTTGGCTTATCACAATGCTCGCACTTCATTCTTCTTCGCCTCCTTCAAAGCGTTCTCCGTATCCACCGTAGACTGATGGTTTGTCATCACCCCAAGATAGATGTTGTCGTGTGCGTTCGTAGAACGCGCGGTTTGATTCAATGGATTGGTGAGTCATCTGCCCGTCGTTCTTTCCATCAATGTAGAAGTTCCCGAACAGCGTCAATGGCTGACCAACAGGGAGCGTGGTGTCAATTCGCGAAGCGATTTTGTTGAGTTGTTCCATCATCGCTTTGTAGTCCTTCATTTTGTGTTCAGCACCCCACTTGATGGTTGCCGCTTGTGTGTAGCGGAACAACCAACGCGCGTTTTCAGCGGACACAATCGCCCAGCGAACGAGCGGGTGGTCTTTGGATTGAGGGAGAAAGTCTTCACTCACTTCACCACCGTGATGCTGGAAGGCCGAGACAATGATGCGCGCACCCTCAAAGGCGGCACTCTCACAGTCAAGCCAGCACAGTCGGTTGGCGGAGCGGACAGGGTTTGCGTCAAGCACGATGAATGTCATTCTTCTTCCTCCTTGTTGTCAAGGAAGGCTTCAACGCTGACATTCTTCCCTTCGTGTTCAATGAAGAGCGGACTGATTTCAGCGTTCGTCCCGTTGGTTCGCGCGACTGTGAAGAACGCGCCGCAATGATTGCACGACATTCTCGCATAGTCGGGTCGCCAAGGAACAAGAGCAGTAATGTGGTCAGCACTCCATTCATGGTCGTTCTTTGTGCAGTAGGCAATCTCTTGCAGTCTACGAACGCGCTCAATCATTTTGGCGGCTTCTTCCGCCATCTCCTTTTCTTTTTGCGCCATTTGTTCCAATGCTTCTTCGGGACTCATTGTTCAACCCCCCAACAAAGCCACCAGCCCATACCGCCATGATTGGGATAGTAGGGCTGATAGTCTCTCATCATGGTGTATGTGCCGTTCACAACAAAGCGATGCTCTATGTGTTTAAGCACCGTGTAGTTGGGGTTGCCGATGTAAGTTCGCAACTCACCCTTCTCTTTCTTCTTCGCGATGCTTGCTTCAATTGATTTCAGTTCGTTTTCTATGTTCATTGTTCATCACCTCGTTGTCGCAGTTCGTCCATCACACGCAACACCTTCGCGTAAACGGGGATGGTGTGCTTGGTGGAAACGGTATTGTCAACACTCACCATTTCTTTCAACCAAGCGCGTAGGAAAACCCAATGGGTTTCAAATTGCTCAAGACGGTCTTCCAATTTTTGTTGATTGCTAAGACTCATTCTTCTTCACCTCGTGGTATGAGAAGAATGCTGTCCATCACTCTTAGCACATCGCCGCCGCTGATGTGTCCATCAGCGACCTCGTTGAGCCAAGCGCGTAGGGTTTCCCACTTGCTTTTCAACCTCTCGTTTTCTTCTTTCAGTCGGGCCTCGTTCATGTTTGTTTGTCGGTTCATTGTTTCACCTCATTGTTTACCCACCATGAAGGCGCGGGTGTGCCTTTGTTCCACTCGGCGAAGTATGCCTTGTCAAGAGAATAGTAAGCGCGGTATGCTTCTACCGCGGAGTAAGTGTCCTCATCGTAGAGGAACGGGTATGTTTCTTTGTTGAAAGCGCGCGCAAATGGTGTCATGCCACCTGCTGGAATCATGTTGAAAAGTTCACCCATATCGTAGATGGGTGCTTGACACGCGTGCTGTCGGTTGAAACGCTTCATGTATTCAGCCGAGAGCGCGAGTCCATGATGAAGGAGCCAAAGGAAGTTGTTGCGAGTGTCGCCAGCCCAAACGGTGCAGGGGTGATTGTGATAGCCCCCTTTGTAGGGGCGGCCAGCCTTCGTAAGCGGCATGACATCATCGGTAGCACCATGTCGTCGCAACGCGCTCGCCATCATTTGTGCAGTCTCTACCGCCATCTTCGGGATGTGTTTGTCGCACATCATCAACGCGGATGTGATAGGGCATTCGTCCAATACGAAAATGTTCATTCTATTCGCCTCCAATGTGCTTTCTGTTCTGCCTTTTCAAAGTGCGCGGAGCGACTAAGAATCCATCCAATGACTGTCGTCGTCGGCATCTCCTTGTGATGAAAGGCTCGCGCTTGTCTCCCTGCGTATTCGTTCGGGTCAAACTCAAACAGTCTTTGTTGCAGTTCATTTGCGGTTGTGATTTCACCCACTTCAACAATCGCGAGGATGTATCCGTGGTATCGTTCTTGTGTGTTCTTCTTCTTTGTCATTCAATTCGCCTCCATTCGTATTGGTTAATGTTGATTTCAATTTTTCTCATGCTCTTTTCTCCGCGCATGATTTGTCCAAGTTGGTTCACGCTCAAGGGAAGAGAGTGATGACCGTTCGGGTGAGCATCACAAAGACGCTGATAGATTTGAAACGCCCTAACTTGTTCACCGACATCAACGACCTCGTGAACAATCGCCATCATGTTGCGCCGTCTTCGTTGCTTCTTGCTTTCTCCTTGAAGTCTGTTGATGGTTCGTTGTTTCATCATTCCCACGCTCCTGTTGCTGGGTTGAATGTCTTGGGTTTGGTTTCGTCTTCCTCAACGATGTGCGGTGCGATGAAGCAACCCCAATCACCGTCGGGACAGATGATGTGCATGATGGTCTTGTTGAACCAAATGGTGAGTTTGTCCGTCTTGCGCATGTAAGGTTTGATGAATGTCTTGAGCAACTTCGGCTCAAAGAACGCGTCGTAGTATCGGAACAACTCGTCGTCCAAGGCCTTGAGAGTATCGCGAAGGTTCTCAACATACATAGTCGCAGGGTTCGCAACGACTTGGTTCATCAGTTCCTCATTCTTCTCCGCGTTGTGAGGCTGACCATGCTTGGTCATCATGTCAATGCGCGCTTCTTTGGAGAGGGGAACAATCATCATGGACGCGGTATCGTTGATAATGCCCGAAAACTTGTGGTTGCGTCCTGTAAACTTGAATGGGTTTCTCTTTCCTTCCAGCCAATCTTCTGTCGTCTGTCGCATCAGTATTCCTCTCCTTCGTCTTCATCCCCATGACAGTCAGCGCAAATGTGATTTGCTTCCGCGTCGTGCCAAATGTTTCTGTCCTCAACCCATTCACCACAGGCTTCACAAGCGGAGTGTCCGCTGGTGTCAACACCTGTCATCATGTCAATGGTGTAGGTCATTCGGGGGAAGGTGTTCTTGTCAAACTCAAAAACAGGTCGGTTGCGCGCCCAAACAATGGCGTAGCGTCCAGCCGAAGTGTCAAAGTCCTTGATGGATTCCTCACAGAAAAGCGGAGCAGGGAGAATGGCGAAGCGGTTGCCAAGTTCAATGCGATGTTCTTCACCGTCGTGGCGAATCACAACGGGGGTGTTCCCCATGTTCTCGGTGGCGTGCGCCTAAAC